>Ga0255184_1000558_pt1 | contig 11815 bp, 8 predicted proteins | sample Miss_Cont_RepA_0_FD_189954 | JGI IMG/M metagenome (GOLD analysis project Ga0255184, IMG submission 189954) | Freshwater microbial communities from Mississippi River, Louisiana, United States - Miss_Cont_RepA_0h | ecosystem: Environmental > Aquatic > Freshwater > River | place: USA: Louisiana...
GGGCCATCAGGGGGCTATTTCGGTGCTGGATATGACCCAGACATTCAATGCCAGCACCTGTCCGCTGGCAGATACCTGTGTGCAATATATCGGCAAAGATGCGCAGCGTGAGCTTGAACGCCTGCGTCCACTCGTCGAATCGAGCTGGAGCGGGGCAAACGGTGAGCGGATGCGCGCACTGGCCTCTCGTAGCGGCATTGCTCTTAATTTCTAGTTCCTGTTTTTGCAGTACGCGGTATGTATAGGGCTGACAGCAAGGAGCCCCTATAATGCGTTGCCCGTTCTGCAGCCATGATGACACGCAGGTAAAAGACAGCCGCCCGACCGATGACAACTCGGCCATTCGCCGCCGCCGGTCGTGCCCTAATTGTGGCGCGCGCTTTACTACGTTCGAGCGCGTGCAATTGCGTGAGCTGGTGGTGGTGAAGGCTAATGGGGGGCGTGAACCGTTTGACCGTGAAAAGCTGCTGCGCTCGCTCAAGCTGTGTCTGCGCAAGCGCCCGGTTGCTGAAGAGCGTATTGAGCAAGTGTGCAACTCGCTGGTACGCCAGCTGGAAACCAGCGGTGAATCTGAAATCACCTCCTCTGAAATTGGCGCCATGGTGATGGATGCGCTGATCGACCTCGATCAGGTCGCTTTCGTCCGCTATGCCTCGGTCTATAAGGACTTCCGCGAAGCCAAGGACTTCAACGACTTCGTGCGCAAGCTGCAAAGCCGTAGCGAATAAAGCACGTCTTTCAGGCATGCTCTTGTCACGCGCCTTATTCTGCGCCACTCTGCTGGCGTGAACAGGGGTAATGATAACAATAATCCCAAGGGCTATCATCCGGTACTGCAGCAACCTTATTGCTGTGTGCCGGCCTGTTTGCATATGGTGTTTAATCGCCATGGTCTGAAGCGTTTTTCTCAGGAACGTATTGCCAAGCGCCTTGGCTTGATTGTGCCGCGCAGCTCGCTCAAAGATTTTTCCTATCGCCCGCTGACTCAGCGCAATGGCCGGGAAGGCGGCTATGGTGTGCAGTGTGATGAGGAGGAATTTAACCTGCCGGATGCGTTGCGTGACTGGCAGCTGCCACTATCCGTCCGCTTCAAGCTCGCCTCACAAATCCATACAGCCACGCAGCTGCGAGAGACACTGCAGCGCTTAAGAAAAACGGAAGACTGCCTGCTGGTGCATCGCGGCGGGCATCTGGCTGGGCAGCCGCAGGCACGGTCTGGCCATTGCGTCTTGCTGAGTGCCGCCGGGCCGCACCATTTGACGTATATAGATCCCGGCAATAGCTGTTTTTATCAGGTTTCCTATACGCAGATGCTGCAGGCCATGCACCGCCATGGCGATGACGCTCAGGCCGGATTATGGATTTTGCGGGCCCGCGAGAGCATGACGCGCCTACAAAAGAAAACGGCGCCCGCATAGGACGCCGTTTCTCATCATTCAGCGCCGTGCTGATCAGCGCGGCGGATTGCCTTCTGTTACATACAGCGTGGCCTTCTGGGTGCTGCCAGAATCATAGGTGCCAATCCAGATGTTGTAGTTGCCAGCGAGCGGGCGCTTGAAGGTGAGAGAGGGGTTCTCGTTGCTGTCCGAGGTGTCGTCCACGCAAACCCACTTCTGGTCCGGTGTGTAGACCAGCATGGTGGTGTCCTTGCTGGCCTTGACGTAGAAGGACAGCTGCTCGGTACCGGCGGGTGAACCGGCGTCCTTGTCGTTGGCATAGTTAACGTCTACGTCCGGCTTGTCCCAGTTAATGTAGCCGGCGCAATCCTCGCCCATGCCTTCCATGCTCTGGTCGCCGCCAGCTTCAATCTCCACCTTGCGGGGGTCGTTATTGAAATCAGGCGCTAGATCCAGCGTCGTGTAGAGCGGCTGGGCTTCCCAGTTCGGCTCGTTACGGACGGTCTTGGCAAAGGCAGGAACTGCCATCAGGGCGACCGACAGGGTCAGAATAGTCATTTGGGGGCGCAGGCCGAACATTTTTACTCCTCTCGCGGCGTTAAGCGGCGGCAGAATGAGCCAAAAAAGCCGCTCCCGCAAGAGAGGAAACTTGCACTGCGGCATAAAAGTGCGCTACATGCCCGGCCTAAGATTTTTCAAGCGAGATTATCATGTCCAGCGTCAGCTCTGCCAAAGCCAGAAGAACCGCCGCCCGTCTGGCTGCGGTGCAGGCCCTTTACCAGCTTGAACTGGGCGATGGCCCGGCGCGTCGCGCCGTTTATGACCTGATGCAGCTGCGTCAGGACGACCTGCCGGAAGAGCTGGTGGCCCCGGATGATGATCTACTGCGCAAGATTACCGAAGGTGTGGATGAGCGTCAGGCAGATATTGACGGTCTACTGAACCCGGCCTTGGCGGCCAGCCGCTCGCTCGAACGCAGTGAGCCGGTTTTGCGGGCCATTTTGCGCGCCGGTACATTTGAACTATTGGCCGATGGTGAAACCCCGCACGGCATCATCATTAACGATTACGTTAATGTGGCTCATGCCTTCTTCAGCGCCAGCGAACCCAGCAAAGTTAATGCCGTTTTGAACGCGGTGGCAAAAGCGCTGGGGCGGGAGCCGGATAGCGCTGCCGCATCCAAGGCGTAGTGCTTGGGGCTGAATTGGGCCCTGAACTCGGCATTGTCTGCTGACAGGTAAAATAGCGCCCCTGAGCATACCCGCTCAGCTCGATCCCCTGCGCGCGCAGGGAATTAAAAATGTTGGTCGCTTCGTGCTGGGCCTGCCGGCTCGATAGGGCGTCGAGCGCGCTGTAATCCGGCTGATGCCCCTGCATACGGTAATGTTGCGCGGCTTCAGCCCGGACAACATCTTTAGCGAGCAGAAAAGTAGCACCGTAATCAGAATAGCCGGGGCGGTTGGGGTACACCCGGCCATCTTGCCAATCGACCGGAAATCCAAGTTGGCGGGCGCGGTCAATCAGGCTCAAGCCCTCCGGGCTGTGGCAGATCAGGCCGCACAGAACACGGTGGCGCGATTGGTGAATGGCAACATCCAGATGCTGAGAGCGATACATTAGACGGGCTCCATTCTCTTGGGCTGACGCGGGAAATTGAGTAGGGCACGCGGCGCCGGTAGGGGCCGCTCAACCTGCTGTTGGAATTCAATGGCCGGGGTTTTAGCGGGTTGGCGGGTTTGGGCCAGCTTGGCAATCGGCTCGGCGTGAATGAAGCGGTTGGCTGTATCAATCAGCTGGGCGGCAATAGTGCTGGCGCGCTCAAAATGGGTGCTGGCGGGTGCCTGCGGATTAACCTGACGGCACAAGGCATGCACGTCCTGAATCATGAAAACAGCGGTAGAGGAGAGGTGGAGCGGCGTTGCCTGCCCCGGATTACGGGTACTGCCCAACTGAATCCCCTGACTGCGGGCATCTTCCAGCAGGCGGCGACCGGCCGGGCAATGGTAAAGGGCGGTGACCAACCGGGCTTCGCGCTGGGCCTGCGTGGCGCTGCCAGCCTGTGTCGGCAGCTGGCCGGGCATGGGGGGCGCCTTATTCAGGGTTGGGGTTGTCATACAAACTCCCTTCACTGCTCAGGAAATTGGGCGTTTGCCCGTTCCATAGGCAGAGTATAGTAAATCCTCGGGTAAGGTTTCCAGATTTTAAACTTTAGATTTCCCTCAAATTGCGGCTATATCCGCGCCATGAGCACGTTGGCCCAATTACTGGATGATTTTTCCTTCCTGACTGACTGGGAGGACCGCTACCGTCATTTGATCGAACTGGGCCGGACACTGCCGCAGCTGACCGAAGCTGAGCATTGTGAGGCCAACAAGGTCTATGGCTGTATGAGCCAGGTCTGGTTTGTGGCCGACAAGCAGGATGATGGCCGCTATATTTTCCGGGCGGATAGCGACGCGCATATCGTCAAAGGCCTGATCGCCATTCTGCTCCTGGCTTATTCAGGCAAAAGCGCAGCCGAGATTGCCGCCGTTGATATTGACGGCACCTTCCGGCAGCTGGGGCTGGAGCAACATCTCTCGCCCAACCGCCGGAACGGCTTTTTCTCTATGGTGGCCCGGATCAGGGCTTTGGCGCAGTAACGCCAGTTTCGGCCAGATATTTGGCCACGCCCGCATGGAGCGGTACGCCAAAACTATCTGCCTTCATGTCAGCTGCGGTCAGGCGCGCCAGTGACGGATGTAAACCGCCCAGCGTGGCTGAGTTGCTCAGGACCGCTTTGGCAATGCTGTAGGCATCGGCATCGCTCAGGCGGGTAGTGGCCAGCAGCAGCGCGCGAACGCCAAAGCTGGGCACATCTGCCGTCACGCCAGCATAGCTGCCACCGGGAATGACACTGCGTGTATAAAACGGATTGGCGCTGGCCAGCGTATCTACCGCGCGGCTGCCGAGCGGCAGCAGCTTGGTGGCGCAGCGGGAGAGGGCTTCCTGCACGGCGGCATTGGGGTGCGGCACCAGAAACACAATGGCATCAACCTTGCCATCGCACAGCGCGGCACTTTGCTCGGCAAACGGCAGATCGGTCAGGCTGCCCATTTCGCCAATGCCCCAATTGAGGGTTTGGAACAGGCCGGTCATGATGGTGCGCGGCCCTGAGCCAGCTGGGCCCAGATTAATGCGGCGGCCCTTCAGACCATCAATATCATTGATCCCGCTATCAGCTTTGACCACAACCGCCATCAGCTCGGCATGCAGGGCCAGTAATGCGCGCAGGTCAGTATTGGGCAGAATGAATGGGTTTTGCCCGCCTTTAGTGGCGTAATAGCTCCAGTCTGACTGGGCAATCGCCAGATCCAGCTTACCGCTAATCAAGGCCTGCAGATTGCTGACCGAGCCATTGGTGCTTTCAACCGCCAGCCGCAGGTCGCCCCCTTGATCGTTGACCACGCGCTGCACCGCGCCAGCTGCCGGATAATAGATGCCGGTAACAGCGCCGGTGCCAATAATCAACGGCGCCTTATTGGCGGTGGGCGCTGCTGCTGGCGCTGCCGCCTTGACCGATTGGGCCGGGGCTGGGGTAGGGCTGTGTGTGTTGGCGGCAATTGCAGTGGCGGTCAGCAGGGCCAGGGTCAGCGACGCGGCAATATAAAAACGCAGATTCGGGTGCAATTTCACAGCAGGAACTCCCCTTGGGGTAATTGTTGGTGGTTGCACTATGGCGAGCCGCCCAGGGTGGGTCAATAACCACCTGAAAAAGCAAGAAAAAAACTGTGGATAAAATGCTCTCCAGAATGAGCGAAAAGACTCCCGTTTAGGCAGGATGATTGCTAGTCTGCAGCCCACCCAAACCGCCCATCTTTCCGAGGGTTAAAACATGACCACCACTACCCCTAATGATACCGCCGTGCTGAGCAATCAGGCGACTGACGCTGCTGCTGATACCACCCGCAGCGATATGAGCGCTCTTTCTGGCTCGCTGGGCCGGGCGGGCTCGCCGGTGATCAAGACCTCTGCCGCCAAGCCCGCGCGTAAAATGGCGCAGCTACCGGCGTGGGCGGTGGGCGCGTCCGTGCTGTGGGTGAGCATGGCGGCGATCTATCTGGCGCTGGTGGGTGGGGTGCGGTTGACGCCTAGCGCGGTGGGTGCGGTGATTGCTGGTGTGTCCACACCGCTGGTGGTGGTGTGGCTGATTGCGCTGCTGCAAATGCGCCAGCTTGAAGTGGATGCCATTACCCATCCGGTGCGCCGCCAGCTGGCGGCCTTACTGGCGCCGGGTGCCAGTGCGGATCTGCGCGTGCGCCGGGTGACCGATGCGCTGGCCGAGCAGGCCGAGCATCTGCGTAATGCCGCCAACGTTGCGCTTGAAGATTCCAGCGCGGCCATGACTGCCATTACCCGCCAGAGCAGCGAGCTGCGCCGCCTGAGTGGTGAAGCCATGATGGATATTGGCAAGGTTGGTAAAACGGCCGAGCAGACCCTTAACCATCTGCGTGAAGCCTTGGCACAGGTGAACCAGCAGACCGGCACCGAGCGTGAACGTGCGCTGGCATTGGTGAGCGATCTTGAAAAGCATATCCGCGAAGTGTTGGGGCAAGTGGATCAGCTGTCGACCAGCTATGAGTCCAAACTGCAGCGTCTGTCGGACACCTCAAACAAGCTGGAAGAGCGCACCAAAATTCTGGTGAGCATTTCTGACAGTGTCGAGAACAAGGTGGATATGGCTGCCGCTGGCGTGCTGGGTGATCTTGACCGCCTTGAAGCCTCGGTGGCTGAACTGGGCCAGCGCAGTGCCGCCATTGCCCACCAGCTTTCGCGCCCGGTTGAATCGCTGGAGCGTGCTGCTTCGCATCTCGATAACAATATGCGCCAGTCGCAGGACATGCTGCAAAGCGCAACGCGCAATCTGGAACATATCGGCGATAACGCCTTGTCCCGTGCCTCCTCGCTGGTGGCAACATTATCCGACCGTCTGAGCAGCATGGAGCTGGTGGGGGCCAAGCTGGTCTCCGTCGGTGCGTCGGCGCAGGCCGATACCGGCCGTTTTGTCAGTCAGATTGAAGCTGCCGCCGAGCGCGTGCGCATGCAGGCTGAAAGTGGCCAGCAGCAGCTGCGCCAGACCTTGCGCGAATTCAGCCAGATTGCCGAGAACTCCCTCAACCAGAGCGAAAGTCTGGTGGGCCGTCTGATGGATGGCACTACGCAGCTGTCCGGCACGCTTGAAACCAGCATGCAGCGTTTTGATGCGCTGGCCGATGATATTGAAAGCCGTGCCGCGCGCCTGCGCGATCTGGGCCGCGATGCCAATGGTCAGCTGGAAGAAGCACGCCTTATTCTTGACGGCGCGCAGGACAGCTTTGGCGATCAGCTCACCCGTTTGGGCCAGCTCAGCGACCGCCTGACCCAGGAAGTGACACGCGCCAAGGATGGCACCGTTCAGCTCTCTGCCGCGACCGATAACGCTGCCAGCAAGACTGCCGCGCTGCTGCAGGTGAGCGATACGACCACAGCGACCCTGACGTCGATTGCTGGTGTGTTGACCGAGCAAAAAGACAGCGTGGGCGCGCTGGCGTCTGCTTTGAACACACAGGTTGAAACCCTGACGGCGGCGCTGTCCAACCAGCAGGAAGAAATCCGCCGCGCTGCCGCTCTCAGTGGTGAGCAGGGTGAAAAAGTGCGTAGCGATATGCACAGCCAGCTGCAGGCCATTACTGGCGCCACCAAGACCATGGCCAGCCAGCTGGATAGTTTGCAAAACCGCCTGAGCCTTGAAACCTCGGCGCTGTCGGGTATGGCTGATCTGCTTGATACCCGCCTGAGTGATCTGGTGGCCAAGGTGCAGCATGACAGCGAAAAAGTGCAGGGCTTTGGCCAGCACATTTCGGCCGAGCAGGAAACGCTCGCCCAGCTGGCTGCCGCGACGCATGACAAGCTCACAGCGCTCACAGCCCAGCTGGATGGCGCCAATGCCAGCACCAGCCGCGCGATGGAAGATGTCGCCGCCCGTCTGGTAGCCCTGCGCACGGAACTGAACAATGCCGAGGCCAATCTGCTCAAGACCTCCACCGTGGTGGCGGATGAGCATGTGCGTCTGCAGGATCATAGCCGCGAGGCCAGTGCTACGCTCGCTACAACCTTGCAGCGTCTGGCCGGGATGACCGGTGGTCTGGAAAGTGCAGGCGACGCGCTAGAAGCACAGGGCCGTGCCGCTGAAGCGCTGATTGCGCAGGCTGAAAAGCAATTGCTGGCTGCAAGCACGCAGCTGGTTGGTAACAGCCAGACGGCCGAAATGGCGCTGGCCGGTGTGGGTGATGAAATCAGCCAGCAGCAGCAGCAGCTGGTCGCCCTGAAGGCCGATGTGGAAGCCGTGTCGCTGGCGCTTGATGCCGCGCGTGAGCGGATGGAAGCCGGTGAGCAGAGTGTATCTGCGCAGGCCCAGTCGGCCCGTCAGGAGCTTGAGCAAAGCGCCGATCAGCTGGCCGCCATGGCCGGCACGCTGCAGGCGCGTGTGCAGGATGGTATTGCCTCGCTGGAAAAGGCGGAAGGCAGCTTCCGTCATGTGAAAGACAATATGGTCACCCACACCGATCAGGTGGATGAGCGGATCCGTACCCTGCAGCAGGACATGAACCTCCTGCAGGACATCATGGCAGCGCTAACTGGCAAGAGCGACGCGCTGGCCAATTCCATGGCGCAGCAATCGGTGCAGGCCGAAATCGCCAGTGGCAAGCTGCAGAATGTGTCCAGCATTGCCGACCAGTCGACCAGTCAGCTGATGGCGCGCATGAGCGAGCTTGGCCACCATGCCGAGCAGCAGCATGAGCTGCTCACCCGTTTGAGCGCAACGCTGGAAGTTACCGGCGATACGATGCGCAGTCAGAGCGAGCGCAATCATAACAGCATCCGCGATACGTTGGACCAGCTCGGGCAGGCGGGTCAGCAGGCTGGCAGCCTGATCAATGACATGATCGAGCGTCTGCGTAGTGCTGGCACCAGCGTTGGTAGTGAAGCAGGCAGCGCCCAGACCATTCTGATGGAAGTGGCAGAAGCTCTGCGCGGCACGGCTGGCGAATTTACCCGCCGGGTAGAAACCGCCGAGACACAGGTCAATGCCGCCCTTGGCAGTCTCGACACCTTTGGCCGTCAGCTCAGCAGCGAAGCCGTTGCCCTGCAGGATAATATCCAGGCACTCACCATGAGCGCTGAAGATGCCCGGCAGGATCTGATCAGTAAGGCAGATCAGCTCGCCAATTCCATCGCCAAACAAAGCAGCCAGGCCGATGAAGCCAGCAGCCGTCTTCAGATAGCGGCTGAAGGCGCCGACCGCGCGACGCAGCAGCTGCTTAGCCGCATGGCGGAGCTGGATGGCTCGGCCCGTCAGCAGCAGGAAACGCTGCACTCTCTCACGCAATCGATCGAGACGGCGAGTGATGAATTGCGCAGCCAGAGCGCTGCACAGCAGGATAGTTTGCGTCAGACGCTGGAGCAGCTCAGCCAGAGCGGTGCGCAGGCCGATGCGGTTATCAGCCAGATGATCCAGAAGTTGCTGCAGGCCAGCTCGACCTCCTCAAGCGAGGCACAGAGCAGCCGCGCCCTGCTTGATGATGTGATTACCGCACTGCGTCAGACGGCGGATGAATTTGGTGGCCGGGTGCAGTCAGCCCAGCAGCAGATGGATGGGGCGCTCGGTCATCTTGACCGCTTCAGCCGTCAGTTGGGGTCTGAAAGTGCTCAGCTGCAAAACCAGATCCAGACCTTGGCCATGGGCGCTGAACATGCCACAGGTGAGCTGGTCGAAAGCCAGCGCAGCATTGCTGGCGTTGGCGCCGATGTTGCTCGGGCCCTGACGGATCTCGTCGGGGAGATTGAGCGTTTGGGTACAGCCGGTGAGGAAAATGCTACCCGTCTGGGCGGTATGGCCGAAGCCATTCACAGCAATTCGACCGCGCTTGAAAATAGCAGCGCTGCCGTGGTTGCCCAGCAGCAGCTTTATGTCGATCAGATCGCACGCTCGCAGCAGGCTATGCAGACAATGGGTGAAGAGGTGCAGTCGGTTCGTGGGCTGGTTGGTCAGATGTCTGACCATGCCGCGGCGCGTCTGGCCGAGGTGTCGGCCCTGTTCGCGCAGCGTATTCGTGAGGGCGGCGAGATGGTGGGGGATGCTACCAATCGTTTGTCGGAGATGGAACTGCGCGTGGCTGAATCTGTCTCGCGTCTGGGTGAGCGCCACACGGCACTGGCTGGCACGGCAGAGCAGTCGATTAACCGTCTGCGTGATGTGGATATGAGCTTTGCTCAGTCAGTTGCCATGGGTGAGGAGGCGCAGCGCAAGCTGGCCACGCAGTCGCTGCAGAATGAGCGCATGCTGGAAAGCCTGACACAACTCACGCAGATGAGCACGGTGACGTTGGATGAACAGGCCCAGCAGTTGGCCCGTCTGGCCCAGCAGGCCATTGGCGATAGTAGTCATTTGTCAGAGGTGGCAAACCGTATTGAACAGCAGCAGAATGCTCTCCGTTATGCCGCTGATGCGGCGGTAGCTGTGTTGCATTCGGTGCAGTCGCAGTTGCATCGCAGTGCGGAAGGCAGCGTCAGCCTTATTGATGCAGCCGAAGCGAAGGTGAGTGATGTGCTGGTAGCCATGACGGACCGTTTGGTCAGCATCGCCAGCCAGAATGATGCGCTGATGGATCAGCTCCGCTCGACGACTGAGCGCTTCACGCAGGCAACCGGCCTGATGCATGAAAGCTCGCGTATTCTGGGCGGTGATATCAACGGAATGGCACAGTTGCTGCACTCCCGCGCTATGGACCTCACCGCAGCTGGTCAGCAGTTTGACCGTGATCTGCGGACCCGTCTGGATAGCCTTGGCCAGTCACAAGACAGCATGCAGCGTTACTTCACCGGCTTTAATCAGCAGCTGGCTGAGCTTGATACGCGGACAACCAACTATCTGGTTGATCTCGATCGTCACTCGCAGGAAAGCTTTGGCCGTCTGCAGACCGGGGCTGATATCATTGCTGCTCTGCCTGAGCATATGCGCGTGACTGAAGGCCTGTTGGCCACGCAGGTTGAATCTGCCCGTCAGGAAATTGCCCGCCTGCGCAATGATCTGGTTGAACTCGGGCAGGAAATGCAGATGCAGGTGGACGGCATTTCTGGCCGCAGCACTCAGCTGATTGCTAATCTGCAGGACGCAGGCGCGCATAGCCGCCTGATGGCCGAGCAGATCGAGCATGCCAGCAGCCAGATGGGCGTAGCCGCTGAAAGCGCCTGGCAGGCCATTCGCTCGGCGATTGCTGACAGCACCACAAGCACCTCAGCGATGGTTGTTAATCTCTCTGAGGCTGAAGGGCGTACCGCGCAGCTGACGCAGTCGGCCCGTACCGGTGTTGAAGGGTTGTTGGAGCGTGTGGGCGAGATGAGCCAGCTACTTGAAACTTCGCTCCAGCGCATCAACAGCAATTACGACCAATTGGCCAAGGGTGGCTTTAGCGCCCTTGCCGGCCTTAGCAAGTCGCTGGATGACAGCGTCTCGCGCCTGGATCAGTCCACACAGGCAGCACATGGCACGCTGACCAGTGCGCATGGTCTGGTCGAACAGCATCAGCAGGCCTTGGTGCAGGGCACCTCTGTGCTGGCCGCGCGTATGGCTGATGTGAAAGAACAGTTGCAGGCCTTACGTGACGGCTTTGCTGGTCTGGATGCCCGCCTTGAATATGTTGGCCCGGCTCTGTCTGGCCAGCAGGATCAGCTGGAGGGCTTCCTGTCGGCGGTGGATCGCACCCTCAATCAGGTGTCGTCGCTGCAGACGCTCTCGCGTGAACTGGCGGGCGAACATCTTGAGCTGGTGGCCCGCGTGCAGGAAAGCGAAGAACGCCTGAAGGATTCAGCTGACGTGCTGGATGACAAGCTCAGCCATCTCGACCAGTCGCTGTCGGGCGCTGTATTAGCCCGCTTGCTGCAAGCTGGCGAACAGGCCCAGCATGTCGAAGGTTATCTGGCGCGCCTGTCCTCTCAGGCTGGCAAGCTGGATGGGGCGCTGGAGCATATCAAAACTTCTCTTGAGAAGGATGTGCAGGCGCTACAGACCGCTGAAAAGGGTATTTCTCAGGTGGCTGATACCACAACCTCCAAGGTGCTTGAAGTCAGCACAGCTCTGGGTGCAACCTTGGGTCAGCTGCAAAAGGGCGGGCAGCTTAGCCATAGCAGCCTGATCCAGACCAATGAGGAAACGCAGCGTCTGGTCGTACGTCTGGAGCAGGTCCGTGCCCTCATCAAGAACATGATGGGCGGTATCTCTACAGACCTTACGGAATGGCAGTCGGACATGCGTCGCCGCCTGACCGGTATTGCCAGCGAGTTGGCCAGCCCGGCAGCGCGTAACAGCATTCCGCCCTTGCCGCCGGTGTCCATACCTT
>Ga0255184_1000561_pt1 | contig 11790 bp, 13 predicted proteins | sample Miss_Cont_RepA_0_FD_189954 | JGI IMG/M metagenome (GOLD analysis project Ga0255184, IMG submission 189954) | Freshwater microbial communities from Mississippi River, Louisiana, United States - Miss_Cont_RepA_0h | ecosystem: Environmental > Aquatic > Freshwater > River | place: USA: Louisiana...
CTTTGCAGCCTGGTCAGCAGATCGACCTTCATGCTGTTTGGTGGCTACATTCCCTTGCCAGAGGGGGTTCGCAGTGCGCTTCGATATGCGCCTGCGGCAGCGCTGACAGGCATCATCGTGCCGCAACTGTTGCCATGGCATCCAGAGCTTGGTCCTACCATCGATCTCAGAATCGTGGCTGCCATCCTGGCGGTTTGGGTGTTTCAGCGCACACACAACACGATGCTGCTCATTGTCTCAGGCATGGCCTTTCTATGGTTGTTGCGCGGAATCGTATCCCTGTTTTAGGTCAGTGGAGCTCCAGTCTTGGCAAGACCCCTCGGCTTGTACCCTCATCTTGGGGTGCCATGAGTTACACTAGGGCATGATTTGCCTGAAAATTCAATGACTTCTACAACACATTCCGACACGAACTCCTCCCCCGACACGACAGTTGCCGCGACGCAAACTTTCGCTGACATTGGTTTACATCCACTGATTTTGCAGGCTGTCATCGAGACAGGCTACACCACGCCTACTCCCATCCAGGCTCAAGCATTGCCGATGGTGATGCAGGGCCGTGATGTCATGGGTGCAGCGCAGACCGGAACAGGCAAGACTGCTGCCTTCACGTTGCCGATCCTGCACCGGTTGATGCCGATGGCCAATCCAAGTGCATCTCCTGCCAGACATCCCGTGCGCGCGCTGATACTGACCCCGACGCGTGAGCTGGCCGACCAGGTGGCGGAGAGCGTCAAGCGCTATGGCAAGGGAACCAACCTGCGGTCGACGGTTGTGTTTGGTGGCGTGGATATTGGCCCCCAAAAAGAAGCATTGCGCAATGGCTGCGAGGTGTTGATCGCCACCCCTGGCCGCCTGCTGGATCATGTCGAACAGCGCAACGTGAACTTGTCACAAGTGGGCATTTTGGTCCTCGATGAGGCAGACCGCATGCTGGACATGGGTTTTCTGCCTGATCTTGAGCGCATCATCCGTCTGTTGCCTGCGCCTAGGCAGACCTTGCTGTTTTCTGCCACCTTCAGCAATGAGATCCGAAAGCTGGGACGCACCTACCTGGTCCAGCCTGTTGAGATCGAAGTGGCCAAGCGCAATGCCACTGCTGACACGGTGACCCAGATTGCCTATGCCCTGCCTGCCGAGCAAAAGCGTGCTGCCGTGGTGCACTTGGTCAAGTCACGCGGCCTCAAGCAGGTCATCGTGTTTTCCAACACCAAAATCGGAACGGCTCGCTTGGCCCGCCAGCTGGAGCTCGATGGCGTGCGTGCCGAGTCCATTCATGGCGACAAGACCCAGGCCGATCGCATGAAGGCCCTCGAAGCCTTCAAGGCGGGTGACCTGGAGGTGCTGGTGGCGACAGACGTGGCTGCCAGGGGCTTGGATGTGGCGGGCGTGCCATGTGTGATCAACTATGACCTGCCATTCAACGCCGAAGACTACGTCCACCGCATCGGTCGAACTGGGCGCGCGGGCGCCAAGGGCGAGGCAATCGCGCTTTACACGCCTGCCGAGGAAAAGTTCTTGCTTGAGATTGAAAAGCTCACCAAGACCCCTGTGACCCGAGCCAGCCTGTCACTTCCGGATGCTGTGCTGGATCGACCTCGCGGCCACGACCGTGACAACACGCGAGGCAGCCGGGAGCGTGGTGCAAGAACCGGTTATGGCTCCAGAGGCTACACACCGTCAGCGCCACCGGTTGACCCATTTTTTACCCAGCCGTATGTGCCTGCCTCGCCCGCTGAGTCCGTGCAGGCCTCAGCTGCATCGCCCGCCAAGTCCACAATCACTAGCAAAAAAACCATTGGCATTCTCCTGGGTGGTCCCAAAAAGAGCGTCAGCTGAGATGCGTGTGCCCCTGGTCGATCGTATTGACAGAGTTCAAGCCTGAACGGATTGACATTCTCAGGGGTTGATGCGGCCTGTCTCCAACCTGACTACCCTGGCGGTCTCCTGAATCTGTCTCAGTCGGACATCTCGATCAGCATGTCACGGATCGCTGGCAGGTCCGTGACCTGGTTTTTGTCCTCAGGGCGCGACGAGTGGATCAGTCGCTCAAGCAGCTCAATGTGGGGCAGCATCGTTCCAAAGAACTTGGTGCCCCCGCCTGTTTCGATCATCAGGGTGGGAAAGTTTTCTACATCGACATCCCCCAGAAGCGCGGGGTGGTCTTCAATGTCCACCCAGACGAAGCTGGCTTGAGGGAACGTTTGGGAAAGCGCTTCAAATTTAGGCTGATAGGCACGGCAAGTATCGCACCAAGCCGCGCAAAAACAGATGACCAGCATCTGTTCTTTGTCCTCAAGTCTTTTGGCCAAGTCTGGCTGGCCCGGCAGATAGATCGTCATGTGAGCAAGTTGTCAGTGCATTGACTATGATAGCCGGGTTTGGTTTTTCGCGACTAGGAACGCTTCGATCATGAACCCACGCACCACCATCGTTCAAACTGGTTCGGATGCGCCACATGCGCCTGCGCGCTCTGCCGGGCTCGATGGTGTGGGATTGGCGATTGGCCGCGCCATCAAGTCGCAGTTCCATCCCACGATGTTGTTCGCATTGCTGCTGCCGTTTCTGATCACCATGGTTGGTGCGATTGCATTGATCTGGCTGGCATGGGACCCCTTGACCGCCTGGATCGACACACAGGCCACACAGTCTTCTGTGATCACGACGGTGGACGAGTGGGTGATGGCAGTGGGGCTCTTTTCCCTCAAGGCTTGGCTCATCCCTTTTGCTGCTGTCCTGATTTTGTTGCCTGTTTCCGGCATCCTTGGCTTGGCCGTTGCAGCAGTATGGGTGATGCCGATGGTGGTCTCGCATTTATCCAAGCGAGACTATCGGGATGTCAGCAAGCAGGGTAGAAACGTGTTTGTTTTCAGCGTCTGGAATGCCATCTGGGTGTCAGTCCTGTTTGTGGTGGGCTGGGTCCTGACCTTGCCGCTTTGGTTGATGCCTCCCATGGCCGTCTTGTTATCCATTTTTTGGTGGGCATTTGCCTATACGCGGATGATGCGTGTCGATGCGATGGTCGAGCACGCAAGCCCCGAGGAGAGGCGGGTGTTGCTCTCCCGGCACTACGTGGGTTACTGGACGATTGGACTGGGCTGTGCCTTGGTCAACCTGTTGCCTCCTGCCTGGCTGTTCCTCCCTGTTTTTTCTGGACTGGTCTTTACCCACTACAGCCTGGAGTGCCTGAGGCGACTGCGTGCCGAAAAGGTGATTGACGTCTGAACACACCCCCATGCAGGCAGTTTTTGACCTACCGATTTTCATTTCACCATCGATTTTTGAACGGAAGCAACACTCATGTCTGTCAACCTGAAACCGCAAAAATTTGGATTAATCGTCGTCGGCGATGAGATTTTGTCTGGTCGACGCCAGGATAAACATTTTCCCAAGATCGTCGAGATGATGGGTGCTCGTGGCCTACAGTTGTCATGGGTCGAGATCCATGGTGATGACCGTCAACAGTTGACCGATGCGCTCAAGCGTAGTTTTGCCAGCGGTGACATCGTCATTTGTTGTGGTGGAATTGGCGCTACGCCCGATGACCATACCCGGCAGGCTGCTGCAGCCGCATTGGGGTTGGAGCTTGCCCTCCACCCCGAGGCAAAGGAGCAAATCACCTTGCGCGTGCAAGACATGGCGGCAAAGGGGCAGGGAACAACAGACATGCAAGCCCCTGAAAACCAGCAGCGCCTGCAGATGGGTTATTTCCCGGTAGGCAGTGAAATCGTTCCCAATCCCTACAACCGCATCCCTGGTTTTTTTATCCGCAACCACACGTTTGTGCCTGGATTTCCCGTCATGGCGTGGCCGATGGTGGAGTGGACCCTGGATCAGCGCTATTCGCACCTGCATCATGTGGTCAAGCACGAGGAGCGCTCTTTCCTGGTCTACGGCCTACCGGAGTCCCGCATCACCCCCACCATGGAGGCCCTCGAAAAGCGATGGCCAGGTATCAAGGCGTTCAGTTTGCCCTCGGTGGGTGAAAATGGCGGCCGTCCTCACATTGAGTTGGGTGTCAAGGGTGACCCTGAGAGGCTGGATGAGGCACTGCAGTTTTTGCGCGATGAGGCGCAACGGGTGGGTGGTCACTTTTCATGATATGGGATAGAATCAAATTGTTGCACTGCCGCAAATTGATCCATGCCATCCAGTCTCATGCCCCGTCCTTCGGAGTCACGTGTCAACCCTGAGCCAGACAGGGCGGGGCCTGGCATGGCGATTCAAGTCATTGAGCGCGCCACATCGCTTCTCGATGCGTTGGCGCGTCATCCTGATCCCGTCAGTCTCAAGGACTTGGCCAAGTCAACGGGGCTGCACCCCTCGACGGCTCACCGGATTCTGAACGACCTGGTCGTGGCGCGATATGTCGAGCGCGTCGAAAATGGTGTTTACCAGCTTGGCATGCGCCTGCTGGAGCTGGGGTCCCTCGTCAAGGGCAGGCTGAATGTGCGCGAGGTGGCGATCGAGCCCATGCGGGCGTTACACAAGCTGACAGGCCAAACTGTCAATCTTTCGGTTCAGCAGGGCGATGAGATTGTCTACATCGACCGTGCCTGGAGTGAGCGCTCGGGCATGCAGGTGGTGCGAGCCATCGGCGGACGGGCACCCTTGCACCTGACCTCGACAGGCAAGCTTTTTCTTTCCATCGCGGAGCCCCGGCAGGTGAGGGCCTACGCTACCCGTACTGGACTGGCAGGCAATACACGCAACAGCATCACCGAGTTCGACAAGCTGGATCGGGAGCTAGCCTTGGTTCGTCGTCATGGTTTTGCCAGAGACAACGAGGAGCTGGAGATGGGTGTCAGGTGCATTGCAGCTGGCATTCACGATGACTCGGGCAAGCTGGTGGCGGGCTTGTCCATCTCTGCGCCAGCAGAGCGATTGCAGGATGAGTGGATCACGCAGCTGAGGCAGACGGCGGACAGCATTTCTGAGGCTTTGGGTTACGAGCCAGAAAAAACCGATCGGCTTTGATCTGTCTAGATTGGTTTTGGTTACAATTACTTACAAATTTTTTGTGCAACGCACAAAATAATCATTGACGCCTGGTTTCATGTTGTCCTATAGTTCGTTTGTGCAGTGCAACATTTACTAGGAGATCACTATGACCGCCATTCCCCAGCAAGTTCTGGATGCCCAGAAAGCCGCCCTTGAGAAAATCGTGGCGGTACAGGGTTCCATGTTCAACGGTTTCGAAAAACTCGTCGACCTCAACCTCAAGGTGATGAAGGCCACGATGGAAGAAGCCACCCAGGTTTCGCATCAGGCCATCGGCATCAAGGATGCCCAGGACGCATTGTCCTTGTCCTCCTCCGTGGTTCAGCCCTCCGCTGAAAAAGCCATGGCTTACGGCAAGCACGTGTATGACATCGTTGCTCAGGTTCAGTCTGAAATCGCCAAGCTCAGCGAAGGCCAGTTGGCTGAGACGCAAAAGCGCGTGGCTGAGGCTGTCGAGCAGTTTTCCCGCAATGCGCCGGTTGGCTCCGAGAGCGCCGTCGCCATGCTCAAGTCATCCTTGGCGCAGGTCAACCAGGCATATGACTCCATGACCAAGGCTGCCAAGCAAGCTGCCGATGTGGCTGAGAAAAACCTCTCCGCCGCAGCCAACGCTACTTTTAAAGCTGCCAGCGATGCTGCTGATGCCGCCAAAAACGTGTCGCGTGGTCGTCGCGCTGCCTGATCAGGATTGAGCTGATCGACTGACCGGAAGGTTTTCTGGTCAATGACAACAAGCCACCCTCGGGTGGCTTGTTGCGTGTTGGCCGGGCTTTTTGTTCTGGGTTGGCTTGTCAGGCAGCCTGACGAATGGCTCTCACACACTCCCCCACCAAGCCTGGACCGCGATAGATCAAGCCCGTATAGAGCTGCACGGCATTGGCACCTGCCCGGATTTTTTCAACAGCATGCTGTCCAGACAGGATGCCGCCAACACCGATGATGGCCATCTGCTTGCCCATACGTTCGCGCAGCCGAGAAATCACTTTGAGAGAGAGCTCGTGGACGGGAGCGCCTGAGAGACCGCCCTTTTCCTCTGCATGTGCCATGCCTTGGACAGAAGACCGCTCCAGCGTGGTGTTCGTTGCGATGACGCCATCTATGCCATGTCGCATGAGGGTATCCGCAATCGCATCAATCTGTTCGATTGTGAGGTCAGGGGCAATCTTGACCGCAATGGGTACCAGTCGACCATGCTGGTCAGCGAGAGACTTGCGACGATCAACCAAAGCCGATAGCAATGCATCCAGGGCATTTTCATCTTGCAGAGCGCGCAAATTTTGTGTGTTGGGCGAGGAAATGTTGACTGTCACATAATCCGCGTGAGGATAGACCCCGTTAAGCCCAATCAGATAGTCATCGACAGCAGACTCAATTGGAGTGTCTGCATTTTTGCCAATATTGAGACCAAGGATGCCGCCGTGCTGGCGCCAGGTGCTTTTCTGCACATTTCCCAGAAAGGTCTCCAAGCCTTGATTGTTGAAGCCGAGCCGATTGATCAGTGCTTGCGCCTTGGGCAGGCGGAACATGCGTGGCCGAGGGTTGCCAGGCTGTGCACGCGGCGTGACGGTACCAACCTCAATCATGCCAAAACCCATGTTGCCAAGCGCATCGATGTACTCGCCGTTTTTGTCCAGGCCAGCTGCCAACCCAACCGGGTTGCGCAAGGAGAGGCCCATTAGCTTGGCAGGCGAAAGTGCAGCGTCGCGCATCAAGCTGCGCGTCAAGGAGCAGTCGTAGGCTCGCTGCAGTGAATGCAAGGTTGCCTCATGCGCATCCTCCGGATCCATGGCAAACAGGGCGGTGCGCGCGAGGGGGTAGGCTTGGAAAAGAATCGACATGAGAGGCTGAAAAAAACGTGAAAAGTCACAAACACTGCCAGTGTAGACTCAGATCCCGTCAGGGTGAGGCCTCCACTGGCCGCGAACAAGATATTGCGATGGCGTGAAGGTGGATTTGTAAGCCATCTTGGCACTTTCCTTGATCCAGTAACCCAGGTATAGCCATGGCAGCTGCATTTGCCGGCATTGCTGGATCTGCCAGAGAATGCTGTAGGTTCCCAGGCTGCCTTGGACATCGGGATCGTAAAAGGTGTAGACCGAGGACAAGCCTTGTTCCAGCACATCGATGATGGAAACCATGCGCAGGGCGCCATCTTCATCCCTAAACTCCACCAAGCGGGTATTGACTCGGCTTTGCAGCAGAAACTGACCATACTGCGTGCGGCTGTCCTCGTCCATGCCTCCGCCTGGGTGACGACTTTGCTGGTAGCGGGTGTAGAGCGAAAAATGCTCTTCTGACCAAGCCAGTTTCGATACAAACGCGCGCAACGCCTGGTGTCGCTTCCAAGCCCGACGCTGGCTGCGGGTGGGAGTAAATCCCGGCACCTCCACGCGCACTGGCAAACAGGCTTTGCAGCTGTCACAGTAAGGTCGGTAAGTAAACATGCCGCTGCGGCGAAAGCCTTGGTCAACCAGCTGAGAGTATGTGTCGGCGTTGATCAGATGCCCAGGTGCTGCAACCTGCGACCGTGCTTGTCGGTCAGGCAGATAGCTGCAAGGGTAGGGCGCCGTGGCATAAAACTGCAGCGTCGCGAAGGGAAGTTCCTGAATTCGGCTCATGTTGCAGGTTTAGCCTCTCAGGCGGCACTGGTCAAGGGGTGTAGCCTGCCTAGTTCATCCATCCATCCAGGATGGATGTGGATCTGTGGCTGAGCTACTGCATGACGGACATGTCGACAAAATTCGTCTCGCGCCATGATGCGAGCACCCAGGCTAGACAAGTGGGCGGTTTGCATCTGGCAATCGATGAGTGAGCAGCCAGACCGGTTGAGAAATTTCACCAGGTGTGCGAGCGCGATTTTGGAGGCATCGGTTTTCCAGGCAAACATCGATTCACCAAAAAACATGCTTCCCAGGCAAACTCCGTATAACCCTCCAGCGAGTTCCCCATCCATCCACGTTTCAATGCTATGAACCTGTCCGGCACGATGCCAGTCCAGATAGGCCTGGCGCATCTCTTGGGTGATCCAGCTATGTTGTATCCCATGGCGAGGTGTCTGGGCGCATGCCGCGATGACACTCTCAAACGCACAGTCGATGGTCACGACCACCTGCATATTGCCGCTGGCCTGATGTCTTGCAATCTGGCGCAGTTTTTTTCGCAGGGAGTGGGAAAGATGCAGTGAGTCACAACCCAACACCATTCTGGGGTCTGGAGACCACCAGAGAATCGGCTCTCCAGCGTTGAACCAGGGGAAAATGCCCTGTGTGTAAGCTTGGCGCAGACGCTGAATCGACAAGTCCGCTCCTGCAGCCAACAGGCCAGGTGGCTCGATTAGTGCTTGTTCGACAGGTGGAAATGGATCGTCATGTTGGAGCCAGGGAAGACGCATCGTGCCGCTCCATGCCATTTACTCGGAGTAGGGGCGTGTGGTGGCCAGGGAAAAGTGGCGTGTCTCGAATCGTCCATTGGCTTGGTCACGAATGTAGTGCTTGAGTGTGGTGGAGACCGAGCGAAAGGACAAGTTGTCCCAAGGGATTTCGTCCAGTGCGAAAAATTTTGCGTCCAGGCTTTCTGGGCCAGGATCCAGCTCAGGGCTGGTGACGTGGGCCAAAAAATAGATATGCACCTGATCGACCTGAGGAATATCGATCACCGTGTAGAGATGTCCGAGGTTGATGTGAGCACCCGCTTCTTCGCGGGTTTCTCGCTCGGCACCCTCAGCGGTGCTTTCGGCGAGCTCCATGAATCCTGCGGGCAGTGTCCAGGTGTTGGCGCGTGGCTCAATCGCTCGCAGGCACAACAGAATCTTATTCTCCCAGACAGGTACGGTCCCCACCACCATCCTGGGATTTTGGTAATGGACAGCGCCACACTTTTCGCATAAGTCCCTCTCCCGGTTATCACCAGGGGGGATGCGCCGCGTGATGGCCGTGCCACACTGCCCGCAAAAATGTTGCAAGCGGGGGGCCGGGAAAAAGAAAGCGGGATCGTCGTGTTGCATCATGTCCGTCATTCTAAAGCCTGGACAGCCGGTCCGGGGGCTGGGGGAGCGGGATGAGCGACAAAGCCCAGGCGGGCAGGAACTTGATACGCATTCACCAGAGCAAGCGGAGCGGGATCCGTTAAGGCAGCAAATACACCTGAGGGGTCCGACATTTCACACGCGATGGGCTCAACCCCCAGTCGCTGGCTGTGATCCGCCTGATGTGGCATGGCATCCTGGCCGGGCTCCGCCAGTTCAAGCCATTGGATCAGTGACATGCCCCTGTCGCACAGCAAGACATCGCCAATCTGCATCAGGTCACGGTCATCCACCATGCCAGGACCGGCATCGGTTTGAGCAAATAGCCGCCCAACTTCATCCACCCACCAGTGCCTTACCTGCTGGACCAATTGCCCATGGTGAGTGACGATCTGGCCTGCGTTTGCATCCAGCCTCAAAATCAGAGGTGCTGCATCGATACGGACAAACACGCGCTGAGGTCCGTTCTGAAAAAACCAGGTGCCATCCTGGCCCGATACATAGTTGCGGTTGATGAAGGACAGGATCTGGGTATTGCTGATGCCCTCGCCATACCCACCTTGCATGGCGTCGCCCAGTGGGTGTAGGCGCCATTCCCCTCGCGGGGTCAGTGAAAGCCAGCCGTACACTGCGGGGACATTGGGCCATCGACGCATGGCTTCCAATACGCCAGGATCCATGTTTGCATTCCTATGAGCGGGTTCGCTTCTTGAGGTACCAGGCCAGGCTTAGCAACTGCAGCACGGCCATGATGGAGAATGCGCTGGCAAGCGCGGAGGCCCGCAGCATGCCAAACGACTGAAATAGGTCCACCACCAGGCCTATCCCCCATTGGAGCAAAAAGGCTCCCACGAACATCACCAGATTGAATGTTGTCAGCACTCTCCCGGCCACTTGGCGCGGAAACAGGAGTGCTGTTTGGGTTTGAAGTACAACCACAGACGGAATGCCGATTGTCATGACAACCCAGCACCACCATGCTGATGGATCTTGCCAGAGGATGATCAACCACAAGAATCCGCTGAACCAGAACAGTCCGATCACGGATTGCTTTTCCAGGACAAACTTGCGCTTTTCCAGCCATGGGCTCGCAAAGCTCATGGCGACATAGCTTGCAAGGAGTGCCATGTTGAAAATGAGCAAGGCGTTGCCCGCTTCGATGGGGTTCATACCCAACACATCTGTCATCCAGGGGCCTGCCCATAGCGAGTGCAAGGCAGTGAACCCACCTGAGAAAAACAAGGTGGTGGGGATCACACGTATCATGTGTGGGTGCAAAAGTATGCGAAGGAAGTTGTCTGCCTCAGGGTGCGGAGTTGGCTTGGAAGCCTGGTCATTGGCTTGAGCATGCACGTTCAGCGTCTTATCGGGCTTGTCATTGGGAACCAGCAGCCAGATGGCAAGCGCGCATCCCAGCAACAGCAGGGTGGAAAGATAAAATAAGCTGCGCCACCCAAACCATTCGGCCATGCTCAGTGCTGGGCGTGTCGAGGCAAGTGCGCCAAGTGTGCCTGCCACCAATATCCACATCGCCAGCTGGGCTTGTCGATCGGCTGCGAAATGCCGCCGAAAGTACGAATATGGCGCCATCAGGCAGGATGCCACCCCGACCCCAATCAGGATCCGACCAAAAGACAGCATCGCCAGGCTATCACTGATGGCCATCATGAGGGTGCCGATTGCAGCAATGCACAGCAGCAGCGCTTCGGTCATTCGGGAGCCATATTTGTCCAGCCAGATGCCCAATGGCCATTGAAGGATGGCAAAAGACAGGAAAAAAGCTGACGATAGCCAGCCCAGTGCACTGGCCGACAAGCTCAGATCGCTGGCTAATATTGGTGCGAGTGCGGCATTGATGGACCGCAGCGCATAGGACATGAAATAAGCCGCCGCAAACGACAAAAACACACGCACGGCGATGGCTGCGACAGGAGTCGATTTGATGGCGGGGTCTGGTAATTTCACGAAGTGAATCTTAACCCACAGAACGACGCTAAATCATCAGGTCAGACATGAGGTTGGGGGCGCCGAATGACGGGCATACGTATACGTGATGGATCCTGATGGACTAGGCCACGTCACCTGGAAGAAAATAGGAAGGAAAAGAGCCAGGAAGGAATAGTTGGAGGCGCAAGCCGGAATCGAACCGACCTAGACGGATTTGCAATCCGCTGCATAACCACTCTGCCATTGCGCCGGCAGACAAAAACAAAACCACGGTCGCTGCCGTGGTTGTGTCGAAAAATTTGGAGCGGGAAACGAGTCTCGAACTCGCGACCTCAACCTTGGCAAGGTTGCGCTCTACCAACTGAGCTATTCCCGCGTGGCTCATTATTTCAAGATGTTGAACAACGAAACCGACTGATCAACATCAAGTAATATTAGCGAAGAACAGAATCATAGCACAACTACACCACAGTATGTCAATTCCATCTGCTGGCGAGCAGATGAACTTCCCCGCGTTCGTCCCGGAAGATCTCTCTGGCCAAAACACGTTCGGCTTGCCCTGTCAGGCTTTCCGGGTACATCAGTTGTCCAGCGAGGCTGAGCTGCATGCTTTGCATTTGGCGGGCGAGGATTTGTCCCGCTGCTGGGTGCTGGGATCGGCAAGCAATGTCATCCTGCCAGCCGTGCTGCAAGACCCGCTGATTCAAGTCCGAATCATGGGCATCGGCCAAGCGGAACTCAACCAAGATGCAGTCGAGGTGGATGTCGGTGGTGGTGAAAATTGGCATATGTTTGTGACGCATGCGGTATCCATGGGA
>Ga0255184_1000566_pt1 | contig 11762 bp, 11 predicted proteins | sample Miss_Cont_RepA_0_FD_189954 | JGI IMG/M metagenome (GOLD analysis project Ga0255184, IMG submission 189954) | Freshwater microbial communities from Mississippi River, Louisiana, United States - Miss_Cont_RepA_0h | ecosystem: Environmental > Aquatic > Freshwater > River | place: USA: Louisiana...
ATCTGCATATCCAGCGTCAGTACCAGCGCCGAACACCGGATGGCGCGGGCCCGCTCAATCAGGCGCTCAACAAAAGACCGGTCCTTCATCACATAAAGCTGAAACCAGAATGGGTGGCCATCTATACCCGCACTCACATCCTCCATCGAGCAAATGCTCATGGTCGAGAGTGTGAATGGAACACCGAACACTTTGGCTGCACGGGCAGCCAATATCTCCCCATCGGCATGCTGAAATCCCGTCATACCAGTTGGCGCCAACGCCACGGGCATACTGACAGGCTGACCAACCATGTTAGTGGCTGTTGAGCGCACCTCCATGTTGACCAAAATGCGTTGCCGAAGCATGATGCGTTGGAAATCCTCCTGGTTGGATCGGTAAGTCTGCTCCGTCCAGGATCCCGTGTCCACAAAGTCATAAAACATTTTAGGGACACGCTTTTTTGCGAGCCTTCGCAAGTCTTCTATGCAGGTAATGACTTCAGACATGTATACCGTCAATGTGATTGGTTGTGGCAGGGTAGGAAAAACACTAGCCGCCCTCATGCATCAAATGGGTGCAGGAAAGATACAAGACTTATATTCCAGATCATCCTCCAGTGCATACAGCGCCGCGCAATTCATTGCTGCGGGAAACGCCGTCGACAAGCTGGAATCCATGCGGATGGCGGATATTTGGCTCATTGCCGTGCCTGACAGTCAAATTTCAGCTGTTGTATCGGACCTGTTAGTTGCGTCTGACAAAACAAAGGCGCCGATCCTCGAGCAGCCTATCGCATTTCACTGCAGCGGGTTCGAATCATCGAGCGTGATGGAACCGCTCAGATCCAAAGGGTTTTCCATCGCCAGCCTTCACCCCATGTTGAGTTTCGCGGATCCGGATTTGAGTGTGAACATGTTCAAAGACACACCATGTGCAGTCGAGGGCGACAAACACACGATTGCGATACTAAGCAGATGGATTGAACAGATCGGTGGGAAGCCATTTGAATTGGCTGCAGAGAATAAAGGTCTCTACCATGCCGCAGCCGTATTCAGCTCGAACCTGAACGTTGTCCTTCAGGCCATCGCCGTCGAGGCTTGGCAGGCATCAGGAGTTCCTCAGTCCATGGTGACCAAGCTTCATCATGCGCTTTTAAGCGCAACCACGCAAAATGTTCTTCTAAGGGGCCCTCAACACGCATTAACTGGTCCTGCCGCGCGTGGCGATGCACGAGTCGTGAACTTGCAGCATAAGATCGTAGAACAGTGGCACATTGAAGCGGGTCAAGCTTATGTGTTGCTCAGCAACATGGCATCACGCTTGGCGCACTCAGGCCTCACTTTCCCAGACAAATGAACATCATGAAAAAACGCTTTATCACAGAGAAAAGATTGCGCTAGGATTGACACCGAACCATACAAAATCTAACTCATGACACGGAGACCATCAGTTGAAGATCATCAAGATCACCGCGATTCCCATTTCTTTCCGACTTCCAGAGGGTAAAACTGTCACCATGGGCATCGGCAGCACCACCAAGCGAGATGCCATTATCGTTCGTGTTGAGACAGATGAGGGCATCACCGGATACGGTGAGGCTCATCCTGGTCGAAGCCCTGGGGCAATTGTCAGCCTGATTCACAACACGCTGGCGCCGCTTGTGGTGGGCATGTCTGCGACAGACTGCATTGGTGTTTGGCAGCGAGTCCAGCGGATGCAGCTCTCCAGCCACGGGGTAGGCTCAGGGGCCGCATTGGCGCTATCCGGCATCGACATGGCCCTTTGGGATATTCGAGGGAAGGCTGCCAACATGCCTTTGTACGAACTGCTGGGTGGCAGCAAAAGAAAAATCAAGGCCTATGCGGGTGGCATCGCACTCGGATATCAACCCGCCGCATCCCTGGCTGATGAGGCAAGGGAATACGTAGCGCGCGGGTATCAAGCCATCAAGCTCAGGATCGGCGACACGGTGAACCAGGACATAGAGCGGTTGCTGCATGTCAGAAAAGCGCTTGGGAACGAGATTGATATCCTGACGGACGCCAATACAGCCTATCAAATGGCAGATGTCCGGCGAGTCATGCCCGTCCTGGAAGATATTCATGCCGGCTGGCTCGAGGAACCGTTTGCATGTAACGATTTTGCCTCCTATCGGGACGCAGCTGCGATTTCTGCAAGAGTGCCGATCGCTGCAGGAGAAAACCATTACACGCGTTTTGAGTTTGCCCAAATGCTGGAGGCTGGTGCCGTGAAGATCTGGCAACCCGACCTCTCCAAGTGCGGGGGCATCACCGAGGGATTGCGCATTGCCGCGATTGGCTCCGCTTATCGTATTCCCATCAATGCGCATAGCTCTGCCACAGGTATCAACCATGCAGCAACGGTTCACTTTTTGGCTGCCATTGACAACCCAGGCTACTTCGAGGCCTGTGTATCCAAGTTCAACCCATTCCGTGACATGTTTGGACCAAGCTTCCATATTGATTCAGATGGAACCGTTCAGCCGCTTGATCGTCCTGGAATAGGTCTCGATATCGATGAATCGCTTTTTGAGGCTTACCCATTAATTGATGGCCCCGGTTACGTTGTGAAGTTTTAGGCAGGCTTGTAACGATAAATGGAGACAACATGAACTCACTCATCAAAAAACTGGCTTTGATGATTTGCATTGGATCAGCCTTAGCGGCACCCGCACACACTCAAACCAATTTTCCGGAACGTACTGTCAAATTTGTTGTGCCATACCCACCCGGCGGGTTCAATGACACGCTGGCAAGGGTATCCAGCGAAAAACTCGCCAAAGTCTGGAACCAACCCACTTTGGTGGAAAACAAGCCTGGTGGCAATACCACCATCGGCAACAGCTATGTAGCAAAGTCTGCCCCAGATGGTTACACCATCCTGATTACTCCACTGCCCTTCTCGGCTTTGCCCGGTCTCTATGGCGACAAGCTTCCCTACGATGCCATCAAGGACTTTGACCCACTGGTCTGGGCAGGCAGCACACAAAACGTGCTGGCAGTCAGAAATGGGCTGAATGTCAATAGTGTCAAAGATCTGATTGCCTTGGCCAAAAAAGAGCCTGGAAAACTCAACTATGGATCAACGGGCTCAGGCTCATCAAATCATTTGTCGATGGAATTATTCATGAACATGACCGGGACAAACATGACGCATATCCCATACAAAGGCAGTGCGCCTGCCGTGGCAGCGCTGATGGCCGGGGAGATCGACGTGCTGTTTGATAACCTGCCAAACGTCAGGTCTCAGATCGAAGCGGGCAAAATCAAAGGCTTGGCTGTCACCAGCACACAGCGCGCCGTTCTGCTGCCTGACCTGCCCACGGTTGCCGAGGCTGGCGTTCCAGGCTATGACGTCACAGTCTGGTTTGGCATGCAATTGCCGGCTGGCACCCCAAAGCCCGTGATTACGAAGCTGAACCAGGATCTGGTCAAGATGCTGAAAGAGCAAGACGTGATTGATCGATTCCGCAAACAAGGGGTGGAGGTCGTCGCCAGCACGCCAGAGGAGTTTGACAAGCAGGTTCAAAGCGAAATCGCCAAGTGGACTAAGCTCATCCAAGCAGCAAACATCAAGATTCAATAATTTCACTTATGAAAATCACCGACGTCACCCTTACCCTTTTTTCCTGGGAAAACATTCCGGCCACGAGTTATGGGGCACACACAGGAAAGTTTTCTGGCTCCAGCAAGCTTGGACTGCTGTCCATTCACACGGATGAGGGGATCACAGGTCATGCCTTCCTGGGATCAGCTTTCTATGCCGCCGATCTGGACGGACCAGGCCTGATTCGCAACCTCAAGCCCTTGCTGATTGGTCAGGACCCCCTTCATCGGGAGCGCCTCTATCAGTCAATGTGGAAACGGGTGAGAACGACAACGGTGCGCTCAATTGGTGCCTGTGACATTGCTCTCTGGGATATCGCCGGCAAGGCTGCCGGGCTGGCGATTCACCAGATGATTGGCTCATATCGAAACAAGATTCCCGCCTACATCAGTTCTGCAGTGCTGACGGATGCACGTGCCTATGCCGAGGAAGCCGCATATTACCAATCCATTAACATGGCAGCCTACAAGATTCATCCCCTTCAAGACTGGCGCCAGGATATCCAGATTTGCGAGGCCGTCAGAAAACAGGTGGGGGATGACTATCTCCTGATGCTCGATGCAACCTGGGGATATGACTATCCAAGCGCATTAAGGGTGGGAAAGGCCATCGAGTCACTCCAGTACTACTGGTATGAGGATCCCCTGGCTGATGCTGATCTCTTCAATTATGTCGAACTGAAACGGCATCTCCATATCCCCATCATGGCAACGGAATATCCTGCCCATGGGCTCGATGGATTTGCGCCCTGGATCAAGCATCGAGCCACCGATTTTTTGCGTGGCGATGTTGCCGTCAAGGGCGGCATCACCACCTTGCTTAAAACAGCCCATCTCGCAGAAACCTTTCACCTGAACTTTGAGGTTCACCACGGTGGCAATTCGCTCAACAATGTGGCGAATCTCCATGTTTTAATGTGTATACCCAACACAGAATTTTTTGAAATTCTCTTGCCCTCTCAATCGCAACAATACGGATTGATTCAGGACATCGAAGTCGATGGGGAGGGATTTGTCCACGCCCCAATCGGCCCGGGACTAGGAGCACAGATTGACTTTGGCCTGATTGAGCATCAAAAGCTGGCATTACTGACTTGAAAAGATTGAGACGTCCATTCACCACCCAAGCAGGGATCTTGTCGTTGCTGTTGATCGGTATCACAGGGCTTGGCCTTCATGCCAGCACCCATGCGCAATCCCAGAGCCTCCCCCCACCACTGACTGAAACACAGACTCAAACGCATGCGACGCCCAACAAGGGAAGCCTCATCATCGTCGGTGGCGGGGACACCCCTTATGCAGTGCAAGAGAAGTTTGTGGCTCTAGCCGAGTGGGAGGGAAAGGCGAGGATTGCCATCTTCACGATGGCAAGCACACAATTTGACGAAGAGGCAGCGGAAGTCTCCGATGAATTCAGACTGCTTGGTGCCGAGGTGGATGTCATCAACATCAATCGTGAGCAGGCAGACTCGGAGATCGTTGCCACCCAAATCGCAAGCTACACAGGATTTTGGTTCATTGGTGGTGATCAGAACAGGCTTTCCACTGTCCTGCAAGGCACGCGCACCCTTCAGGTAATTGAACAGCGATACCTGGCAGGCGCAGTTGTCGGTGGAACATCTGCAGGTGCCGCTGTGATGACGCACACGATGTTGACGGGTGAAAGTCGGTCAGATTCACCACATGACAAACGACCCAATATGGTTGCCTTGCGAAGCACCGAGGTGGCTCAAGGCTTTGGCCTGTTGCCAGGTGCGATTGTCGATCAGCATTTCACACGTCGCTCGCGTCACAATCGTCTGGTGAGCGCTGTGCTGGATTACCCGTTGCTGGTAGGCGTTGGAATTGATGAGGAAACGGCCCTGCTGGTCAAGCCTGATGGCTTATGGGAAGTCATGGGAAATGGCCATGTGAAGATTTATGATGCCAGGCTTGCCCGAATTACGCACGAAGAGTATGAGTCAGTTGGTGCTGCAGGCATCCGACTTCATGTTTTGCCGAATCGTGCAACGTTTGACCCCAAAACTGGACGAGTCAAGCTTGCTGGCGGCCAGGACACACCAGCAACGCCCTAGCGAGCTTATCTCTTGGAACCTTTCCGACATATTCGCTTTTGCGTCGGGACTCGGGATGAAAACGCACTAAATGACGCTAGCCAAGCGCACCCTCTTGCTTCAATGCTTGAATCGAAGCCTGATCCAGACCCAGTACATCCTTGAGCACTTGTTCGGTATGTTCCCCAAGAGCAGGTGACGGCGTGCGAACTCCACCAGGGGTATCCGAAAACCGGATCGGCACACCCACCACATTCAGCTTTCCAGCTCGGGGATGATCCATCTCCACGATGGCTCCCCTTGCCTTGACTTGGGGATGCTCCACGACCTGGGCAATGTTGTTGATTGCCCCGACAGGAATGCCGGCATCAACCAGGATGGTTTCCCACTCCTCAAAGGATTTGGTCAAAAAAACCTCCTGCAAGCGCTCGATCAAAGCCTCACGGTTCTGATTCCGAAGACCGTTGGTCTTGAAACGAGGATCATCAGTCATCTCAGGACAGCCGATGGCAGGGCAAAACTCACGCCAGAGTTTTTCGCTGCCAACTGCCAGCGCAAGATCCCTAGTCTGAGTGCGGAAAGTCTGATAGGGCAGCAAAGCCTTGTAGGACGTCCCCATCGGCACGGGTACCTCTCCAGTGGAGAAGTACTGTCCGATCATGACATTCAGCAAGGACAACTGCCCCTCCAGCATGGAAACATCGATCGACTGACCCCGTCCGGTCATGCTGCGTGAATGCACTGCCGCCAGAATGCCAAACGCAGCATTCATCCCAGCCGTCAAGTCTGCGATGGAAACACCCGCCCGGACTCCCCTGCCCCCAGGCTCGCCTGTGCCGCTGATCATTCCGCTTTCGGCTTGGACGATGAGATCTAGCGCAGGACGGTCACGGTAAGGCCCGTCTTGGCCAAAACCTGATATCGAACAGTAAATGATTTGGGGATTGCGCTTTTTGGCCTGCTCGTAGTCCAGGCCCAAGCGTTCGAGCGTCCCAATGCGAAAGTTTTCCAGCACGACATCACAACGCTCGACCAAGTCAAAGAACAGCGACTTGCCTTTGGGACTTTTCAAGTCAATGGTCACACTTTGCTTGTTGCGGTGAAGACCAACAAAGTAATCTGTTTCACCTGGTGCCAGGGGAACCCCCCAGGCACGTGCAATATCTCCGCTTCCTGGTGGCTCAACTTTGATGACTTGCGCCCCATAATCCGCCAGCATGGTTGAGCAATAGGGACCGGCCAAGGCGTGGCTCAAGTCAAGCACACGCAAGCCTTCAAGTGGCATAGTCATAAAACATTCCAAAGACGCATCAGATGATAAATTTTAGCGGGATTCACCTGGAACATGCCTGAATCACACGCTCACAATGGCTGAGGGCGACCCAACAGATAGCCCTGCGCCTTGTTGATGTCCAGTGCAAGCAACACTGCTAGCTCAGACTTGGTTTCCACACCTTCGGCCACGACGATGCAATCTGTCTGTTCGGCAAACCGGACGATGGCCGCAGCCAGCGCCCTGCTGCCAGGATCCTTGTCGATCTGATGAATCAGGCTCGCATCCAACTTGATGATGTCGGGCTTCAGCCTAAGGATATGTCTGAAGCTGGCATATCCCGAACCGGCATCATCCACTGCAACACGCACCCCTAATGAGCGCAGTGGCTCCAACATGCGACTAATCATGTCATAGTCGCCGACCGAGGCATGCTCGGTCACTTCCAGCACAATGCGATGATGAGGGACACCGACAAAATGGTTTTGAATATCACCCCGCAGGATTGTCTCTGGTGAAATGTTGATTGACACATAAGTGCCAGAGGGGAAACGGTGCAGGTCAGCCAAAATTCGCCGAATGACTGCCAATTCGAGCTGCACATTGAGCCCGATATCAATGGCTTCATCAAACCATTGATCTGGTGAACGAACTGGCTCGGCCATAAACCTGGTCAAGGCCTCGTGACCAACCAACTCGTGATCTTGAATACGGAAAATGGGTTGGTAGTGTATGGTGAACCTAGCATCATCAATCACGGACTGAATGCGCTGTCTCAGATTTTGACGTTCACGCGCAAGATGCACGCGAGGCTCAAGAATTTTTCCGACAAAGTCAGAAAACAATCTCAATATGGCAAGATCCTTGTCCGCCAAGGTGTCAACAATCTGGTTGCTGAAGCAGCAAAGGGTGCCATACACCTCGCCTTGGCTAAACCGTATCGGAACACTCAGGTGCGCCACGACCGGCAGAGAGGTGGTGGCAGGAATCGTCAGCGCAATCGGATTGAGCCTGGCATCCCGCATCAACTCCGGAAGCTCTCCGTCGACGATTCGTGAGCAGTAGCTTTCGCCCAGTGGATCGCCATCACCAACATCAATTGGCCGAAAATCCTCATCGGCATCCACATAGCGAAACATTCGCTTTTTCTGAGCAAACTCAGAAATAAAACTCACCTTCATGTTCAGGGCCAAACGCAGCCCATGCAACATGTCCTGAATCAGTGAGTCAACCGCCTCCGACTGGTCGGTCATCCGGTTGCTGCTTGGATGTGAATCTTTGACCATAGATGAAGCGTATCACTTCATCCATCATCAAATCAAACTCAATCCCCCAGGGGTGGTGCCTCAGGAATGGTGGAGAAATGATGCGCGCGGATTTTCCAGTCATCCTTGTCGCGACAGATGACCAGTGTGGTGCGCAGACGCGAGTGTGTCGACTTGTTCCCGGAAAGTACAAAGTCAAACTCTCCAAAGCCCTGCGCCATGATGCAGTCTTCGTTGATCATCAGGACATGCTGTTCGACTAACTTCAGATGCGCCGAAATAATCACGCCATGGTAGGAATCAAAATAGGCTGTGATCTCGGCAGCCCCAACTGAGTGTCCAGGACGACCACCAAAAAACAAGGCATCGTCGGTGTAGAGACTGCTCAGCTTTTGAGCGCCCCAGTTGCCCGCCTCACGGTTCCAGGCTTGCAGCACATTATGAAGAATGGTTTTAGGCTGAATGTTCATCGGATAAATCTCTTGACGTAGTCCGACCCAAGACCAATTTTCTCGTAGTGTTGCCTGGCGCGTTCGATTTTGGAAAACACATCCTCGGAGCCAACGACGTTGCCCTTCTCATCCATGTAGGCATAAGACCCTGTCGCATGGAAAAGGGTGATCATCTCAGGCACATCCTCTGGAACATAAAGCGTGTGAATTTCGCCGGGTGCCTCAAAGACATAACCTCCAGCCTGCACTTCCCAGTCGTGCTCGAGGTAGTACCAACGACCCTTGAGCACAAATCCATGAACAGGACCGCTGTGTTGATGCACTGAAACGACACCGCTTTGTCGAACGCGAAGGAGATTGACGAAATAGCCCGCACCTGTGTTGAACAGCACAGGCTTGAAAGAGACTCGATCAGACTGCGGAACCCACAAATTGTCATCATTGAGCCAATCGGTCATGACCCCGGCATGAACCAACTCCGGCACCATTCCAAACGGTTGATCTCCCAAAAAGCCTTTTGGGCTTGAAGCGTCTCGCATGCTCCCCTCACTATTCGTTGTTTTAATCGTAAGGGGTTTATAGCACTGATGACACAAGCCATCAACGACAACACCTTCACAACATAAACACATCAAACAATTTGCTGGATTGCATTTTTATCGTACGATCAGCAACAGCAGCAAAATCAATTCACTCAAACGACAATAAATCAAGGAGCAAACGTGGGAAAAGTCTACATGATCGGCACCATCACTATCACCAATCCAGATGGCTATAAAGCCTATGCCGCGGAGGCACCCAAGACAGTGGCCGCAGCGGGAGGCAAATATCTGGTGCGCGGTGGCGCAGCCACCCTGCTCGAGGGGAAGAAGCTTGGCGAGCGTCATGTTGTGGTCGAGTTTCCAAGCCGTGAAGCCGCTGAAGGCTGGTACAACAGCCCCGCCTATCAAGCCATCCTGCCACATCGTAAAAACAATTCAGCAGGAACACTTGAGTTTGTTGAAGGCTTTGAACCTGCGTAATGTTGAAGGCTTTGAACCTGCGTAAGTTTTTTTATGTCAGGCCGCCCAGAATCAAAAGGCCCTAATTCATAAACTGGGACTCTCAACGAAATAAGGTAAATCCTTGCATGAAAGACAGCATGAAGGCGGTCTACCTCGATGGGCACGGTGGCAACGAGGTGGTCAAAATCGGTATTCGACCTCTTCCCGTGCCAGGGCCAGGAGAGGCTTTGATTCGTTTGCGGGCTGCAACACTCAATCGAGTTGACCTTTACATGCGTGACAGTGGGGCCGGCATCACGCATGCGCTACCTCAGATCATGGGAATTGATGGCGCTGGTGAAATCGTCAAAGTCAATTCAACTGATGCAAGGCTGTTGGTTGGCCAACAAGTTGTCATTCATCCAGGCATTTCATGCAACCATTGCGAGTATTGCGTCAGAGGCGACACAGCACTTTGCACTGCGATTCAATTTTTGGGCGAACATCGAGACGGCACAATTGCAGAGTATGTCAGCGTGCCAATCCGCAACATCTTCCCGATGCCAGCCGGATTAAGTTTTGCCGAGGCTGCGGCGCTTGGTGTCAACCATCTGACAGCTTGGCGAATGTTATTTACTAAGGCGCAGATCAAACCAGAGGAAACAGCCCTGATTTTTGGTATTGGAGGAGGCGTCTCCCTGGCTGCACTGCAATTAGTCAAGCAGATAGGTGCACGTGCAATTGTGACCTCCCGGGATGACAAAAAATTGTCCCGTGCATTGGACTTAGGGGCTGACTTTGCGATCAACGGTGCAAACGAAGATATTTCTCGCCAAACCTTGGCAATCACTGGCGGAAGAGGTGTTGACGTCGTGATTGAGAACGTTGGCCAGGCAGTATGGCCACATGCGCTGAAGTCTTTGGCCCGGGGAGGTAGATTGGCGATATGTGGAGCTACAAGCGGAGATGCACCTTCGGCAGACTTAAGGCGTCTGTTTGTGCGTCAACTTCAAATTTTTGGTTCCAGCCTAGGATCGCTTGACGAGTATCATCGAATGTTGACCTTCGTCCAGCACAATGGATTGAAACCTGTCATTGATGCCAAATATGCCATGGAAGATATCCACTCAGCACTGGATCATCTGGAGTCAGGCAGGCAGTTTGGGAAAATTGCAATTGAGCTTCCGTGACAACGGCAAATTAAAATCCGTGAGCACGGCGATCGGATAACAAAAAGGGCTTACACGTTTAATCGTCTAAGCCCTTGATTTTGATGGTGGCGCATCCCTGATTCGAACAGGGGACCTGCGGATTATGATTCTGTGGTTTTCACCATTTCCAAACATTGATAAAAATTGACCATCAGGTAAAAATATCATACATAACAACATGTTGCGTTTTAATATTGCATAATTTATGTTGATTTCCATGTCTTGGAATTGATACAATTTGTCTACATTGTGTCTACATTTCAGGGTGCCCATGGTTCAGAAAGTCAATTTCACTGTTGAGCGTGTTGCCAAGTTCCAGTGTGAACCAGGTAAATCCCAGAGCTTCATGCGCGATGCCCGTACGCCCGGACTCGGTCTGCGCGTAACACAAGGCGGAGCGAGAACCTACATCTTTGAAGCGCGGGCTGGAGATAAGGTGCTTCGTCGAAAAATTGGTGATGCACGCACCATGTATCTACACGATGCCCAAAAGGCCGCACGTAAACTAAAGGAGTTGACAGACAAAGGACTGGATCCAAGAGAGCTGGACCGTCAGCACCAAATCGAAGCTCAGGCTAAGGAGCAAAAAAAACTGATTCAAAACAGCCCTGCACTAGTTGCATGGGACGTATACGTGAACTGCCATAGCCGGGAGTGGAGCCAACGCTACAAGCAAGATCACGCAATCATGGCCAGGCCGGCCGGGGGCTTAATTACAAGAGGCAAACGACCAGGCATGCCTGAAACCAAGGAGCTTGGCATATTGCGCCCCATACTTGAGTTGCCACTTTCTGCCATCACCAGGACAAGGATTGAAGGGTGGGTTGAAGTAGAGCGCGATCGGCGGCCAACCAGGGCAAGACTTGCACTTTCAATGCTCAATGCATTCCTCAACTGGTGCAAAGATTACAACTAC
>Ga0255184_1000569_pt1 | contig 11702 bp, 11 predicted proteins | sample Miss_Cont_RepA_0_FD_189954 | JGI IMG/M metagenome (GOLD analysis project Ga0255184, IMG submission 189954) | Freshwater microbial communities from Mississippi River, Louisiana, United States - Miss_Cont_RepA_0h | ecosystem: Environmental > Aquatic > Freshwater > River | place: USA: Louisiana...
GTTGATGGAGCTGGACCAGATGGTGCGCGCCACGCGTTGAGACTCTCTCGACGTTGCGACCGTATCTTCAACCGTTCTCCAGGACCATGACAGGCCGGCCAAACACGATCGGAGCAAGACACGTTATTCTTCTGGTTTATGCATGAATGATTTTCATGCCACGCATTGATTCAAGGAAGTGCAAATGGCCATCATGGGATCCTCCAAACGCCCCGTTTTCAAGCCCTCCGTCTATGAAACCAGCAGGCGACGTCGCCGTATGCCCAGCTGGCTGGTGCTGTTGCTGGTTGGCATTGCGCTGGGTGCAGGTGGCCTGCTGTTCCTTCAGGCCAGCTACGGCCCCAAGAGACTCACCATACAAGAGTCACAAAAATTGACAGATGACCTTGCCAGCCAGACCATGGAAAATCAGCGGCTGCAAACCAAGCTTGAGGAAGTGACCCGCTCACGTGACTCGCAGCAACAACAGTCCAGCCAGACCATCAACCAACTCAACAGCCAAGTCGCCAGCCTGGAGAAGCAGCTCGCTCCCCTCAAGGAACAGATCAATCTGTTTGCCCGCACGATTCCGTTTGATGCTCGATTTGGCCCGGTCAACATCAACAACGCCAATTTTTCCCAGGAAGCAACCGGTGGTGACGTTGCCTACAACGCCCTGCTCATGCAAGAAAGTGCCAGTCGCCCCACGTTCAAGGGATTTGTTGAGTTTGCCTTCGAAGGGCGACATGCGAGTGGTCGCTTTGAAACCATCACCACACCACCCATTCCGGTTGAGTTTGGCCACTACGACCTGATTCATGGAAAGGCTGACCTGCCAGATGGGTTCGTTACCCGTCGAGTGAACGCAAAATTGCTCGCAGCTGACGGCAAGCGTCAGGTGACGCTGAGAATTTTTACCTTCAAATGATTACGTCTCCTGGCGCACCGAGTTGCGTGTGACCAGGCGCACAGGGAGCCTGATTTGCTGATTGGCTCGTTCTGGAGAATGGCCTAACTCAATGAGCAGACGAACGGACTCATTGACCAACAAGTCTACGCGAGGGTCAATCGTGCTCAGCGCATAAGATGGCCATGATGCCTGCGGGATGTTGTCAAAGCCCACAATCGAAACATCCATTGGGACCTTTAGCCGAAATTCGCTTTTCAATGTATCCATCGCAGCAATCGCCATGAGATCGTTGGCGGCAAACAGGGCATCTGGGCGGCGATCCCTGGAAAACAGCACGCGCGTGGCATGGCGCGCGCCCTCATCCGTGTAGTGGCCCACTACGCGCGCATATAAGTCAGCACCTTTTTCTGCAAGGCCTGCACGAAACCCCTGCTCGCGCTCAATCTGGGTTGAAGTGCTTTCCAGTCCCGCCATGTAGGCGATGCGCTTGCATCCTGCCTCGACCAATGCATGCGCTGCCAGTCTTCCCCCTTCATGATTGTCTGCTCCAACTGCACTGAACCCCGGGTCTACCCCAGTCCTGCTGACCATGACAATTGGAATGTTCATTCCGCGGAGCAAATTTTCCTCACCAGCGGAAAGGCTGGCATTCAGAATCAGCAAGCCGTCGACGGGGTAATCCAAGACGCGAAACAGCGTATCCTCAACGTCTGTCGAGACGCGCAAGTCACCCTCCGTTTGAAACAAAAGGATCTGATAACCCAGTTGGCTCAACGCCCGTGAAAAGTGCTCAACCAAGAGGGGATAGAAGGGATTTTTAAAATGGGAAACGGCCACGGCCATCATGCGCAACGGGCTCGATCCAATCGATTTGCCAGCTGCCAACGGTTGATATCCCAGCTGTCGGGCAGCCTTGAGAACCAACGACTTGGTTTTGTCCGAGACACTGGCACCAGGGGTAAAGCATCTGCTGACAGCAGAAATGCTCACCCCAGCCAGCCGAGCGACATCGGCAAGCTTGACCTTGGCACGTGTGTCACTCACACCGCAGTCCAGCCACCATCAACCATCAGGGACGATCCTGTCACCAACGCAGAGGCATCGCTTGCCAAAAACACGACCGCACCCATCATATCCTCGGGTTTGCCCGGGCGACCCAGGGCGATTTTGCTGATCACGGTTTCCATCACCGCCTTGTCCTGTTGCTGGGACAAGGTGAGATCGGTCATCACGAAGGTTGGACAAAGGTTGTTGACGCGAATGCCGGATCGACCGACTTCCCACGCGAGGGACTTGGTCATGCCTTCCAGCGCGTGCTTGGAGGCACTGTAAGCCGTCCGCCGCATGGCACCGACATGCCCGAGCTGTGAGGTCACATTGATGATGCTGCCAGGCAGTCCAGCGGCCAACAAGCCCTTGACCACTTCGCGTGCCACGCGATAGGCCGACAACACGTTGACATCCATCAAGTGAGCCAACTGCTCATCGGTCGTGTCCACCATCAGCTCAGGGCAGATGGTGCCGGCATTATTGACCAAAATCTGAAAGGGACCCAGGCGCGCAATGCCCTCAGTGATGGCAGCAGCGTCAGCCACATCGACGGCCCAAGGTGTTGCCTGGCCACCTGCACGATGAATCGATTCGCATGCTGCATCCACCTCAGCCGCACGGCGGGCAGCCACCACGACATGTGCCCCTGCCTCTGCCAGTGCATGTGCAGCTGCCAGCCCAATCCCCTTGCTGCCGCCTGTCACCAATGCTTTTTTGCCATCTACCCGAAAACTGGGTGTTTTCATCTTGTTTCCTCGTTTGTTCAGTTATTCTTAGAAGACTGTCTTTATAACGCCTGTCCAGCTGGAGTGCACATGAGCGAAGAATTTGAGCTTGACCCCGAGGCTACCCGAACCGAGCACGACTTGCTCGGCAATCGGGAGGTGCCAGACCATGCATATTATGGGATTCACACGCTTCGGGCACTGGAAAACTTCGACATCACTGGCCTGCCCATTTCCATGGTGCCTGACTTGGTGCGCGCCTTGGCAGAAATCAAGATCGCCTGCGCACTCACCAACCAGGACTTGGGCATGCTGGACGCCAAGCGCTGCCAGGCGATCGTCAGTGCCTCAAAAGAAGTCATCCAAGGTCGCTGGCATGAGCATTTCAAGGTGGATCTGATTCAAGGTGGTGCTGGCACCTCCACCAACATGAACGCCAACGAGGTGATTGCCAATCGTGCGCTTGAGCTGCTGGGGTACCGACGCGGTCAGTACGAGCAATTGCATCCGAACGAACATGTCAACATGAGCCAGTCCACCAACGATGTCTATCCGACCTCGCTCAAGCTGGCTACCTACAGAGGCTGCGTGCGCTTGATTCAACGCATGGAGAGCCTTCAACATGCGTTTGAAGACAAAGCCCTCCAATTCAAAGACCTGCTCAAGGTGGGGCGCACGCAGCTGCAGGATGCCGTGCCCATGACGCTGGGGCAGGAGTTTCAAACCTACGCCGTGATGATTTCCGAAGATATCCAGCGCATGCGGGAGGCGTTGCCCCTGATTTGTGAAATCAACCTGGGAGCAACCGCCATCGGAACAGGCATCAATACACACCCAGAATATGCGCAACGCGTGCTGGCCCATCTCAAATCCATCACTGGCATGCCGTTGCTGACCTCCCCCAACCTGATTGAAGCCACGCAAGACTGTGGCTCGTTTGTGCAGCTGTCCGGCGTGCTCAAGCGGGTGGCGGTCAAAGTTTCCAAGATCTGCCACGACCTAAGGCTGCTCTCGAGCGGCCCCCGGGCAGGCCTGGGTGAAATCAACCTACCCGCCATGCAAGCTGGCTCAAGCATCATGCCGGGCAAAGTCAACCCGGTCATCCCAGAAGTCGTGAACCAGGTTGCTTACGAAGTCATTGGCAACGACGTGACCATCAGCTTTGCAGCCGAAGCCGGGCAGCTGCAACTCAACGCCTTCGAGCCCGTCATCGCCTATTCCATGTTCCGCAGCGTTCAGCACTTGACCAACGCTCTGGAAACACTGGAGCTCCGTTGCGTGAGAGGAATCACGGCCAATGAAGACAGATTGAAGGAGCTGCTGGACCGCTCCATTACCCTGGTGACGGCACTGAATCCTTACATTGGGTATCAGCACTCGACAGAGGTGGCGATGGAAGCTCTGCAAACTGGCAAACGGGTGTATGACATCGTGCTGGAGCGCAAGCTATTGGACCAGGCCACATTGGACGACATCCTCAAGCCCGAGCTCCTGACGGCACCTCGGGCCCGGTTGCGCTAAGTCTCTCTTTCTGCGGGATGAGCCCGTTTATACTTCGGGCTCGCTACCGGAAATCCTGTTTTGCCTGACAATCACGCCCCCACCCGGACGACGAACCGTCCACTGCCGGCCAACAGGCTGATGCTGCTTCTGGCGATTGGTCTTGCGATTCATTTCGCTTTTGGCTGGTTGTTGACCTTGTCGGTTGACGAGGCGCACTACGCCTACTATGCCGCTCGCCTCGACTGGAGCTATTTCGACCATCCCCCTCTAGTCGGCTGGGCGCAATGGCCCTTGGTTGCCATCGGTGCGCCGGACGGACTGATTCGTCTGGTGCCACAGTTACTGTGGCTCCTGGCATGCCTGCAAGCGTACCAGCTGACCCAGCATCTCTGCGCCATCCGGGCGACAGCTGGTGATCGCGATATCGATCCAGACACTGCTGGCCTGTGGGCCGTCGGCCTGATCCTGCTGGCACCGGTCATGCATGTTCTGGCAGTCGGGCTGCTGCCGGACACTTTGCTGATGGTCATCACCATGGGCCTCATGCGGTCTTGCATCCAACTATGTGACCCATCGCACGCCAAGCACACCGGTCCTTGGCTTTGGCTGGGTGTGCTCTTGGGGCTGGCAGGGCTTGCCAAATACACTGCTGTGTTCCCTGCTCTGGCACTGACGATTCTGTTGGCCATGCAACATGGTCCCCATCTGCTCAAGCGACCCGGGCCATGGCTTGCCATGCTCATCGGCGCTGTCATGGTCTCGCCGGTGTTTTACTGGAACGCCGTGCATGATTGGATCTCGTTTCTCTACCAGATCAACCATGGTGCCGGTGGATCTTGGAAACTGCGGCGATTTCTGGCCTTTTTTGCTGTGCAGCTGGTTTCATACGGCCCATTGCTGGTGTTGGGAACTATCTGGGCTTTGATGTCGATCAAAAAACACCCCAGCCGCCTGCAATTTGGTTTGCTGCTCTTTTTCCTCATTCCCTTTGTGATCACAGCCTACCTGTCTGGTGGCGGAGGCAGCCTGCCTCACTGGACAGCACCAGCCTGGCTGGCGGTCACACCCTTTGCTGCCATCGCCATTACCTCACATTGGCACGGATCCGCTCAGCGCTTAATCCGCACACTGGTGTGGGTGCAGGGAGTGATCTGCGTGAGTGCCTTTGTCATCTTGTTCAGTGCCGGCCTGCCTGGTGTCAGTCAATCCGATTCTCTGGGCAAAAAAAATCCCATTGCTGACCTTTGGGGCTGGGACGAGGCAGGCAAGTTGGCTCAATCACTTTCAGAAAAGCTTCGTGTCGATACCCTCACCGTGCGCAACTGGACGCTGGCCAGCCGGCTTGCCTGGTACGCCAGGCCCATGCCAGTTGTGGTGATCGACAAGCGGATTGACCAGTTTGACCTTTGGTTCGGAACCATGCAGCCCGGCCGCGATGCACTGTTCGTCAATTGGTCACAGATGCCTTTTGCCCTGCCTGTGCAAGATGACCAGTTCCGCTCCTGCATCGAGGTGGGACGATTGGACATCCGCCGACTAGGTCGGGTGATCTCGGACTTTTCCTTTTTCCACTGCCAAGACTGGCAAGGCAAAGCGGCTGAGGCAAGCAAGTGAAGATTCCCCATTCTTTCTGGGTGATCGTGCGACTGGTGCTATCGGTCCTGTTGCTTTGGCTGGCAGCCAGAAATATTGACTGGGTTGCACTGACACAGTCCCAGATTGAACTCAAGCCAGGCTGGCTGGTGCTGGCATGGATGACCCTCATCATCACCAATGCTCTAGCCAGCTTTCGATGGGGTTGGCTGACTCACCTGATGGGATTTCACGGATCCTGGATGTTTTTTCTCAAGCATTATTTCGCTTGCGGACTCATCAATCAGGGCTTGCCCACAACGATTGGCGGGGACAGTTTTCGGGCGATTGCCGCTGCCAGACAGGGCGTGCGGCCCACGCAGGACACGCTGGCCGCCACCTTGCACCAAACAATTGACTTGAAACATGCCCCTCCCAAGCTTCGTCAAAGCTTTGTTGCGGTGGCCCTAGATCGGGCCCTGGGCCTGATCGGCAACAATATCTTGGGTGCAGTCGGACTGGTGTTTGCAGGGACAATGGTCGCAGCATGGCTGGTTCCCGTTGGCTGGCTGGTGTTGTCCGCCATGATCGGAGGAGTGGGCCTTTTTGCAGTCTTGATGCGGTTTGATGCGCCATCCAGACTGTTGCAGCACTTGCTGACCAAACTCAACATGCCAGGTGCGATGAAGGGAATCCAAGGGGCGTTTGGCTGGCCAACCGTCTGTTTACAGATGGCCCTCTCCCTGCTGATTCATTTGCTGACGCTGGTAGCGTTTGGATTTTGCCTCAGAGCCTATGGCGTGCATGCTCCCTTCGAGGCCTTGATGATCGGACTGCCAGCCTTGGGGCTCCTCATGATGCTGCCGATCAGCATCTCAGGTTGGGGCCTGCGTGAGACGACGCTTTCGGCCGTACTGGCGCTCTGGAGCGTGGAACCTGGCCTGACGGTGCTGGCCTCTGTCAGCTACGGCTTGGTCACGTTGGTGACCTATCTGCCCTCTGCCTGGGTGCTGCTTAAACGAAAACAACCAGGACAAACGGCTCAAGGGCATTAAAATCACCCCATGAGTCTAAGCGTCGACACCATGCGCGCCATCGACCGCTGGGTCGGTGTGCCCCTATGCGCCATTGCCAGCCCCTTTGTTCTGCTTGCGGACCGCGTGCGTGGCCTGTTTGGCAGCCGCACAACAGCGGCTCAGCCACGCAGGCTGCTCTTCATTGAGCTCTCCGAAATGGGAAGCGCCATCATCGTCGACCCTGCCATGCGAGATGCGCAGGCCAGAGGGGCAGAGATTTACTTTCTGATTTTCAAAAGCAATCAGCCTAGCCTGACCTTGCTCAAGACCGTCAAGCGAGAAAACACCTTCACCATTGATGCATCAGGGTTGTGGCCTTTGGTGAGGGATACCCTGCGCTTTCTGGTGATGGCTCGCGCAAATAAAATCGACACGGTGATCGATCTTGAGCTGTTCTCGCGATTTACCGCCCTGCTCACAGGCCTATGTGGTGCCAAGCGTCGGGTGGGTTATCACATCTTTCATGGTGAAGGACTCTGGCGAGGCAGCATGCTCACCCACCGAGTGCATTACAACCCCCACATCCACATCGCTAAAAATTTTCTGTCGCTCGTACACGCTGCCTTCAGCACTGGGCAAGAACAACCCTTCAGCAAGATTGCGATCCCAGATGCTGCCCTGCGCATCGCTCAAGCCCATATCCATCCAGCGACCCGTCAGTCTGTGCTGGATCGCATGGTGTCACTCGCCTCTGATGTTGGCCTGCCTTTTCAGCACGGCCAAAGCCCTCTTTTCCTGGTGAACCCCAACGCGAGTGACCTCTTGGTGCAGCGGCGCTGGGCACCTGAACGCTTCTCACAGCTAATCGATGCCCTCAACGCACGGTGGCCAGACTGTTTGATACTCCTGACCGGCTCCCCCTCTGAAAAAGACTATGTTGAAAAGGTCAGGACAGGCTCCAAGACTCAGCGTGCAGTAAACTTTGCCGGTCACGTCAAGTTCGATGAACTGCCAGCGCTGTATGACCTTGCCGATGTCATGGTCACCAATGACTCTGGGCCCGGACACTTCTCATCTGTCACCAAGCTCCATACCGTGGTTCTCTTTGGACCGGAAACACCTGCGCTATATGGCTCTCTGGGCAAATCCATTCCCATCACGGCTGGGCTTGCTTGCTCGCCTTGTGTGAGCGCAGCCAACCACCGCAAAACACCCTGCACCGACAATGTTTGCATGCAAGCCATCACAGTCAAGCAGGTGCTGGAAAAAGTGGAAGTGCAGTATCAACTCGCGAGAAACCCTTTAGATGACTGATCGTGGCAAACAGTTTGGCATCACCAGCCCTCGAGAGATTCCAGCCTGGTCGTTGGCTTTACCGTTCATCCCATTAAGTGTGTGGCTCGTTCTGCATTTTTCGATTCCCGAGCCAGCGTTGTTCTATGCCATCAATCGCTCAGGTCCAATCGCACCGGATGCCTTCTGGGGATTTTTTGTCTTTCTGGGCAATGGCTTGGGCGTATTTGCGCTGTGCTTTCCGCTGTTGATCTTTGCCCCCAGGCTCATCATTGCCGGCGCTTGCTCCGGGGCGGTAGCAGGACTGCTGTCCCGATCCCTCAAGGTCATCATTGCCGAGCCTCGCCCCCCTGCCGTCCTGGATCCCGAGACCTTCATCATCATTGGCAGGCAACTCAAGTCCTTGTCGATGCCATCCGGACACACCATCACGGCATTTGCGATTGCGACTGCGATCTACTTTGCCATTCCTCCTGCTAAGCGCCAGCCGTTCTGGTGGCTGTTTGGGCTGGCATCGTTGGCTGGCGTCTCGCGCGTCATGGTGGGCGCGCACTGGCCAGCTGATGTATTCGCTGGAACCGCCATCGGCTTGTTCAGTGGCATCATCGGAGCCTATGTATCCACCAAGCTACCGGCGCAACTGTATGAGCCTGACTCGTGGCTGATGCGTCTGTCTGCCTTGTTAGGGGTGGTCGCCATCTATCTCTTGTTCACCGAGCGGATGGATTTCGAGCTCAATCGGCCCTATCAGATTGTCGGCTTGGTGACGATTTTCATCACCCTGACACACTTCATTCCGATGACGTTAAAAGGGCGACGCCAGCGATAGCGCCAGCATCGCCCAGATGGAATGGCAGCTTACTTGCTGCCGGTGTCAGCTTTGTAGCGGGCAAGGTTTTCAGCGTTGGGCGGATACAGGCCAGGAAGAGGGTGTCCCTGCTCGACCTGCTTCATGATCCAGCCCTCGAGCCTTTCCTGCTCAACCGAGGCCGCCAGCACATCATCCAGCAAGGCCTGCGGAATGAGGACGGCACCATCGTCATCTACCACGATGACATCACCGGGAAACACGGCAACACCACCGCAACCAATTGGCTGCTGCCAGTCCACAAAGGTCAGCCCTGCGACAGAGGGCGGTGCGGCAGCACCAGAACACCAAACCGGGAGACCCGTGCCCAGCACGCCAGCCATGTCACGCACTACGCCATCCGTGACCAGCGCAGCGACTTTCTTCTTGGCCATGCGGGCACAAAGAATATCTCCAAAAATGCCAGCGTCCTGCACACCCATGGAGTCCACCACCGCGATGCAACCCTCGGGCATGTCCTCAATGGCACCTCGCGTGGACTTGGGTGAGGACCATGACTCCGGGGTGGCTAGATCTTCGCGCGCAGGGACAAATCGCAACGTGAATGCTCGTCCAACCAGCCTAGGCTGTCCTTGACGAATAGGGCGGGTACCCCGCAACCAGACGTTGCGCAAACCTTTCTTCAGCAGAATCGTCGTGAGCGTGGCAGTGGAGACGCCTGACAGTGCTTGGATCACCGCAGGGTCGAGATGCATGTTGGTCATGTGGTTCAGGCCTTTCAAACGAAATGGTCAGTGTTGCAATTGGTTGTAAACACAGCAGCCAGTCAACCCAATGCTGCCAAGCGCTTTTCCTGGCGGGCAATCAGGCGCTCAATATCGGCAAGATCTTGCGCAGACAGTTTGGGCCCTGGTTTGCGAACGGCCGCAGACGCGATTGCCCCTCGCTTGGCCAAAATATGCTTGCGCACCGCTAGGCCAATGCCAGGCTGCTGCTCGTAGCGTGCCATTGGCAGATAAGCGTCAAATACATCAAAGGCACGCTCGACTTGGCCAGCCTCGTACGCCTTGATGACGTCCACCATCATTTCCGGATAAGCAAAGCCAGTCATGGCACCATCCGCGCCGCGCACCAGTTCCTCGGGGAGGAAAAGCCCGCCGCCATTGCCAGTGAGGATCGACACACGCTTGAGCTCACCCTTGGCGCTGGCTGCACGAATGGCCGATAGTTTGGCCAGCCCAGGAATGTCTTCGTGCTTGAGCATGACGCAACGAGGGGAGTTTTTCAGGATGCGCAGGATCACGCCTGTTGACATCTGCACACCGGTTGAGGTGGGGTGATCTTGGAGCACCCAAGGCACATCGGCGCCAAGTGTTTCGTTCACCATGTCGAAATAGGCGCAGATCTGGTCATCTGTCCTCACGCCAGAGGCGGGAGCAATCATGACACCGGCCGCACCCATATCCATCACGCTTTTGGTGAGCTCACCCATAGGCGCAAAACCCACCGAGGAGGCACCCACCACCACGGGCACCGCCCCTTTGACCCTGGACAACACACGCTTGACAAACAGGCGGGACTCTTCTGCAGTCAGCTTGGTCGCCTCGCCCATGATCCCCAGCACGGTCAAGCCGGTCACGCCACGTTCCAGGCAAAAATCCACCATCCGATCGGTGCTTTCCAGATCAAGGTCCCCGTTGTCCTTGAACGGCGTCACCGTGATGAGGTAGACGCCTTTTGCTGTTTCATCGAACTGATTCACAATCGTCCTCAGAGAAATATCTAAATCGAACATCAACGCATTAAGTTAGCACAGGCGCGAGGCTAGGCACGAGAGATCCAACGGGCGTTGGCAGCGAGCGTTGCCATTTCGCGCCAGTTGTGTGCCTGAGACCTTAGGCCAGGCCAAATTTGCAGCAGCAATTCCGCGGTGGCAAAGGTATCGGCTGCAGCCTGGTGCCGGACGGCACACTCAATGCCAAAATGGCTCATCCACTCATCCAGTGATCGCGCCTTGACCTGCTCGTGGGTGATGCGTGCCAGGGGCTCGATGTCCAGCCATGGATTGGGAAGCTTTTTGCCGAGATGCAGCTGACATGCGCGCTGGATCATGGCCTCGTCAAAGGGAGCATGAAAAGCCAACAGGGGGGCGTTGCCTATCCAGCTCTCGAAAGCCCTGAGGGATTCGGCAGGATCCTCGCCACCACGCTGTGCTCCTACCCCGATGCCGTGGACCAGGATGTTGTCCTTGTCTGAAAACACATCCTGATGCAGCACCACTTCGAAACTGTCCCGGACATGGATGATGGGTGAGGAAAAATCCTCTGGCAAATGGATCGCCACCGCTGCGATTGCCAGCAGTCGATCACGATAAGGATCCAGTCCGCTTGTCTCGACATCCAGAACGACCCAGCGACGTTCATCGACGGTCAGGGAACGGGAGGACAGCCATCCTTTCAGCGTGCCGAGCAGACTCACCTCACCTCCTGTAGTCGAGTTCCAGGCGCTGCTGGAGGGAGCGGATCATGCGCAAGGACTCCTTCAAGACACGACGATCAATATCGTTGAGCGCGTTGACATCAATGGCATTGGGGTTGCCGCCGACCATGCGGTCCTCAAGTTGCACCACCAGGCGCTGCATCTGGATGAACTCAAAGCTGCCCACCCAACCGCCAACGACCTGGTCGGATATCCCCATCGCTGCCGCAACACCATACAGACGCTCACGCGTATTGGTAGCTGTCACACCATGCGCCAGGGCATAGATGCGCGCAGCATCCACCACAATGGCACTGGCCTGCATCTTGAGGTCAATGATGTCAGCCTCACCCACCCGCTTGGCGTCG
>Ga0255184_1000587_pt1 | contig 11532 bp, 10 predicted proteins | sample Miss_Cont_RepA_0_FD_189954 | JGI IMG/M metagenome (GOLD analysis project Ga0255184, IMG submission 189954) | Freshwater microbial communities from Mississippi River, Louisiana, United States - Miss_Cont_RepA_0h | ecosystem: Environmental > Aquatic > Freshwater > River | place: USA: Louisiana...
GAATCTGCTCGACGTCTGCAGGTGGGCAGGTGGAGAGCAGGCAAACGGTTGCATTTGGGGGCAACGCGGCAAGGGCCTTGGACTCGAACAAGACCTGCCTGGCTTGCGTGGCATTGACCACGAGGATCATCAGCACGTCGGCGGCTTGGCAGGCTTGGCTGGCATCAGTAAACGGCTTGCCTCCCATCGATTCCAGTGTCTTGAGGGATTGCGGGTTGACGTCAATCCCATGCACGACATAACCCGCCTGCAAAAGATTGTGACTCATGGGGATACCCATGGCACCGAGTCCGGCAAATGCGATTGTTTTCATGTCAATACATCGTCAGGGCAGGGAAGTAGGTCATGAGCAGCAGGACTGTTAGCGCAACCAGATAAAACGGCCACAGTTCTTTGACAATGGAGCCAATCGACTCTCTTGAAATCGCCGCCGCGACAAACAGGGTCGTGCCAACAGGCGGTGTGAACAGCCCCAGGCTCAAGTTCACTGCCATCATGATGCCGAGCTGAATCAAATCCAGGCCAATGGCACTGCCGATTGCGACAAACGTCGGGCCTAGCAGCAGAATGGCAGCTGGTAGGTCCAGGAACATTCCAACGACCAACATGATGAGGTTCATCATCAACAGGATCATCATGGGGTTCTGGATCGTTTCCAGCGCCCACTCTGCCACGGCCTTGGGGATGGCCTCGACTGTCAGGACATAGCCCACCATGTTGGAGGCCGAGATCACCAGCATGACCACGCCAGTTGTCACGGCAGTGTGGATCAGTGCCTCAAATAGCCGTTTGATCGTCAGGTCGCGATAGATCACCATGCTGATCACCAGGCCATAAAACACGGCCATCACGCTGACCTCGGTGGGCGTCGCGATGCCTGCGCGCAGCAAGATCACGATGAACAGTGGCATGGCCAAAGCCGGCAGCGCCAAAAAGGTGACATGCGCCATGGCGATCCAAGTCACCTTGTCTGTCAAGCGAGGAAACTTACGGATCCGACCTGATAGGTAACACACAATCATGAATCCCGCACACAACAGCAGACCGGGTACCAACCCTGCGAGAAACAAGGAGGCAATCGACTGGTCAGATACGGCGGCGTAAATGATGAGCGGGATGGACGGTGGGATGAGACCTGCGATCACCGAAGACGATGCGATCGCGGCTGCAGCAAAAGGCCCTGGGTAGCCCTTTTCTTTTTGCCAAGGGATCAGCATGGAGCCGAGTGCTGAGGCTTCCGCGACGGCGGACCCAGATACTCCACCGAAAATCGTCGATCCCACGACGCTGACTTGCGCCAGACCACCATGCATGCGGCCGACGAGCGCCGTGGCAAACTCAATCAGTTTCTTGCCAAGCGTGCCGCCCATCATCAGGTTGCCAGAAAGCACAAAAAACGGAATCGCCAGCAGAGGAAAGCTCTGCGAGGGTTGGAATATTTTCACCACGACGGTGGCGCTTGGCATGGAGCCAACCGTGATCGCAGCGATCCCGGAGCTGACGATCAGGGCGTAGCCGACTGGAAATGCAAGAACCAGAAGCACGCCGAAAACCAAAAGCATCAGCAGTGTCATACGCTGTCCTCCAAGGTGTGTGAACGGACAGTCAAGGGATCATTCGCCATCAGCAGTCGGAAAAACGTGGTGATCCCTGTAATGCCAAGTGCGATAAAACCGACAATGATCGACAGATAGGCCCACTTGGCTGAGACTTTGGTGACGGGATAGGTTTCAGAGCCCGTGATTTCAATCACAAACAAGCCTACATTGGCCAGGTAAAAAAAGGTGGCAATCACCAGCACTTGCAGCATCATCATCAGGATGCGGTTGGCCGTTTTGCCCAAAAACCCCCGAATGGTTTCCACGGCGATATGCTTGCCATGTTGGGCGGCCAGCACAATGCCGCTCATCACCAGCCAGGGAAACAGCAGGTTTGGCATTTCGGTTGGCCATCCCATTCCCTGATTGGTCACGTAACGAACAACAACCTCAGCCATGAGCGAAAAAAACATCACGCTGATCGTGATCACAGCAATCACCATGCTGGTGTACTCAATCACGCGATCCACGGCGCTCACCAGCGCCATCGGCAAAGCCTGTTTTTTTGCACTCATGGCAGTTGTCCCGTCCGTTATGGCTTGGCAGCTTCTTTCACAACGACTTCAACCAGCTCTGGGAAGGTTTTGCGCCACTTGTCATAGACTGGCTTGGTGGCAGCAATGAACGGAGCCTGGTCAACCGAGTTGATCTGCACACCGGCAGCCGTCAGTTTGCCCTTGAGGTCTGCATCAGCAGCCAATGACAGCTCGCGATTCAGCTTGGCAGCCTCTTGGGCGGCTTCACGGATGGCTTGCTGATCCTGCTTGGAGATGCCTGCCCAGGCCAGCTTGCTGGCGAACAGCGGGGTGGCTTCGTACTTGTGACCCGTGAGGGAAATGTGCTTTTGCACCTCGAACAGTTTGGAGGAGTAAATGTTCACCAGTGGGTTCTCCTGGCCATCAAACACGCCCTGCTGCAGCGCGATGTAGAGTTCAGAGAAGGCCAATGGAGCAGGGTTGGCACCCAGGGCATTGAAGATGTCGAGCGTCATGGGATCGGGCGGGGTGCGGATCTTGATGCCTTTCAGGTCTTCGGGCTTGTTGATGGCGCGCTTGTTGTTGCTGGTGTGGCGAATGCCGTTGTCCCACATGGCCAGTAGCACCAGGCCTTTTTTGTCAGCGGCGTCAGCCAGCTGTTTTCCCACTGGACCGTCCACCACTTTATAGGCGTGCGGCAGGTCCCTGAACAGGAAGGGCAGGCCCAGCACGGCAAACTCAGGCACCGCTGCGGATGTGGTTCCCTGGGAGTTGGCACTGAATCCCAGCGTGCCCAGGCGCAGGTTGGTGATGGACTCGGCGTCATCGCCAAACTGAGCGCTGCCGCCTACGTTGATCTTCACGCGACCGTTGGTCTTCTGCGCAACCAGCTCCGCGAACTTGTCTGAAGCAACCGCTTTTGGATTGCCAGGCGCGGCGTTATGGGAAAGACGAAGGACGGTCTGCGCGGATACGGCCGATACCGAAAAGGCGAGGCCAGCAATGGCGATCGCAAGTAGTTTTTTCATGGTTTGTGTCTCCTGGGGTGGTTTCAAAATCTTCGCTGGTGCAATCAGCATCCGGCGAATAAAAAAACATCATATGGTTGGTGTTGGCTGTTCATCTCCTCCTTTCCCATGATGACTACAGATTGGTTCGGATGGTGTGAGTCATGGCTGCCGTTGAAATGCCATAGCGATCATGTAGCGTGGGCAGTGCCCCGGCATCGAGAAAGGCATCCGGCAGGGCGACAGACACAAATTTGGGCGCCAGACGTGAACGCAGCAACAGGCTGGCAACCGCTTCGCCCAGTCCACCGACGACAGAGTGGTTCTCTGCCACCACCACCAGGCGATCTCCCTTTCTGACTTCGGCGAGAATGGTTGCCTCATCCAGAGGCTTGATCGTCGGGATGTGCAGGACGGTGACGCCGATACTATCTTTTTGCAGTTCAGCAGCAGCCTCGAGGGCGCGCATCGTCATCAGGCCCGAGGAGAGGATCAGGACGTCTCTGCCCTCTCGCAAGACCTTGGCCTTGCCGAGCTCGAATGTGTAGTCGTATTCGTCCAACACCAGAGGAACATTGCCGCGCAACAGGCGCATGTAGACTGGTCCCTTGTGGTTGGCGATGGCAGGTACTGCCTGCTCAATGTCCAGTGCATCGCAAGGATCCACGATCGTCAGGCCCGGGATGGCGCGCATCATGGCGATGTCTTCGGTGGCCTGGTGGCTAGGTCCGTATCCCGTTGTCAAGCCAGGTAGGGCCGCGCAAATCTTGACGTTGAGGTTTTCCTCGCAAATAACCTGGTGGATGAAATCGTAGGCCCGACGTGTGGCAAACACAGCGTAGCTGGTGGCAAAGGGTGTCAGACCGGTCTTGGCCATCCCGCCTGCAGCGGCAAGCAGCAGCTGCTCGGCCATGCCCATCTGAAAATGCCGCTCGGGAAAAGCCTGGGCGAAGATATGGAGGTCGGTGTACTTGCTGAGGTCGGCGGTCATGCCAACAATGTCAGGTCGTGACTCACCTAGCGCAGCAAGCGCCTTGCCAAAGGGAGCGGATCGGACGCGCTGACCCTCTGAGGCGATCGAGGCAATCATCGCCGAGGTGGTCAGCCGGGGTTTGTTCGGTACAGTCGTGTTCATCAACGATCTCCCTGGCCGTAGGTGGAATCCAGAATGTCAAGTGCTTGCTGCCACTCCGGTGGATCCACACGGATGAAGTGATTTTTTTCACGCGCCTCAAGAAAGGGAACACCCCTACCCATCAGGGTGTCAAATAAGATGACCCGGGGTGTTTCCTCTTTCAAGTTGCGTGCAATATCAAATGCATCGCGCACGGCGAACAGATCATTGCCATCGACGCGCTGGACATGCCAACCAAACGCTTGCCACTTGTCAGCCAGTGGCTCAAATCCCATGACGCCTGAAGATGGACCGTCCGCTTGCTGGTTGTTGATGTCCACCAGGCAGATCAGATTGGAAAGTTTGTGGTGACTGGCGGCCATCGCGGCCTCCCAGGTCGCACCCTCATCCAGTTCACCATCTGACATGGAGTTGTAGACAAAAGACGGGATGGCTTGGTGGCGCAGCCCCAGCGCGATCCCCACGCCAATGGCCAAGCCCTGACCCAGCGAGCCGCCAGAGATTTCCATCCCGGGTGTGTAGGTTGCCATGCCGGACATCGGCAACCGGCTGTCATCACAGCCATAGGTTTCCATTTCCTCTTTGGAAATGATGCCAGCCTCTACCAGCGCTGCGTAGTGAGCAATGGCATAGTGCCCGTGTGACAACAGAAAGCGGTCGCGCTGTTCCCAATCCGGATCATCCGACTTGAAGTTCATGGCATGGCAATAGGCAACGGCCAACACGTCGGCGTAGCCTAGTGCCTGCCCGACGTAGCCTTGTCCCTGAATTTCACCCATCTCGACGGCATAGCGCCGGATGCGATAGGCACTTGTGGCAAGTTGTTGATCAGTTGGTTTGATGCGCATGCTGAGTCATCGCCTATGTTGTGCTCTCGGATAATGGTTAACCCGAATAAAAGATTGTCGTTTGGGTTTGTCTCGTGGATATGAGGATCTGAATCGATCGGCAGTTCGTCAACTTAAAGCCATTTGGTCGGCCAAATCGCCAGAAGCCTGACTCCCAGCGTCGGACCACTTGTCTCCACTTGAAGCTATTCCCGTTTTCAAGCCATTTTTTTGATCTGCGAAAACTGTATCAACTTGACAAAGCGAGCTCAAATGAATAATTTGCCCCGATAGATGAATTAATCTCACCTATTATGAGAAAAATCCCCCCTCTGAAATCGATTCAAGCCTTCGAGGCCGCCTCCCGGCTTGGCTCATTCGTGGCTGCTGCTGATGAGATGCACATCACGCCGTCAGCCATCAGCCATCAGATCAGGGATCTGGAACAGAGATTAGGGATTGCCCTATTTCATCGTGTGCATCGTGCGGTCGAGCTGACAGATGCAGGCAGACGATATGCAGAGGCGGTGGCTGAGGCCCTTGGCCTTATCGAGGCCAGCACGCGCAGCATTGAACGCACGGGCAAGAGTGACATTCTGACGATCCACAGTGTGCCTAGCTTTGCGGCGCAATGGCTGATGCCCAGGATCTCCAGGTTTTCTGCGATGCACCCGGACATCGATGTGCGATTGAACGCCTCGGCTGTGCCAGTCGATCTCGCGGCGGGCGAGGCGGATTTTGATATTCGCTATGGAAACGTCTTTCCTGACACGGGTGTGGCGGTTGAACCTTTCCCTGAAGAAACGATCGTGGTGACGTGCTCACCTGATTTGGTTGCAGCGCACAAAACACGCAAGAAAACCTTCGATATCTCCCACGCCACCATGATCCAGACCGAGGTCAATAAATATACCTGGAGAGATTGGGCCAGAGATCACCCTGAACACAAGCTGGATTTGGAGCGTGGCCCGCGGTTTGACCGCACTTTCATGGCGATCAATTGCGCTGTGGATGGCTTGGGTGTTGCACTCGAGAGCCTGCTCATGCTGGAGCGTGAGCTTGATAGCAAAAAGCTTGTGCTCCCATTTGGCCTGGATGGTCCCAAGATGGTGTGCCACCAGCTGCTTTATCTCAAGACTAAAGGTCACGTCCAAAAGATGCGTGCGTTTAGAGAGTGGCTGTTTGAGGAGCTGTCTCAGTCGATGAGGGGCATCTCTGGCGAAAGCTGATGATGGATGATCGAGACGGCTCGCCCTTAGTCGGATTGTTGTCCAGCTCTGCTTATCTCGGCGCTGGTATACATTGGACTTGATTTGAAAAGATAGTTGTCAGTCCTGCAAGTCTAGTGTGAACGTGAACATCGTCACATTACGATATACGTTATGGTTGCCGCAATGCCCTCCCATCATGTTCGATATAGAAGAGTGATTGGTGGAAGTCGAGTCGAGTGTCATATGCGTTCATATTCATAAGCTTATGGCACATAAGCTCATGCCCATATGCAAATGAAAATTCATTCGTTCATTTGTTTGGCAATAGTCCATAAGATGCAAAGCTTGTCCCTATTTTTGCATCGAGATGAACCACATTCACTTTCCAAACCCCGTCCTCGCTGCGCATGACTTGTCATTGCAACATGGAAACGGTCGCCCGCTCATTCAAGGTCTGTCATTGTCAGTGACCCAAGGAGAGGTTCTGACGGTGCTGGGGCCAAGTGGCGTCGGCAAGTCCAGCCTATTGAGGGTACTGGCAGGACTTGATGCGCCGATAAAGGGTTCTGTCCATGCAGGCGACTGTGAGCTGAACGGACCGCATCCACAGGTGGCGATGATTTTCCAGGACCCGTGCCTGTTACCTTGGTTGACACTCGAACAGAATGTCGCATTCGGCCTGGATTTTAAAAAGCAGAACACGCCAAGCGCGGCACTCAGACAGGAGCGGGTCGACCAGGCTATCGAAGAGGTCGGGCTCAATCATGCCCGTCGTTTGTATCCGCATCAGTTGTCGGGCGGCATGGCACAACGGACATCGCTGGCACGCGCGATTGCCAGGCAACCCAAGGTGTTGTTGTTGGATGAACCGTTTGGCGCCCTGGATGAGGTCATCCGGGAGCAGATGCAGGATTTGCTGCTGCAACACTGCAAGACCCACCAAAGCGCTGCCTTGTTGATTACACACGACATTGATGAGGCTTTGCGTGTTTCTGACCATATTGTCTTGCTTGCAGGCTCGCCTGCCTATGCCTACGGGGAATGGGACCTAAGAGGCATGCTGACGCGCGACGAGGCTGACCCCCACGTTGCAGCGCTCAGGCTGGAAATCGTCCAGTCTCTCAAGCGTTCCCTCCATGGACGCTTTGTCACAAGCGAGAGACCCAAAACCCTCGCGGACTTGATCCCGACCCACGCGGAGCTTGCTGATGTGCACTGAATACCTGACCCGCCGCGAGGCTCTTAAGCTGGCTGGCATGTTGACGGTGGCAGGTGCTGCGCCACTGCTGTCTGCATTCAACGCCCAAGCTCAGGGCAAGCCAGATGACCCTGTCAAAATCGGTTACCTGCCAATCACGGATGCTGCGCCTTTGTTGATTGCCTACCAGAATGGTCTCTTTAAAGAGGCCGGTGTCGCCGCTGAAAAGCCACGCATGTTTCGCAGCTGGGCGCAGCTCGTCGAGGCGTTCATTGCTGGCCAGGTCAATGTCGTGCATCTGTTGTCACCGATGACGGTATGGGCCCGGTTTGGCGCCAAGGTGCCCGCGAAGGTCGTGGCGTGGAACCATGTCAATGGGTCTGCCTTGACGGTTGCGCCCCGCATTCAATCGGTCAAGGATCTCGGCGGCACCACCATCGCGATTCCGTTCTGGTACTCGATACACAACGTGGTGTTACAGGATCTGCTGCGAGCGGAGGGGCTGACGCCTGTCACCAAGCGTTCGGAAACACTCAAGCCTAACGAGGTGGCACTGATCGTGATGCCACCATCAGACATGCTCCCCGCCCTGGCGGCAGGCAACATCGCGGGCTACATCGTGGCCGAGCCGTTCAACGCTGCTGCCGAGTTGATGGGCGTGGGGAAAATCTTGCGCTTTACAGGCGATGTCTGGAAAAACCATGCATGCTGCACCGTGTTTATGCATGAGAAGGATTTAAATGGTCGGCCGCAGTGGTCCGAAGGGGTAGTGGAGGCGATCGTCAAGGCGCAGCTTTGGATCCAGGGCAACCGCGAACAGGCTGCCAAATTGTTGTCGCGCGAAAGTGGCAACCAATACACGCCGCATGCCCTGCCCGTGTTGTCCAAGGTCTTGGCGCCTGCGAGCAGTGACCAGCAAACTTACTTGGCTTCCAAGGCAATCCGGCATGCTGACTGGCATGAGGAGCGCATTGGTTTTCAGCCTTACCCGTATCCCAGTTACACCAGGGAGCTCGTCACGCGGCTTGGCAACACGGTGGTCGAAGGCGACAACGCCTTTCTCAAGACGCTGGACCCTGCATTTGCCGCGCGTGACCTGGTCGATGACCGGTTTGCCAAGAGGGCAATTGGCCTCGTGGGTGGTCCTGCCAAGTTTGGCCAGCCCCTGGATTATTCACGACAGGAAGTCGTGGATCTGTCTCTCGGTTGATACATCATGGCCAAGAACCATCCGATATGGCTCGGGCTCTCAGGCTTGGTCATTGTGATCGCCTTGTGGTGGATACTCACTGTTCCATTTGCGGGGGAGACAGCCCTGGCTCAGCGTTTTGCGCCTGGGCCTGCCTTTGGCACGCTGGTGCAGATGTTGGGGCAATCAGAAATCTGGACGCATGTTTTAGTCAGCCTCAGGCGTGTCTTCATTGGCCTTGGCATCGCGATGCTGGTGGGGGTGCCAATGGGCTTGCTGCTGGGGAGCTCAGCGAAGGTCAGTGCCACGTTGTCGCCTGCGTTTCAGTTTCTCCGAATGATTTCTCCTCTTTCCTGGATGCCGATTGCAGTGATTGCGTTTGGTGTAGGCGACCAGCCTGTGTATTTCCTGCTCGCCTTTGCAGCGGTCTGGCCCATCATGCTCAACACCATGGCAGGGGTGCACGCGCTGGATCGGCGTTGGCTGCAGCTGACTAAAAGCTTGTCTGCAACGCGGTGGGAAACACTGCGGGGTGTCGTGCTGCCAGGCGTGCTCAGCCACGTCTTGACAGGCACCCGGCTGGCGATCGGCATTGTCTGGATCGTCCTGGTTCCATGCGAGATGCTGGGCGTGTCAGCTGGGTTGGGCTATTTCATTTTAGATACGAGGGATCGTCTGGACTATCAGGCGCTGATGGCGACGATTGTATTGATCGGTTTATTAGGTTTTTTGCTGGACTGGTCCTTCAGGGCAGCTTGTCAACAATGGAGAAAAGCATGAGTCAGGAACTGAGCACGATTGAAACCGTGGTGGAGTATCTGCGTCCAATCGATGCCAAGGGGCTCGCCGCCTTTGCAGAAAAGGGACGCGCCAACCCGGGATCCAGAGGCACCAACAAAGTCCGTACGGTGATGGAGGGGCAGTACCGCTCACTGAGCTACGTCGGCAACCATGCGCCTGTTGTGGTGGATGAGCCTCTACACCTCTTTGGACAAGATACCGCTCCAGCGCCAGGCGAGATCGTTTTATCAGGGCTGGGTGCCTGTCTTGCAGTCGGCATTACTGCCGTTGCCACCTGGAAAAACGTCAAGCTCAGCAAGATCGAAATCCACCTCGAAGGCGATATTGGCAACCCCGCTGCATGGGGGGCTGGCGGTGCGCTGGAAAAACAAGCGCATGAAATGGGGTTTCAGGCCATCCGGGTGAAAGTGGATGTGCAGGGTGATGCCTCGAAAGAGGTGCTGGATGAGATCGTTCAACATGCGAACCAATACTCGCCCGTTGCCAACACGCTTCGCAATCCGATCCCTTTTGACATCTCGACCATTTGAATCACGGAGCATGGGATGGGCCACGTCGATACAGCCTTAACGCTTGCTGCAGACATTGGTACACATGAATCTTTTCTTGCCAAAATCAGCAGCATTGCGCAACTGAAAATCCAGCCGCTGGTCCAAGCAATCGACCAGGATGGTCTGTATCCGGAGGCGGTACTGAAGGAGTTGGCGGCAGCCGGTGCGATGAGCGCACATCTTGCTAAGCCATACGGCGAGTCGGACTTTGGGTTGGCGATTCGGTCGATCGCAGCAGTTTCACGGGTGTGTGGTGCGACAGGCTTCATGATGTGGTGCCAGTCTGTCTGCGGACTGTATCTGCAGCAGTCAGAGTCAGCGGTGCTCAACACCATCCTGCTCTCCCAGCATGCTCAAGGCAAGCGTTTGGGTGGCACAGCGCTCTCCAATCCCATGAAGTCCTATGCCGGGATCGAGCAGTTTTTGCTGAAGGCGACCGCGGTGGAGGGAGGCTTTGTAGTCAGTGGGACGCTGCCCTGGGTGAGCAACCTGGGCCAGAATCACTACTGCGGGGCCATCGCGAGCATGGATGGTGAAGACCGCGAAGCAGAGCTGATGTTTTTGTTGCGTTGCGACGCTCCTGGCGTCACCTTGCGCGAGTGCCCGAACTTCTCGGGGATGGAAGGCACGGCCACCTATGCTTTGCACCTGAAATCCTATTTTGTGCCACATGAGGATGTCATTGCCAATCCTGCAAAGCCGCTGATCCGTCGGATTCGAGCAGGGTTTGTCTTGCTTCAATGCGGTATGGCCGCTGGAGTGGTGCAGGGTGCGATTGACTCGATGTGGGCGGTTGAGGGGCAGCTCGGACATGTGAACCAGTATCTGGAGGATAGACCTGCGGCATTGCAGGCTGAGCTGGATGGATTGCTTGCACGGATCCTGGATCTTGCCTGTACGCCGTTTGATGACACGGATGCCTTTTTTGTCAATGTGCTGGACGTGCGAGCGCACGGTGCCGAGCTCAGCCTCAGAGCAGCCCAGTCTGCGCTCTTGCATCAGGGGGCTCGAGGCTACTTGATGAGCTCCGAGGTGCAGCGCCGCATTCGTGAGTCGCATTTTGTGGCGATCGTGACTCCGGCGATCAAGCACTTGCGCAGTGAGATGGCACGCCTGACCCGAACGGAGCTGCCTGCATGAGCTGGGACGCCGTCCGAACAACAGAGGATGCCGCCTGGAGGCAATATCTCTGCAAAGCCTGCGGTTATGTCTACGACGAAAAGGCAGGCGACCCGGATAGTGGATTGCCACCTGGCACCCGCTATGAAGACATTCCGGACGACTGGTACTGCCCGATCTGTGGCGTGACCAAATCGGATTTTGTCCTGTGTGATGCGATGTCTTGCATCACCACGCGACAGGCGACAACCGAGAGAGTCGTCGCTGGGCTTCATGCATTCAACCAGGCACAGCGCACATCGCGAAAGCCCTACCTTCATGATGTGGTCATCGTAGGCGGGGGCATGGCAGGGTGGGCCTTGGTGGAGTCACTGCGTCGCCTTTCATCCAGCCTCAGTATCGCCATGGTGTCAGACTGTG
>Ga0255184_1000593_pt1 | contig 11462 bp, 12 predicted proteins | sample Miss_Cont_RepA_0_FD_189954 | JGI IMG/M metagenome (GOLD analysis project Ga0255184, IMG submission 189954) | Freshwater microbial communities from Mississippi River, Louisiana, United States - Miss_Cont_RepA_0h | ecosystem: Environmental > Aquatic > Freshwater > River | place: USA: Louisiana...
TGTTGCGGGGAAAGAGACGCCTATCAGCCAAGGAATGGCGTGAGGGGCTGGTCTATGCCTGCCTTTGGGGGTTGCCCTTCGTCCTGGCGGTCGCGCTCGGCCTGCAGCTCACGTCGGCCGGCCGCGCGGCAGCGATAGCGCCGACCCTGATGCCGGTATTCGCCGGCGCCTTCGCGTGGATTTTCCTGAAAGAGAAACAGGGCCGCGCGCGCTGGTGTGGCTACCTCGCCATCATCATCGGACTGGTGTTCATGGTTGCAGGCGGTGTTTCCGCTCACGGTGGCATGAACCCGATGGGCCTCATCGCCCTGATGACTGCCGCTGCCATGTGGGCCGTCTACACGCTGCTTTTTCGGCGCAGCGCCCTGACACCTGTGCAGGCCGCAGCCCTGATCTGCTTCTGGTCGGCCATCCTCTTCCTGCCGATCTATATTTTTGGCGGGCTCAGTCGCCTCGCCATGGCCTCACCCAGCGAGATCGGCTTGCAGGCCGTCTATCAGGGCGTCCTGATGAGCGGCGTTGCGATCGTTTCCTTCAATCGCTCTGTCGCGCTTCTGGGCCCATCTGCGGCCACAGCCATCATCGCCCTGATTCCGGTCGTTGCTTCGCTGGCCGCCATTCCCGTACTTGGAGAGCTGCCGTCTGGTGGAGAGTGCGTTGCACTTGCCGTCGTTGTTGGCGGCGTGCTCTTGGCAGCACGTCCTGCCCGTAAAGCAGCGAAGCCATCGATTTCCGCAACCACGAGGCATACACCATGATCCGGTTCTACTTTCATCCGACCCCCAACCCCGCAAAGATCGCGCTCTTTCTGGAGGAGACCGGTCTGGCCTACGAAGCCTTGCCGGTCGACACAAGCAAGGGCGAGCAGCATGCGCCCGCCTTTCGTGCGATCAATCCGAACGGCAAGGTACCGGCCATCGTCGATACCGAGGGGCCGGGCGGCAACGAAGTCAGGGTCTTCGACTCGACCGCCATCCTGATCTATCTGGCGGAAAAGACCGGCCAGCTTCTGGGCACGTCCGAGGATCGGCCGGAGTTGCTGTCCTGGCTGCTCTTCATCGCCTCGGGATTGGGGCCGTTCTCCGGGCAGGCGGTGCACTTCCAGTTCGCCGCGCCCGAGGGCTTGGACTACGCGGCCAATCGTTACCGCCGCGAGGCGGAGCGGCACTATCAGGTTCTCAACGATCACCTGTCCGGACGCGAGTTCATCGTCGGCAGCGGTTTCACGATCGCCGACATCTCCGCCTGGGGCTGGCTCGATCGCGCTTCCCGCGTGCGCAAGGGCGCCGAGGATCCTCTGGGGCCCTTTCCCGAACTGAAGCGGTGGTTCGCAGGCGTGGATGCGCGTCCGGCGGTCGCTCGCGCCCGGGCGCTCGCCAAGAGCCATGCGTTCAAGGCGATCAACGACGAGGAGACCAAGCGTGCGCTCTTCCCGTCGAACTATCCCCCTGCATCGGCGCAAGGAGTTTGAAATGGAACTGAAGAACAAGCGGGTCCTCGTCACGGGCGGATCGAGCGGGATCGGCCTCGCGCTGGCCCATGCGCTGATCGCGCGAGGCGCCAGGGTGGTCATCACCGGAAGGCGCAGAAGCGTCCTGGACGATGCACTGCGCAGCCTTGACTCGGCGACGGGCGTCTGCGCTGACGTGGGAAGTCCCGAGGGACGCGCGGCCACGCTGGACCAGGCGATACAGACGCTGGGCGGACTCGACATCCTCGTCAACAACGCCGGCGGCGTGCGGGCTGGCCGGCTGGAGAACACCACGGAAGCCGATATCGAGCAGATGGTGATCGTCGACTTGCTCGCGCCAGTCTTGTTGACCCGCGCGGCGCTCCCCGCTCTGCGGGCCAGCGGAGATGCCATGGTGGTGAATGTCGCCTCCGGCATTGCCCTGGTCGGCGCACCCTTCTATGCAACGTATGCCGCGGTGAAAGCAGGTCTGGCTCGCTTTGGCGAGGCGCTCAGGCGCGAGCTCAAGGGCGAAGGCATTCATGTGTTGACGGCCTATCCTGGAGGCACGGACACGCCGATGATGAAGTCGAATCGCGCTGGTCCCGAACTGGGGTTTTCGCGCGAGCCTGCTTCTGCGGTGGCCGATGCCATCGTCGCCGGGATCGAGGCGAACGCTTTCGAGGTCATCCGGGGCGGGGAGGCGAGAGCCCAGATGATTGCGCTCAACCGTAACGATCCGGTAGCGGTCGATGCGAGATTCCTGACGCTCAAGAGCGCGCTGGAAGAGGCGGTCAAGGACCACAGCGCATTGTGACGACGCGGCATCAAGCACCGCATCCACTCACGAAGCCAACCACGAACCGATCCAGGAACGATCATGGCGCGCCCCAGAGAGTTTGACGAAGCAGTGGCCCTCGATGCCGCGATTCAATGCTTCTGGTCGAGGGGCTACGAAGCCACCTCGGTGCGGGACCTGGCCGACGCGATGGGTATCGCCGGCCCCAGTCTGTACAACACGTTTGGCGACAAACGCACGCTGTACCGGCAGGCGCTCGAACACTATGTCGAGCGAGGCTTTTGCGATCGGGTCCGGCGCTTCGAGTCCCAGTTGGCACCTCGTGCGGCCATCGGTGCGTTCTTCGATGAGATCATCGAATTGTCGCTGGCCGACGACCAGCGCAAGGGATGCCTGATCGTGAACTCGGCACTGGAGCTGGCACCTCACGACGCGGAGTTTCAGGCTGCACTGGCCGCTGTCTTGCGCGACATGGAGGCCTTCTTCTACCGTTGCGTCAAGGCCGGCCAAGATGCCGGCGCGATCAACATCACGTTGCCGGCCGATGATCTCGCCCGGATGCTGCTCGGCTTGCTAATGGGGCTGCGCGTCCTCGCGCGATCGCGGCCAGAACCGGAATTGCTGCGTGGGCTTGTCCGGCCCGCATTGGCGCTGCTCGATGGCGCCGGCACATCTCAACGACGGAGTCGCAAATGATCGACCTCTACTATTGGCCCACGCCCAATGGCCACAAGGTCACGATGTTTCTGGAGGAGGCTGGCCTCGAATACCGCATTCATCCTGTCGACATCAGTGCGGGCGACCAGTTCAAGCCTGAGTTCCTCGCGTTCTCGCCGAACAACCGGATGCCTGCGATCATCGACATGCAGCCGGTCGACGGCGGGGAGCCCGTGACCGTCTTTGAATCGGGCGCCATCCTGGTCTATCTTGCGGAGAAAACGGGTCGCTTCATGCCGACCGACCTGCGTGAGCGCAAGGCGGTGCTGGAATGGCTCTTCTGGCAGGTCGGTGGACTCGGCCCCATGGCCGGTCAGAACCATCACTTTGGCATCTATGCGCCCGAGAAGATCCCCTATGCCATCACGCGCTACGTCAACGAGACCAATCGCCTGTACGGTGTGCTCGACCGACGCCTGGCCGTGCAGGAATATCTCGCAGGTGAAACCTATTCGATCGCGGACATGGCGACCTACCCCTGGGTGGTGCCGTGGAAGCGCCAGCAGCAGGAACTCGACGAGTTCCCCAGTCTGCGGCGGTGGTTTGATGCGATTCGCAATCGTCCCGCGACGATCAGGGCCTATGCGCGCGGCGAGCCTTTCGCATCGCGTCCTGCGGTGACGGAGGAGGGCAAGAAGCTTCTGTTCGGTCAAACTGCCGCAGGCCCGCAGGCGCGCTGATACGTTTATGGTGCACACACCAGCGATTACTCAAAGTCAAAGCAATCACGCGACGTGGGCGTGCGCCAGCTGCTGCAGGGAGCTCGGGAATTCGTGGAGATCTTTCGAGGCGCGGGCATGATATCGCTATGACCATCGAACCGTGGGCGGACGCCCAGCTATCTGAAGATATTCCTCGGCTTGCTCAGGGCGGTGAGAGCGAGACTGTGGAATTCAAGCGAGAGCTGCCAAAGCAGGTGCGGGATCTTGCCAAGGAAATCGCGGCTTTCGCTTCCAGCAGCGGGGGCCGACTCCTTCTTGGAGTGGCAGACGACGGCTCGATTCCAGGAGTCGAAAATGCACATGACCCAGCGGTTCGAGATGATCTCGGCAGAAGGATCGTGGGCGTTTGCCAGATCATCGATCCCCCCGTCCGCCCGCAGATCGGCTGGACATCGGCAAATGGGCTCGGCGTTCTGGGGTTCTGGCTTAGAACCCCACCCCGCACGAAAAATGGCACCCCTCATCGCGTCCCTTTACTTCCCTGGGTCGTGAAGGAGCTAGCAAGAATCAAGTCTGAGCTTTGTAGGGATACGGATGCCGTCTTTGGGCATGCCAACTTTGAGTGTGCCTGGAGAAATGCAATTAAGCTCGCAGACTTGCCAGAGGACTGGACATTTCATCACTGCAGGCACATTGCGGCATCGATCTTGGCTCAGTCAGGGGCAAGCGTCGTGACCATCATGCAGGCACTGAATCACAAAACCCCGCTGATGGCGATAAGATATTCGCACCTGAATACGGATTCTTTGCGTGAGAGCTTGGGGAGGGCTTGGTCATGACCGATCAAAAAAAGAAACGTAAGCCCAAAGACAAACCGATGACACAAGACGAGCATGACGAATTAGCTGCAGAGGAAGCCAGCCAGAGTGAGTTTGATGAAATGTTTCAAGCCACAGAAAATGAGTTGGCTGACCTGGACAGGAAACAGTTGATCCTGCTCATCATGGAGTTGCGTGAACGTACGAGCAATTTTTCTGACGGAATGACAGTGCGTTATCTCACCGCAGAGACGGTCAAAGAAATGATTGTTAAAAGTTTTCGAGGCAAACAAAAAAGAGCAGGGGCGAGAACCCAAAAAGCTCAAACAAACGGCTCATTGAAAAAGGCAAGTGAAGAATTGGGGGTAAAAAGCTTCTACGAATTCATGAAAGAAGTCGTTCGTCGAATGGACGATCCTAAGTCGGTTGTCGATGACTCGCTCAAAACGGACACGGCTAAGGCTAGGGCCGTCGCATTAGGTCTACTCACCAAGGATCGCATGTCAAGTTTTTCAAAATCAAATAAAGAATGGCAGAAATTGCTTGATCACCGATGACGGACATCAGTGGAAAGTTTCGCCGGGGCTCTTGCGAAAGTCGACTGGCTAGCACTCACCAAAACATTAGCTGCCGCAATATCACTGCTGATGCAAGACGGCCATAAGCGGGTGGTTACGGTCTAATGGTTAGTTTGAGTCGATTAGTCAAAAATCTATATCGATGAGCTGCTTTGAAGACGAACAACTTCTTGCATCAAATTGTAGATTGATCGATTGGCTTTTAAAGATACGCCATCGACAGTGGGTTCAGCCAATCCGCTGTAACCATCGAATGCCCCATGCTCCAAAGGAGCTTCAATGCTACTTTCAATCAGACGCCAGCTCTGCATGAGGGCAGGACGTTTCAGCTTAATCGCTAGTGCGGCAATGACTGCGTAGGCTCCCCAGTTGGAGACAGATGTCGGAAATAGATAATCCAACTCTGTCACATCAAGGAGGCCGCTGGGGCAACCGCAGCTGCAACGATAACGGTTGGGGTACTCTTGCATCAACTCCAAGGCAATTATTCCAAATCCAATCTCGTTTCCACCATCTCCAATACCGATAGTTGGAATATTCTGTTTTCTGGCTTCATTAGCTAGAACGTGCAGATGGCCAAGCCAATTTGTGTCTTTTGGCTTACCTGAACTGTTGTGGAATACACCGGTTGATCCAGGGCCTGGCTTTTCAATAAAGAAGGCTGCCTGCCAAGCCTCGCATAGTGTTAGGACATTTTTGACAAATGATGGAGCTGCATCGGAGCCCTCGGGAAACGGTAAACATAGTGCTCCATTGTTACGTTGCAACCAATTTGTACGATTTAGCAGTGGTGTTCCGGCTGCACGGACTGAGGCCTCAATTGCAGGTAGAAAGCGGTTTTCAGCTAAGACGCAACTGCGGATGCCCAAAGACCCAAAAAATCGTGCCAAGGCAGCCACTCCTGATGGGCCATCAGTCTCCCCATCAGGTAACCATTCTGGATTTCCTGTTCCAGTTGTGAGAAGAACGGCACCATGGTTAAGGCGTGGTGCAAGAGCTGCACTTATAAGTCCAGTGATGGGTTGGCCACCTTGTTTTTTCCTTGCCAATCGATAGCGCGGTTCAGTTCCACCTTGAAGTGTTGGTCGGTTCTTAAGCTCTAGATTCGCGATTTGGTCGAGGTAGTCGAAGTAGGGCTGAAGCATATCCATGTTACTCATTGGCATATCCCATATTGATATCTAACCATCTCTCCCAAAGCTTCGAGATGGCGGCGTAATCCAGTTGACCAAGACCCTCGCATTTGGCGATGTCATAAACGGTGTGTGATGCTTGCATGGTAAAAAGTGGAACCCCTAATTCACGAGCTAAATCAAGAATTAGCGATGAGTCCTTGCACGCATTATCAGTCGACATGCCGCCCTTGAAATTTTGATTCTTGATGCGTTCACCGAACCGATGTGTCAAGGGTCTCATCAAGCCTGACTCACGCGACATTAGTGAATAAAAAACATCCAGTGGTACACCAACTTTTTGGGCTAGAGCGGCCCCTTCTAGCAGCATCACCATAGTTGTATGAGCTATTGCGTTGTTGACGAGCTTGGCACGCATACCAGTACCTGCATTGCCCAGATGAAATATTTCCTCTGCAGCAGTTGATAGCACTGGTTTGGCGCGAGCGTAATCAGATTCAGAGGCTCCAACTAAAAAAGTTGTTTTACCCTGTGAAAGTTTTTGAATTCCACCAACAATTGCAGCGTCAACTACTGATGCTCCCTTTGGCGTGAAGAAGTCGATCATCCACTGAATATCTGAAGGGGCGACAGTGCTTGTTTCAATGATCAAACTGCCTTCCAAGCTTGTATTAGCAAGACTTTGACAAACTGTTTTAGTGGCTTTCGGTGTGGGCAAAGAAAGAAGGATAACCCTCGCTTTTGAAGCAACGTCTTCAGAGTTCAAGGCTTTATTGCACCCTAGCTCCTGAGCCTCATTCAGGCGATTTTGGTCAAGGTCATAGGCAAAAATTTCAAAGGAGGAGGAGAGGGCTTGTGCAAGAGCCATTCCAGCATTTCCAAGGCCGATCAGGCCAACTTTTAGATGTTCGGTCATATTTTTTGTTAAATGTTCAGATTGAACTCAATTTACTGACTCTAAGCTGATAAACGGGCTTCGTCGTAAAGGGATTCGTCATGTTCAAGCCACCAGGTGGGGAAAAAGGGAACTCGACTTGGATTCATGCTGGTCCAAGTGGACGACATGTTTTTTCTCAGCAGCGATACATGCGCGTAAGCGCGCGATAAAACAAACTGTTTATGGCTAGGAAGAAGGACATCAATATGTAAGTCGTCCAGCCTTGTAACTGAACGCAGAAACTGTTTAAAGTCAGTTTGCGCAGAGACTGTCCCATGGCAACCTTCTGCAAAAACTGTGTCACCGCTGAAGAGCACATTTTTATCGCCCAACTTTAGCAAGTAAGAAACAGAGTCTTCGCTATGTCCAGGAGTGTAAATTGTCTGAACTGAAAGCTTTCCGATACTTATGCTTTCACTGTCATTTAGGCGCCGATGTGTCTTGGCGGCTTCAGAACTAATGCCGTGTTTTGCAACATGGGAGTGCGACCAATCGGCATCCTCGATTACTTGGCACGCGATTGGATGACCATGAATTTTAAGCATCAGTTTTGATTGCCACCAAGCACAACCTCTTCCATGATCCCAATGCGAGTGTGTGAGCAATAGTTGTTTGATCGATTCGGGTGGTATGCCGTCATCAATAATGTTTTGCCACATCAGTTCGGGCTGAATGCCACTTCCCGCATCAATGAGGGCTGACTCCGTTGCTCCATTTATTAGATAAATGTGTGCGTCGGTTGGGTGTGAAACACCCATACCTCCTCCGCCCACCATGTGCACTGAACAGTCTCCGTGACGTAAAAGCAGCATAGTGATTCCTTTGTTAAATCGTATCGTGTTGCTTCAGTCAACTTTTGCGCCAGCCTGTTTGATAACGGCAGCCCATTTAGCTTGTTCACTTGTGATGTGAGAGGCAAACTGTGATGGAGAGCTAGCAACGGGGGTAGCACCTAAGCTACTGAGTCGACTAGAAATTTCTGGCGTTTTTATTATGTTTGTGACAGTGGCGCTGATGCGATTAACGATTTCATCAGGTGTATTGGCTGGAAACAATAGTCCGTACCAAGATCCAACCTCATATCCTTTGACTCCTGCCTCGGAGATCGTAGGAAGATCGGGAAGTGCAGGATCTCGCTGTGAGCTGCTAACAGCGAGTGCTTTAACTTTTCCTCCTTTCACAAGAGGCATTGCGGCCGGCAATGTGTCAAAAAGCACTTGAATCTGTCCACCGATGAGATCAGTTTGTGCTGCAGATGTACCGCGGTAGGGAATGTGCTTCATCTGGGTTCCCGCCATAGCATTAAAGAGCTCACCAGCTAGGTGGTGTGAGCTTCCATTTCCAGATGATCCAAAGTTTAGTTTGCCAGGGTTAGCCTTGGCGTATTCGATAAGTTGTTTTACCGAGGTAGCGGGTACTGACGGGTTAATCAGCAGAACGCTAGGTGTGGATGCAATCAGTGTGATGGGTTTGAAATCTTTTATCGGGTCGAATGCGATGCTTTTGTACAAGCTTGCATTGATGCCGTGCGTCGCAACTGTACCCATCAACATGGTGTAGCCATCAGGGTCTGAGCGTGCTACTAGTTCTGATCCAATATTGCCTCCCGCCCCAACTTTGTTCTCAACAACAACTGGAACATTTAACTGTTGTGACATTTTGTCAGACAAGACGCGAGCAATCGTATCGCTGGTGCCGCCGGCAGCAAAAGGCACAATCATTCTGATTGGCTTTGTGGGGTAGTTTGTCGAATGAGCACCGAAAGAGCACATCAACGCCGAAAGAGCAAATCCGACCATTGAGCGTATTTTCATGGAATGTCTCCTTAATAGATATTATGTTTACAATGTGCACAAACTTGGTAAGTGTCACGAGCAAGCACTTAGTCTAAGCCCTTGATTGAAAAATTTCAACAATTTTGCTTGAATTAAAGTTCACAATGTAAACATCATGATTGGTAGAAACCAAACTAAAAATGTGGACACTAGGCGGGGTACTCAAAGTGTAGAAAGAGTGGTTGCCCTGTTGCGTGCATTAATACCTCGCAATAAACATGGCGCATCTGCCATGCAGTTGGCAGAGGAGACCGGTATTGATCGAACTACTGTGCATCGAATTTTGCAGTGCCTAACGCGAGAAAACTTGCTCACCTTTAATGCGCAACAGCATCGTTACAGACTAGGTCCATTGGCATCAGAGATGGGAGCTGTTGCCTCTGAGGTTATTGATTTACCTGTGCTGTGTAGGCCAACCTTGACACGAATTGCAAATGACGTTGGTGACACTGTTTTTTTAATGGTCCGTAAAGGTGATGACGCAATATGCGCCGACAGAGCCTCGGGTGCATATCCAATAAAAACATTTGTTGTGAACGTAGGAACCCATCGTCCCTTGGGTGTCGGCGCCGGCAACATGGCGATTCTCAGTGCGTTGCCGCACGATGTTGCTGACTTGATTTTGCAGCAAAATGAGCCACGTCTAAAGCTGTATCCAGACTTATCCATCAGCGATACACGTGCTTTACTTGCAGAATCAAGAAAGAGGGGCTATGTGATAATGAACGTTGTTGGTGTTGAAGGGGTGCGTGCTTTAGGGGTTCCAGTGTATGTGCATGGTCGTCCATTAGCGGCTCTGAGTATTGCATCGATAGCGTTACGCATGACTGATGAACGTGTACTAGTGCTAGTCAGGCTCCTAAAGCGTGAGGCAGACGATTTGGGTAAGTTGCTTGAACGACAAGTGCGAAATTCGCAGTCATAGTTTTACTAACGGCTTTCGAATCAATGTTTGTAATTGTTCAAATGATCAATGGAGTGTGTGATCAGACTGAGCCTGCCTTACTGGGGCATACGAATGAAAATTAAGAGCGATTTGCGTCAAATACTCTGGATTACTCTGATAAACTACTCATAACGTCGGATAAGTGCTCTTAGAGTGAAATGCCCTGTTAATCCGTAGGTCCCTGGTTCGAGCCCAGGTTGGGGAGCCAAAACACGCTGTTGTTGATACCATTAACAACGCAAAAGCACAGCATTGCACAGTCTTGCACAGTTTCAACACTGTGCTGCACACGATAAGACGCTGCTGCACATTGTTTCAAAAAGAAAAGTGCTATGTCAAAACGGCCTAGCACTTTTTTTTCGTCTACTGCAAACACCACGCCATCTCTCACGCTGTCAACAAATACAGAAGCCGTCAAACTGCGAGACGGTGAGTAAGCGTCTGCCGAACACATATTGCCAGAGCACTTATTTTGATGATTGACTAGGACGTGGTTGCTGGCTGCCAGCGATGTGGCAGCAACTCATGAATCTGGCTGGCTTTCTGGGTCGGCAGTCGAGTCAGGACATCCTTGATGTAGGCGTAAGGATCGTGGCCGTTCATTTTTGCCGATTGGATGAGGCTCATGACAGCGGCGGCACGTTTTCCGGCACGCAATGACCCGGCAAACAACCAGTTCGACCTGCCGACTGCGATCGGGCGGATTTGATTTTCGATCCAATTGTTGTCAATAGGAAGCTGCCCATCATCAAGGTACCGAGTCAGCGCCTGCCATCGCTTCAAGGTGTAATCCAATGCCTTAGCTGTGGCCGAACCATCTGTCACCCTTGTTCTTTGCAGCCGCATCCACTCAAATAGTGCATCGGCGACAGGCCGAGCCTGTTTTTGTCGTAATCGTTGCCGATCAAGTGGGTTGAGTGCTTTGGCTTGACGCTCAGTTTCATAGAGCTGACCGATCAACCCCAGGGCATACTCTGCAATCTGGCTCTTGTTGGCCACATGCAGCTCAAAGAACTTACGCCGTGCATGAGCCATGCAGCCAACTTCGGTGACGCCCTGGGACATCATCGCTTTATAGCCACTGAAGTCATCGCAAACCAGGCTACCTCGCCAGTCCCCAACAAAGGTTCGAGCATGTTCTCCGGACCGACCCTCTGCAAAGTCGTAAATTACCGCCTTCAGATCTTCATGTAATCCTGGGGCGTAGGCCCAGATATAGGCTCGGTGCGTTTTCTTGTTGCCGGGCTTGAGCATCTGCACAGGCGTCTCGTCAGCGTGTAATACACGATGAGAGAACACCACATCTTTGAGTGCATCGACCAATGGTTGCAGACGAACCCCGCAGACCCCCACCCACTGCGCCAATGTCGAGCGGGGCAGCTCCACACCGGCGCGAGCAAAGATGCTTTCCTGACGATACAGCGGCAAATGATCTGCGTACTTGGCTACCAGCACCTGGGCCAGCAAACCTGCAGTGGCAATGCCCTTGTCGATAATCTGTGCGGGCACCGCAGCCTGGGGTTCTAAGCCAGAACCGCCGAAATTTCCGTCATCCCAGCTCCAGCCCCGCCACGAGCGCATCCAGGT
>Ga0255184_1000595_pt1 | contig 11439 bp, 11 predicted proteins | sample Miss_Cont_RepA_0_FD_189954 | JGI IMG/M metagenome (GOLD analysis project Ga0255184, IMG submission 189954) | Freshwater microbial communities from Mississippi River, Louisiana, United States - Miss_Cont_RepA_0h | ecosystem: Environmental > Aquatic > Freshwater > River | place: USA: Louisiana...
AAGTCGGACTATGACCGTTATGGCAAAGTCATCAAAGAAGCAAAGATCACCGCAAACTGATATGTGCCTCGCTGCTTTTTGCAAGGTTTGTGCAAGTCGACAAACGGATCAAAAGGCAGCATGATCAACAAACCACCGAGCAAGACTGAACTTGAACATGGCCTCTTCACTTAAAAAAAGATTCTCCGAACCTGGGCTCATTGTTGCCCCGGGCGTGTTTGAAATGGTTTCACTGCGGCTGGCTGACCAGTTTGGCTTCGATGCACTCTACATGACCGGCTTTGGAACCGTGGCGTCCTATCTGGGATTACCGGATGCGGGCATCGCCACCTACACCGACATGGTTAACCGTGTTTCAGCGATGGCGGGCATGGCGAAAACACCTCTTATTGCCGATGGTGATACGGGATATGGCGGACTGCTCAACGTCCACCACACCGTAAGGGGCTATGAGGCTGCAGGTGCTGCTGCAATTCAACTCGAGGACCAGGAATTTCCCAAAAAATGTGGGCACACGCCTGGCCGACGGGTGATCCCGAAAGAAGACATGGTGCAAAAAATCAAGGTTGCAGTCGAGGCCCGTCACAACAACGACTTCATGATCATCGCGAGAACAGACGCGCGCACGAACTTGGGCCTGGACGAGGCCCTCAGGCGCGCAGAGGCGTATGCCAATGCCGGGGCGGATATCCTGTTTGTGGAGTCGCCCGAGTCTCTCGAAGAAATGAGAAAAATTGGTGAAACTTTCAATCTGCCTCTTGTCGCCAATATGGTGGAAAAAGGTAAAACACCCATTCTCAGCCGCCAAGAGCTCGAATCGCTGGGCTTCAAGCTAGTCATTTTCCCTGTCACGGCATTGCTTGCAAGTGTCAAGGCCATGACAGGCGTTTACGAGGCATTCAAGCAGCAAGGCTCATCCAAGGACATTCAATCCTCCTTGTCTGACTTTGGCGAGCTCACCAAATTGATGGGATTTGAGTCCGTTTGGGAGTTTGATCAAAAACACCAGTCGTGAAACAGCCTGCCAAACTCTCTATCAATCCTCGCCCATCCAGGCGATCCTCAGCAGGTTGGTCGAACCGGTCACGCCAAAAGGCGTGCCCGCGATGATCAGCAGGGCTTGCCCAGGCACGCCAAACCCCAGCTTTTGTGCAGCGAGCGTGGAGTAGTGCACGATTTCTTCGGTGCTTTCCACATCATCCGCCTGAATTGCATGCACACCCCACACCAGGGCAAGACGACGAGCAACCTCGCGGCTGGGGGTCATGCTCAGGATAGGCGTGCGCGGGCGCTCATGCGCCACCCGCAGCGCTGTTGCACCAGACGAGGTGTAGGCCACCGTCACCGCGACTGGCAAGGTTTCAGCAACCGTGCGGATCGCCGCAGAAATCGCGTCGCGTGCCGTTGTGTCCCGGCGAGAATGCACCGCATCCATCATGATGCGCTGCAATGGGTCACGTTCGATGCTTTTGAGGATGCGATCCATCATGTGTACAGCCTCCTCCGGGTAGGCTCCTGAGGCAGACTCGGCGGAGAGCATCACAGCATCCACGCCGTCGTAGACAGCGGTAGCCACATCACTGACCTCAGCCCGTGTTGGAACGGGTGATGTCACCATGGACTCAAGCATTTGGGTAGCCACAATCACAGGCTTGCCGGCTTCGCGGCAGGCGCGAACGATACGCTTTTGAAGGACAGGAACTTCCTCTGGCGGCAGCTCCACGCCAAGGTCTCCTCGCGCCACCATGACGGCGTCGGTGGCTGCCACAATGTCATCCAGAAAGTCGATGGCCGAGGGCTTTTCCAGCTTGGCAACAATCCAAGCCCGGTTTCCCACGATCGATTTGATCTCGTGGATATCCTCCGGCCGCTGAACAAACGAAAGCGCAACAAAATCAATGCCAAGTGAAAGTCCAAACTCCAGGTCGGCACGGTCTTTTACGGTCATGGCTGACAGTGGCAAGATGGCTCCAGGAACATTGACCCCCTTGCGGTCTGAAATCGCACCGGCGTTCAGCGCCTTGACATCCAAGTAGTTCCCGCCGTTGTGCAAAATTTTCAGGCGCACCTTGCCATCATCGATCAGCAAGTCATCGCCCGCGCTCACGGCAGCGTAGATCTCGGGGTGAAGCAGCGGCACCCTCTCCTGTCCGCCAGGTTCGGCGTTCATGTCCAGGCGAAAGGCTTGCCCTTCAGTCACGAGGATTTTTCCGGACTCGATCTTGCCCACTCGAAGCTTGGGTCCCTGCAGGTCGATCAATACGCCAACCGGCCTACCCTTTTCCGCCTCAACTTGTCTGATTTTGTCATAGCGCATGCGATGGTCGTCATGTGTGCCATGGCTGAAGTTGAGTCGAAACACATCCACCCCAGCCTCGAATAGCTTGCGGATCATGTCCAGGTCGCTGCTCGCCGGGCCAAGTGTTGCAATGATCTTGGTATGGGGGTGCCGGTGGGAAATGGCATCTAGTTTCATGACAACACCTGAAAGAGGGAATCGAGAGAACATTCTACCTACAGGCACGAACTTTGCTTAGAATGATGTGAATTTCACTCTCTTTTTCGAAGAAACCATGCTCGATACCAACTTGACCCGCTCACGTGACCTGGCCGACCTCGGCAAGCTGCGCATCAATGGTGCACGACTTTGGGACGCTTTGATGCGTCTTGCAAAGATTGGTGCCACCCCGAAGGGGGGCGTCTGTCGAATCGCCTTGACCGAACTGGATGGCCAGGGTAGGGATTTTTTCATCGCAGAGGCCAAAAAAGCTGGTTGCACGATCCGCATTGACGCCGTTGGCAACATCTTTGCCAGGCGCGCCGGACGTTACCCAGACAAACCTGTTGTCATGACGGGCAGTCATATCGATACCCAGCCGACCGGCGGTAAGTTTGACGGCAACTACGGCGTGCTGGCAGGTCTGGAGGTGTTGCACACCCTCAATGACCACAACGTCGAAACCGACTCCCCGCTTGAGGTTGTTGTCTGGACCAACGAGGAAGGTTCGCGATTCGTGCCCGTGATGATGGGCTCAGGGACATTTGTGGGAGAGTTCAAAACCGACTTCATCCTGGAGCAACAAGACCGTGACGGTGTCACGGTCGGTCAGGCATTGGAGAGGATTCAGTACAACGGCAAGGATGTAGTGAGTCCCAAAGGGATCGGCGCCTTTTTTGAAGTCCATATCGAGCAGGGACCTGTGCTGGAGGCAAACCAGACCACCATCGGCGTGGTCACAGCCGCCCTTGGGCAACGCTGGTTTGACGTCAAGATCACTGGAATGGAGGCACATGCTGGGCCTACCCCCATGTCACTGCGCCAGGATGCCCTGTTGGCCGCCTCCACGCTAGTGCTGGACGTCAACCGGATCGCTCTGGAACGCTCACCGCATGCCCGCGGCACTGTCGGCGTGCTCGATGTCTATCCGAGCTCGCGCAATGTGATTCCAGGCTCGATCAATATGACCGTGGACTTTCGCGCCCAGGATGATGCAACGCTCTCCAGCATGGCTGACGCGCTGCACGCTGCCGCGCAAGCATTGGAAATCAGTTCCAAGGTTAAGATTGAAATCAAGCAGGTGGTGTATTTCCCACCCCAGCCGTTTGATCAAAAGCTTGTGTCGGACATTCGTGAGTCATCCACACAAATGGGCTTTTCAAACATGGATGTGGTCAGCGGTGCTGGACACGATGCCGTATACATGACGCGTGTGGCACCAACTGCCATGATCTTTATTCCATGCAAGGATGGCATCAGCCACAACGAAATCGAAGATGCCGATCCTGTGCATATCGAGGCGGGGTGCAACGTACTGCTGCAAGCCATGCTGCGCCAGGCGTTCGCCTGAACGCAGCAACCGCATCAATCAGTCCTGCTCGAGGCGAACCTCGAAGGACTGTTTGATGCTCAACAGGCTGGCTGGCAATCCATGTGCCAGCTTGTCAAACAGCTCGGCATGAAGTGAAAACTCCTCGCGCCAGGCGTCCTTGTCGATCGAAGTGATCCGCTCAAATCGATCTGCCGAGAAATCCATGCCTGTCCAGTCCAGGTCAGCATAGGTTGGCGTGATACCAAATACATGCTCAACACCGGAGGCTTTACCCTCGATGCGACTAAGCATCCACTTGAGCACGCGGGTGTTCTCGCTGAAACCTGGCCAGACAAACTTGCCATTCTCGTCGGTGCGGAACCAGTTGACGCAAAAAATTCTCGGCAGTGCCGCACCACTTGAGCGCAGCTTGGCACCCAAGTCCAGCCAGTGAGCAAAATACTCGGCCATGTTGTAGCCACAGAAAGGCAGCATGGCAAAGGGGTCACGGCGCACCACGCCCTGTTGACCCATGGCAGCAGCAGTCGTCTCGGAACCCATGGTCGCAGCCATGTAGACGCCCTCTTCCCAATTGCGCGCTTCAGTGACCAACGGAACCGTGGTCGAGCGGCGGCCACCAAAAATGAATGCATCAATTTCCACACCGGCAGGGTTGTCCCACTCAGCATCCAGAACCGGATTTTGCGTCGCGGAAACAGTAAACCGGGCATTGGGATGAGCTGCCTTGGTGCCTTTTTCACGGGCAATGTCAGGCGTCCAATCATTGCCCTGCCAATCGATCAGATGGGCTGGTGGGGTCTTGCTCATGCCCTCCCACCAGACATCACCATCATCGGTCAACGCCACGTTGGTGAAAATGACGTTTTCACGAAGTGTCGCCATGCAGTTGTAATTGGACTGCTCGTTGGTGCCAGGCGCGACGCCAAAGTAGCCCGCCTCAGGGTTGATGGCACGCAGTTTGCCGTTGGCATCCGGCTTGATCCAGGCAATGTCATCGCCAATCGTCGTGATTTTCCACCCCTGCTGAGCCAAGCCCTGCGGAGGAATGAGCATCGCGAAATTGGTCTTGCCACAGGCTGAGGGAAACGCCGCAGCCACATGATATTTTTTGCCCCAAGGTGTCTCGACACCGAGGATGAGCATGTGCTCGGCGAGCCAGCCTGTCTGTCCTCGGCGTGCATCGTTGCGACCCATGGTGGACGCGATGCGCAGCGCAAAGCACTTTTTGCCCAGCAAGGCGTTGCCGCCGTAACCGGAACCATAGGACCAGATTTCACGGGTCTGGGGAAAGTGCACGATGTACTTGGTCTTGTTGCATGGCCAGACCACGTCCTTCTGGCCGGGTTGCAATGGCGCACCTACCGTATGGACGCAAGGGACAAACAGTCCGTCCTTGCCCAGCACATCAAAGACCTTTTTACCCATGCGGGTCATCATGCGCATGTTGACGACGACATAGGGGGAATCGGAAATTTCGATGCCGATCTGTGCAATCGGCGAACCCAGCGGGCCCATCGAGTAAGGCACCACATACATCGTGCGGCCCTGCATGCACCCATCAAACAGGTCGTCCAGGGTCTTGCGCATCTCGGCTGGCGCAATCCAGTTGTTGGTCGGACCGGCATCCTCCTTGCGCTCGGAGCAAATAAAGGTGCGGTCCTCAACGCGCGCGACATCATCAGGAGAGGAACGAGCCAGAAAAGAGTTGGGACGCTTGAGCGGATTCAGGCGTTGAATCATGCCCGAAGCTACCATCTCGTTGCAGAGACGGTCGTACTCCTCCTGGCTGCCATCACACCAAACCACGCGCTCAGGACGCGTTTTGGCTGCAATCTCGGCGACCCACTGTTTCAGGCCTTCGTGCTGCACGTACTCAGGGACATTTATATTCAAGCTCATGGGATCAATCTGTCACACAAATGCAATTTTGGAATGTTAACACCAGCAAAACCCCGGGTTAACCCTTGGAGGGGCGGACAACTTTTGCTGGATCTTCCCCATACGGAGGACTGTAAATCACCAGGACGCGGGCAGGCGTTGCGCTGGTGACCTGAAAAACATGCATGGTGTCGGCGGGAAAAAAACAGGTGTCGCCTGCCACCATGTCAAACGCATCGCTGTCCCCCACCTTGACGTGTGCAGTGCCCTCCAAAAGGTAGCAAATTTGCTCGATGCCCGGGTGAGCATGAGGCAACGCCCCCCCACCCCTCTCAATCGTTCCCAACAACATTTCGACATGCTTGGCTCCCACGGTCTCGGCGCTGATCAGGCGACGATTGGCAGTTCCAGTATGGTTGGCAGGGTGGTAAGCCTTAACGTCAGACTCACGCACCAGATAACGGGACGTCATCGCGAACTCCTTTGCTGATTATTGTGGCTGGATGCCAGCGGCCCGGATGAGGGTTGTCCAGTGTGTCAATTGATCGGCAACATACTTGGAAAACTCCTCGGGCGTCTTGGTGGGCCAGATTTCAAAGCCCATCGAGGCCAGCTTGGCCTGCAGATCCTTGTCAGCCAGCACAACCTGCATCTCGGCGTTGATTTTGTCCACAATCGGCTTGGGCAAGTTGGCAGGCCCAAAGATACCGTTCCAGGATGTCAGGTCAAAATCTTTGATCGTGTTGGCCACGGGCGGAATGCCAGGCAGCATTGCGGACTCTTTGGCTGTCGTGATGGCGAGCGTGCGGACACGATCCGACTTCAGCGTGGACATGCCTGAGCCCAAATCCACAACATACATCTGGACTTGGCCTGAAATCAGATCAGTCATCGCCTGAGGACTGGACTTGTATGGCACGCCAAGCAAGTCAATGCCGGCCATGCGCTTGATCGTCTCCGATGTCAGCAAAGACGTGCTGTTGGGTGTTGCATAGGACACCTTGCCGGGATTTTTCTTGACGTAATCGATAAACTCGGCAAGCGTCTTGGCTGGCACACCAGGGTTGATCGCTAGTGCAAAGGGCAGCTCCCCCACTCGCAAGATGGGAGTGAAGTCCTTGATCGGATCATATTTGAGAGACTTGAACAATGCCGGGTTGGCTGAGTGCGATGTGTTTGTCGTCATGAACAAGGTGTAGCCATCAGGCTTGGCTGCTGCCACATATTGCGCAGCAATCTGGGCGCTGGCACCGGCTTTGTTTTCGACGATGACTGGTTGTTTCAGGCGTTCAGACAGCTTTTGTGCGACGCTGCGTGCCACGCCATCCGTGCCGCTGCCCGCTGCAAACGGAACAACCAGGGTAATTGGTGCAGACGGGTAGGACTGCGCCATCACTGGTACAGCAGACACGCCTAGGGCGAGTAATGAACATGCTGTGATAAATAATTTTTTCATCGAATTGTCTCCTTGCTTGAGCCGCAGTGATAAGAGAAGCTTGTTGCTTATGAATGAAACTGAACAAACTGATCGATCGACAAGCGTGTTGCCCTGAACGCGTTGGCTTTTTCGGTGGGGTCTTCATAACCCATCGAAATGCCGCAAACGATCACCTCGCTGTCGGGGATGCCAAGCTCTCGCTTAACGATATCAGGGTAGTTTGCCAAGGCAGCCTGGGCACACGTGTGAAGCCCATAGCCACGAGCTGCCACCATGATGCTTTGCAAAAACATGCCGTAGTCCAGCCAGCTGCCTTTTTCCAGGTCGCCGTCGATCGTGAAAAACATGACGACAGGTGCATCAAAAAAAAGGAAATTGCGCGAATGCTGCTTGAACATTGCCTCCTTGTCGCCTTTTTTGATACCAATCGTTTCATAAAGGCCAAACCCATTTTCACGGCGGCGATCGATATAGGGACTGCGCCAATTGACCGGATAGTACTGATACTCGCGCCTTTCGGGTGTCTGGCTCGTGAAGGCTGCGAACATCAAGTCACGCAAGCGGTTGGTCTTGTCACCAGTCAAGACATGCCCTTTCCATGGCTGGATGTTGCTCCCACTGGGGGCAAAGGATGCACTTTTGAGGATGTCTCGAATGATCCATTCGTCGACTGGTTGAGGCAAAAACCCTCTGACACTGCGGCGAGAGCGGATGGCCTCGTTCACGATATCTGCTGAGCTCACTGATCTTCCCCTTTGAAAATGTTGTTGATCTTGGACTGGATATTGATGTTGATCGTCATGCGAGTCGGCTGGAAACAATGCATGTAAAAAATAGGCTGATTTTTCTATGGATGAATCGTTGTGACACCGCGCCGCGCATGATTGGTGAGAACTTCGAGCACTTGCCTGCCATGGCTGCTCGTGACTTCAGTCCGCACCACAGCGGTCAGTTTGCCTCGATGGATGGTGTGGGAGCGGGCCGTAATGGTCTCACCCTCTCCAGGGCTGACGTAACTCGCGGTGACGCTCGAAAGCATCCAGTCCTGACCAAGCGCTGCATTGGCTGCTGTTAGTGCCAGCCCAAGTGTGATGCCACCTTGGACATGCCCGACACGATTGCCGACATGAGGGCCATTTTGCAAAACAGCGTGCGCACCTCTCTCGATCGGGTGCGGATGAAACCCAAAGAAATGCCGAATGAAGTCATCCCCCTTTTCCAACGAGGCCGAAAGAGACCGACGGGAATGATTCAATATCCACTGCTCGTCTTCACTCAGGCTGCCGAGATCAAGGTCCACATGCACAGGCGGTGGATTTTCCACCCAGGGAATCGGTGACAAGGTCATGTGTGTTGGAGGCCGCAGCACCATGAATGCCCCGGTGCCAAAGCACAACTGCTCACCGCCAACCGTGACGGTGCTAGTGCTCAATCCTTGTTTGCCGGACGAGTCATGGATAAGTCCTTGTGAAACGCTGCTGGCCTTGAGCGGCCCGACTCGCGTCACACCGGTCATTTGAAGGCTGAGGGCCACGGTGGCCAGGCGCGTGGCACCATCCAGATTGGCACGGATGCCTGTCGCCAGGCCCATGTCCGCCAGCATCGCCACTGCCGCAATATTGGTTTGCCCATCTGCGTCCTGGCAGTGAATGTCTGGGGTCAGCTCCAATATGGAGTGCGCATCTCTGACCTCGGTAAATGACAGCCCGAGGAAGTTGCCAGCAAAGTGATAGCCCGGATGACGGTTCAGTGCGATAGCGCGTATGACACGCTGGATGATCGGGTGGGAATCGTGTTCGTGATGCATGCAGGGTTGAATAGGATAGGTGGTGCAAAACAGGAAATGGTGCCGCAATATAAGTGGAACCATCACAGAGCGCAAACCAAGCCGATAGGCTGGATGCGCCCCTGTCTCAAGCTGAGATCAGATGGTGCGCCTCAAGGCCTCAAAAAAAAGCGTTGACTGCAGCCTTTCTCCTTGCATCTGGCTGGCCACATGCTTAGCCACCTCGTGGCTGATCGGCATGAGCGGCCTGCCGGTCGAGAGTGCCAGAATTTGCGCCATGCAGGCTCGCTCCAGGTAGTACAAGTCATCATAGGCATAGTCAATTCGCTCGGCACAGACCACCACGCCATGATTGCCTAGAAAAGCAACATCTGCACCCTTCATCGATCTGGCGATCCGCTCGCCCTCCTCCACATCCAGTGCCAAGCCACGGTAATCATCGTCAACCGCCACTCGCCCGTAAAAGCGCATGGCGTTTTGAGACAAGGTCGTATCCAGGGCCCGATCGGCTGTCAGCGTCAATGCGGTGGAAAACGGCATGTGCGTATGCAGGACACAAAATTTATTGGCGATGCGATGGATAGCCGCATGGATGAACATGGCGGTGGACTCCACGTCATGCTTGCCAACGAGCTTGTCCCCGGCCTCGTTGACCATCACAATGTCATCGGCCTGGATTTCGCTCCAGAGCAGCCCACGCGGGTTGATCAGAAAGCGGCCAGAACCGTCCTGGATTTCGACACTGAAGTGGTTGCAGACGCCTTCGGCCAAGCCATGGTGGGCGGCAGCACGCAACGCGAGTGCCAGATCTGCCCTGAGCTTTTTCACCTTGCTGGATGAGTAATCTTTTTGATTCTTGCTGGCAGACATGCCATCTCCTTGTTTGATCTAACGCGTCATACGCTGAAACACGCCATCCTTGTCGATGAACAAGTGCTTGAGCGCAGCTGCTACATGACCCACCACCAGGACCAGCAACACCATCGCCAAGGTGCCGTGGATCTCAAAAATCTGCTTTGCCAGTGCCTGATCTTTCGGAATGCCCGGCATGGCTGGCAAGTGGTAGCCTGCCACGGTAATCAAGGCTGGGAACGCTGTCACTCCTGCCCATCCAAGCAAAGGCACCACCAGCAAAAGCAGATACATCAATCCATGGACAGACTTTGCCAACGCCCGAACTGCAGCAGACATGCCTGGTCCATAGGCTGGATCAGGCCAAGCAAACTTGGCGACAATGCGCAACACAATCAGGATCAAAACTGCCATTCCAATGAGCTTGTGCCATCCATAAATCAAATTGGTCAGGTCATCCCAGAGATTGGCCTGGGCACGCGCCGTCATCCATTTACCAAGCGGAAACAAGGCGAACAGGCAAACAACTGTCAGCCAATGCAGCCATTTTCTTGGGCTTGAATAAGACACGTATTTGTCCATGCGATGTCTCCTGTGAGGGCAATCAAGGGCAATGCGCACAAGCTTACCCCATGGAACAGGGCGATACCAAGATTCAAGAACTGCCAGCAAGCCTCTCCCGCAACAAGCTGACAAATGCCAGCGTCCGGCTGGGCAGCAGCTTGCGACCTGGTGTTACGCTCCAGAGGGTGATTTTGGGCAGCTGCCACTGCGGTAACACGCAATGCATGATGCCCTCTGAGACGGCAGAGCGGACAAAGGGATCCGCCAATGCGGCAATTCCCATGCCATTGATCACCAACTCTCGCTGCAAGCCTGGTGAGTTGGAGCAAACCACTCCCCTGGGGATACCTTGCCAGCGCTCGCCATCCCGATGCAGCACCCATGGCTGTGTGTCCCCGTTGCTGCTGATGAGCGGAAGGCAGATATGATCCTGGAGTGCATCAGGATGGGCAGGCATGCCATAGCGACTCAGATAAGCTGGGCTGGCATACAGTTGGATCGACATGTCCATCAGCTTGCGAGCCACCAAGGTACTGTCATCCGGCAATTTTTCAGCTGCACGGATCGCCACATCAAATCGTTCTGCCACCAAGTCCACCCTCCTCGGGGAAAGGTCCAGCTCCAGCCTGACCTCGGGATATCGAGAGGTGTATTGCAAAATCAGTGTGGTGAGGTCAAGGTCCATAAAGTCTGGCGGCAAGGCCACACGCAACAGGCCTCTGGGCTGGTCTTGCTCATGAGCGGCCAGCGCCAGCACTGCACTTGACTCATCCTGCAGGCGACGGGCATGTTCCAGCACCCGCTCGCCGAACTCGGTCAGCGACAGCTTGCGCGTGGTGCGCATCACCAGTCGCTGTCCCAGGTGCGTCTCCAGTGCAGATATTCGGCGAGACAGCGTGGACTTGGGCATGCCCAAGCGGTCTGCGGCCTTGGCAAAGCTGCCAGCCTCTATCACGCCCGCAAAAAGAATCAGGTCGTCTGCACCGATTGGACTCATGTTGCCTCCTCGATCCAACAATGGATGAACATGGATGAAAAAACCAGAACATCATTATTCCATTATTGGAACATAAATACCCATTGATCAGAGT
>Ga0255184_1000597_pt1 | contig 11430 bp, 27 predicted proteins | sample Miss_Cont_RepA_0_FD_189954 | JGI IMG/M metagenome (GOLD analysis project Ga0255184, IMG submission 189954) | Freshwater microbial communities from Mississippi River, Louisiana, United States - Miss_Cont_RepA_0h | ecosystem: Environmental > Aquatic > Freshwater > River | place: USA: Louisiana...
ATTGCGAGTCGTCGTAAGTCGGTGTAGTTGATGCCACGAACATTTGCTGTTCTTAGTTGCTTTAGGTCTTGGGTTCCAGCCAAGATGGGCAACTAGCGCGTCTAGGATTTGCACCTAGATTACCCTGCGTTGAGGGCTATTAACAATTATAAGAACGCGACTAACCAGGCACTGTGGTTATAGCCTTGCCATTTATTGTTGGCGCATTGGCCCCTTAGGGCACAAGCAGTTTTAGGTTACTGCTAAACCCCGACCCTAAACCGCGAAAGTTTAGAACCGGTTGCCAGGCTAGAGGGCTTATTTCTAGCACACCTTTGCTCTGAGCACGTTTGAGCTACTGGCATGTAGTGGTTGGCCGCCATGCCCTTGGGCAGAATCGGCTCCACTGGTTCTTACTTCTCGTAGTAAGTAACGCATAACTAGGTATATGCTACCTGTAACACCAGGGTTACCCACAGGTTACTTTGTGGGGCTTGGTTCCTTTAGGGTGGGTGCAGCTTCCACCATGTGTATCCGTTCCGCGTCATTTCAGCATTTCTGCCTACTGGTTAGCCACAGATTTCAACACATTTGTATAACCACCAAAAGGCATGGGGTCAAATCAGCAGTTATACAAATAGGCTGAAGTGGGTCTGTGTTAAGGGTAATTTCAACACAGATTAAGAACTTATCCAACCGACAAAGGTTGGCCCTGGTTCGCCCTAAATCATCAATTTATATAAATATTATACACTACGGGAACTACAACTTCAAGTGAATATTTTTACAGCTTTATGTTTTAATACCAAAGTGTTGCTTGATAGCCTCAATGCCTTCAATGTGTGCGGCACAATTAATAGTCTCTAGTACAATCAATTCGGCGAACTTTTGCATAGTTGCATGGTGATCAGTTGTTTCCTTCCATGCTTTACGATATATACTTTCAACTAGTGAGTTCATGGTTTTACGAAGTTAGAGAAGTTAACGGTACTGTCCACACTATTTGCCCAACGATCAAAATCATTGAGAGGGCAGCTAATGTCTACAAAGAAGTCGGGGTGTGCCCAGTAACGAAAACGATACAGTCTGTTACCACGCTTAGCCATTGCACCCATCTTGAAGAAGTCACGGTCAACCTTAAAACCCCTACGCTTTAACATGGTCTTAAATTGGCTAGCACTCATACCAGCAAGCTGATCTCGGCTAGGCTTCTTTGCAGTATACTTGAATCGCATAGGTGCTCCTTGTAATTTGCTATTTGTCTAGGGTTAGAGGGAGTACCGCGACTAAGTCATAGCTTAGCCCGAATATTAGTTGGTTGTACTCTCTGGCGATTGTTCTCTAACCGATAAATAATATTATACAGACTTCTGTCAGACAAATCAAGTGAATATTTCTAGTTGTTGCCTTCTATTTCAATTTTAGTTTTTGGCACAATATATGGTTGAACAACATGAACATCTGCTACGCCCCAACCTATGGCTGTGAAAAATCCCACAGCGACTACTTTGATAATCCACATATTAGTCCTTGTAATTTACTAGTACTCGAAGGCAATCCCACTCGCCATATGTGAATTGCATGGTGCGATTGTTAATGGTAACATCAAATCCTTCACCGTTGCCCCACTCACACACTTCCATAAAATCCGTAGGACTAGCATGATGGCAGTAGGCTTTGAGTTCAGCAAATTTAGCCTTACGATTATACACTTCAATAGTCATTGCCCTTCCTCATATTATATAAATATTATACACTGGTTAGGCAGGCACTTCAAGTGAATATTTTCTGTTTAGCCGAATATGATGGCTAATATAAGTGCGACTACTAGTAATACAAAAATTATAGTGCGCTTGTAGCCGTGGTTGTCATGATCCATTATGTTAAGTCCTGGTGTGTGCTTAGGTACGCCATGTAGGCAGCCTTACACCGTTCTTCCTCTGAGCCCCATATACTTTCCCAGCTTTCGCCGTATAAACATTCCCAGTATTTGCCTAGAGGATCGGTACGATAACTCTTTCCGTCCTCAGCTTCTAGAAAAACTGTTTGTGTTAGTTGATGCCCTATAAATTTCATGTTTCATCGTCTATTAAAAATAAAATATTAAGTATATGAATAATACTACTGTTGGTATGCTTAAGAGTAGCAATCCCCAGATTTGTCTGTGTGTCATTTCCTGCTCGAATAATTCAATCTCTTGCGGGTTAAGACTTTGCCTAACCTGTTTAGGCAGTTCATTAAAGCCTGTAAAGAATAGTACCAGACCCAAAACCGCGATAATCGTTAATATTATACTCATATGCGCTCAAGCTGCCAATTATTGCAAGTACCACGAATACCATCGTCATACTCTACTAGTACATTGCCCCAAAAGCTCTCAGTCCCGTCGTAGTTTAACCATTGCTTGATGACTGTAGCCACCATCTGATTAGGCAGTACTAGTACCTTAGTACCACTAGTAAATTTTGCAGTTTGACCGCTGCTATCTATTTTGCAGGTGCAAGCACTAAATTCCTCGCACTCGTCGTCTATTAGTTTAAAGTCCCAGTCTGGGCATAGGTGTTTATACAGTGCCAAGGATGCGCTCCTTGATAAGCTGTTCAGCTGCAAGCAGTGCACTGTTCCAACTGTGGGTGCATAGTGGATTGCCGTCGGCGCTAACGCCTGAATATCCACGTAAGTCTTGTAATGCCTGGACCGCTACTTCAACTAAGGCATTATTATAGTTGACCCATTCATATTCATAGAATTGATAAACGCCTAGGTTCGCCTTGTGTGTAGCACCGTGCTCTTTGGCAAGTTTAACAATCGGGGTCATAGCTATGCCACTCATCGTATTCACTAGGCTCGTACACGCTAGTATCAATATCGCTGGTAACGTCGATGGCATCACCGAACTCGTCGTAGACAAAGCATAGGTAGCCGTCGCTGTACCAGTCGGCAAATCTTAGTCGGGCTTCGTAAAGGTAGTCAACCTCAAATCTATCAACAATGTCATCAGTTAAGCTGTTAACTATTGTACACCTGTACATGTTGTCTCCAAAAGAAAACGGCAGCCAAGTGGCTGCCAAAGAAAAACCATACAAAAGCTGATTACTATTCCTCACCTTTTGGGCGCTACAGCTGTATAGCTGTATCGAACCCTAATCAGCTTTTGTATGGCGCTAGTGTTGCTAGCAGGGGAATTCCAGTCCTCGGAGGTTAGACGCCTCGTACATACCACCCCTTGTCTAACCATATTAAAACACTCTGCGCTGGAGCTACCACTAAATCAGGCTTCGCTACCCTGATAACTTGGAGTGTTTTAATATGGTTACCGGTTACATAGTCCGGCTCAACACTTTCGGAGTTGATGTTCTAATCCCGCTACCCACTTCTTTTAAGGCTCGCCACCTTTATACACGCTGATAGCCGCGTGTTATGATATTGCTACCATATTCAAACACATTTGAACCTTTCTTCTGTGCTCAGACACAATCTCCCATCTAGAGTGGGCGTGGGGTATGTGCTTGAATATGATACCAGTCCCTAAACTGGATCATATTGTCTTGTTACTATTGGACGACAGTCCTCAGGTCTCAGATAACCCTATGCGTAGTCCACCATCACTCGCATATTTTAGTTGACGGGACTTTCACCCGCCTCGACATTGGCCGCCTAGCCACTAGGGAAATGTGACAGCAAGCTTATCGGGCCTTATTATCCTTACCCTAAACCGCGGAGGGTGATAGTATTGAAGCTATCAGCGACAACCTTGTGGGTTTAGGGTTTCATCATATCGCAATGAATCATCAGAGGATTTGGCTAGCCACCACTTCCACATGGCCCTAGCTTGAGCTGTTACTCTGTCCATACCTTAGTCGGGGTAAAGTAAGCCCCGTTACCGTTTTACCACAGTAGATGTATCGCCTACTGGGAGGTCTAGTAACTAACCTAAAGCCCCTAACGCTAGCTATATCGCGCTTAGTTGTTGGAAGCAACTAAGATTTATATTTATTGATTTCTCCTGTAGATTATTAGCCATTAGGATACTGCCAAGTACAGTCAGTGGTCGCTACAATGCACATTTTGTATAAGATAAAATATTTATTAAGCGTGGCAAAATGTCATTTAAAGCCGTGGGCGATTATTCGCCTTACTTTCCTCACTGACTATAATAATATTATAGCAAGGTTTGGGTCACTAGTTCAAGATAAAATTTTTAATCTTGAACTACTATATGCTGGTATGTATTCTTGCTAGCTTTAAACAAGTAGTCGCGTACAATCTCTTGCCGCATGAGTTCACAAGTCCAGTTTACTAATTCACGGCTATAATGTTCAAACTCACTAGTATAATCACAGCTCCAGTCTATGTTACCTGGCCCTGGGCCATGAGGCTCAGTACCCCAAAAAACAAAGCCACATTCCTTAGCCAAACTCTTAAATCTTGGCGACAATTTTGTGGGTGTTTGTGGTTGCAAGTTTGGTTTAAGAGCACTGTTAATTGCGTCAATAATCTCTTGATCCACTACGCATCCCCTGTAAAAAGATCACCTTGTTTATTAATTTCATCCCAAAGGATTTTCTCTACCATTTTGTTAAAGGTAATGTCTAGATCGTGTGCAAGTTTTGCTATACATAAAAATTCTTCGTCAGTTAACTCAACCTGAATAGTTTCATACTTCTGTTCCATGGTCTAGTCCAAAGTGTTGTTTAATCTTATTGATCATTGCCACCTTATTAGGCGACTTATTAGCTTCTATAATTGCCAGGCAATCTTCGACTACAAGTTGCACTAGGAGTTCATAGTTGGTTTCATTCTTCATAAACCTAGCAAAACTTTTGCGACGATAAGTTTCTACTAATTGTTTGTTCAATTGGGCGCTCCTAGCCAATATCGGCCAATCATGGTTAGCATTACTACTATAGCCCCGTATAAGGTAGCGTATAGTAGGTAACGTTCATAGCGATTTTTAATCATATACCAGGGAATTTGCTTGAACACATAAACATCTTGTATCCACAGTTGGTCATTACTAAGATAGCTTAGTTGTGGTGGTTCGTAGTACTTGCCAATCTTAACACGTTGATTTAATGGAATAGCTACAGGTACTAATTCACCGTCTCTGATATAATATGCCACTACATTGTCCTTTCACCGTGTTCGTGGAAGCCTACATGACCACCACGAAATTTAATTATGCGCTTACATTCTTCAAAGCTGATTGGTGTATAGTCAACACGTTCTACACTTACGTTGAAATATTTAGGATCCACTTTATCACCAGCTAGTACAACCTCACGATAGTGTAGGTGTCCATGAATATTGCAGCCAAATCTAGCCAAACTATCTGGGTGTACTGGTATATGACTCAACAGCATACCGTCAAGTACATGATAGCCACGAACATCGTCTACGTATGCTAGGTATTCTTCAGCAGGAAAAATATCGTGATTGCCTTTAATCAACACCTTGCGTCCGCTAAGTCTGCCCAACACATGTAGATTTTTACGATTGATAACTACATCACCTAGCATGTATACACGGTCTTTAGCATTAACAACACGGTTCCAGTTGTCGATCATGTGTTCGTCCATCTCTTCAACACTACTAAACGGACGCAGCCAAGTGCCGTCGTGCCGGGTAAATTTTATAATATTAGCATGACCAAAGTGCATGTCACTGATAAGCCAACAATTGGCCATGTTATTCTCCTCTAGTCGTACTGACTTTTAGCTTTATCATCCCAGGTATCGTGGTCTAACGCATCACTTATACCCTTATTATACACTAATTGTAATAGTTGTGCAAGTTCATAATCACGCATGTTAAAAACACTAATTGCCAGGACGTCGCTTGGCTCTCGCTTGAGAACCTTAGCAATGTCCTGGCTATATAGCTCAATAACACCTCTTGTTACATGCGGCAGTGGTTGTTTTATCATTGCCAAGTCCTGTGTTGCTCAGCTATCCACTCGATGCCATCATACTCGCAGATAGTCCAGCTAACGTCACTGGGTATTTCAACAATTTTAAGTTCGCTGTAACGGCCATTAGCAGCTTCACCTAGTGTTTTTAGGCACTGGACAAGGTCTGGGTCGTCACGGTTAAGATCGTCTGCATACCTATAATCGTTGTTACCCACAATAAAATAACTGCGATCATAGTCATCGCAAGCATGTTGCCATCCCTTCCGCTTAGCAATAAAACTGTAGGCTTCATCGCTAAGATCAAACCTGCCATAATCACGGTTAATTACAATTTTAGTTACATCCATTGATCTTTCCTAAATTTGTTGAAGGTTTGCTTGATCTCGTCAGCTTGTTCTGGTAAAGATTCTACAACATGATCTTCTAGCTTAGCTATTAAGCTGTGTAATCGTTCGCCGTCCCAGATAGCATTGTGTATTGATAAAAAGCCACTAACTTGTGCTTGCACATAACTCTCCGGCCCAAAACCGAATACGTCGTATAAGGTGTATCGGTAACTGCCATGCTCCTCAAGCTCAGCTTTGTATAGCAGTCGCATAACACTGCAAAATGCTTTAAGCTGATCGTCCTTGCTTAAACCGTTCCAGAACTTGTTGTGATCTTCTTCAAGCTCCAGTTCCCACAACCTAAAACTATTAGCCAATTCGTCATCAAACATTTAATACCTCTGCTGGAAAATCTATTCGTCCATCCCACTCTAGTTGCTGGCTTTCAAAGTCTGTGAGAATGTTGTCCTCTACTACATGATAGCCTAGCCAGGTTTCCCACCACATTGGTGTATTATGCAGTTCAATAACAGCTTTAGCTAATTCTACCTTACGCTTAACATCTTCATCAGTATAGCCGCATGGCAGATTGACTACATAATCACCAGCACCTTTTGGTTTCCAGCGTGGTTCTAGGGCGGTTCCATAATTGTTGTAAACTTGCGTGGTAATAATAATTTTCATAACTGTCCTAGAAGTGAAAAGAGCCAGCTATGCTGGCTCCAAGATCAGGCATCGAGCTTTGCTGCTAGGTGCTCAAGCACTTCGTGGTTGGCTTTCTCTAAGCTCTCAAACACTTCGCTAGGAACACCAACACGGTTTGCAATACGCTCAACAAGATCACTTTTCTTAACACGCACACCGCCGGTAGCCTTGCTCTTAGCCACATAAACACCTTCACGGCTAAGTTTAGCAACAACACTGCGAGTAGTTTTGCCAATCATCTGTGCAATCTGCTCAACAGGAGTACCACTCTTGTACTGCTCAACGATCAACTGGGTCTGCTCAGCGGTATAGTTTTGTGCTTTGTTTTCCATTTGTTTTTCCTTTGGGTTGTTTGCGAATCAATAATATGATTATACAGACAATCATCTAACCCGTCAAATGAATATTTTTAATTGTTTATTTGGTTTTTATTGGTTGTCTGCCAATCAATATGTATATTATACAGACAAACCACTGGTATGTCAACGAAGTATTTTTAGTCGTTGTAATAGCTGAAGTAATTGCGGACCTAAACCGCTAGCCCAGGCAGCAAGCTGCCAGCCAGCTATACCACATACTACCGCCAAAAACAGCTTGTCGCTGAGTAGTAGGCCTAAAAGTGCTAGTGCTCCATAGCCTAGTGCAAAAGCAGCCATACTGCACACAAAACTCTTATCATGCCAACTGCGCTTAAACTCCTCAAACCATGCCTTCACGGCTATCCTCCGCAGGCCACATGCGCAGGTAGTTTAGCGCAAATGCAATATCTTCATTGGGATAACCGTGCTTAAATAGCCAGCGATCTAGTGGCTCTGTACCGTCCCACAATTTAGGAAAGCCATAGGCCCAACCACTGGGCGGATCAACCATAATTTGTTTCATGTTACTCTCCCTGGTAAACATTAGATTGCCTAGCGTGCTAGGCAATGTGATGGTTACTAGTCTAACCGTTCACCACAGTGTGGACAACGTTTAATATCCTTGCGGTGTTGGTGTAATACATCTTGCCATTCTTTTATTTCTTGTATAATTTTTTTAAGAGTTTTGCGGCAACGAATAGGTTTATCTTTTTCTAGTTCGTCTTTAAGACGTTTTCTAAGTTGCGCTACTCGTTGCTCAAATACAGCTAAAAAGCCACCAGCTGTATCGCCCATTGATTACTCCTAGTGTTTAATCTGTGACCAAACTTTGCTCCGTATGTCTTGCTGCAGTTTATCTGGCAGGTGTACATAGTCAAGTTCTTCACTCAACCGCTTGCCATTCTTAAAGCTCCAGTCAAAAAACTTGATGGCTTCTTGACTAGCACGTTTATCATGCGGCTCTTTGTACACGATAATAAAACTAGCAGTAGAGATTGGCCAGGCATCTTTATGCGCTTGATTAACAATGCTTAAGCCCATACCAGGCACACTAAACCAATCGGCCGCTAGTGCGGCAGCTGCAAAATTTGCATCATCTGGGCTAATCCAATTACCTGCTTTGTTCTGTAGTTGTAGACTAGTCATGTTATTCTTTTTAACGTATGCATATTCTACATAGCCAATAGAACCCTTAATTCTAGTAACATTAGCTGCTACACCTTCATTACCTTTACCGCCTACAGCAGTTTGTGGAATCCACTTAACAGCAGCACCTTTGCCAACTTTAGTTGACCAGTCCTGACTAACACTGCTAAGATAGTCCGTAAAGTTAAAAGTAGTACCCGACCCATCGGCACGATGTACTACAGTAATTGTTTGATCTGGTAACCGTTTACCAGGATTTAATGCTTGTAGTTTTTGATCATTCCACTTGGTGACTACACCCATGTATACTTCAGCAAGTACTGGGCCTGTTATCCTTAATTCATTAGGCTTAAATCCCTCAAGATTAACTACAGGTACTGTGCCACCAATAATTGCTGGAAACTGAACTTGACCAAGTTTATCTAAATCCTCGCCCTTAACCGGAGCATCTGTAGCACCAAATGTTACTGTCTTTGAATTAATCTGGCGAATACCACCACTACTACCAATGCTTTGATAGTTTAAGCCTACACCAGTTTGTTTGTGATAAGCTTCTGCCCATTTAGCATAAATGGGATAGGGAAATGTTGCACCTGCTCCAGTAATATCTGCTGCTTGTGCTGTGGCACTAATACCCAGTGCTGTGATGAGTGTTAACAAACGCTTCATGTTTCTCCAATTTAATCATTGCTTGAATATAGTGCGTTTCATTTTTAGCCGCACCGCCTTGTGGTATCCAACCTGCACGTAATAGTGCATTGACCTCTAAAACTAGCCGGTCAATGCTAGAACTTTCTAAGATAACATATCTACTAATCATTTTTAGGCACTAGTGGTACAACAGACTCTTGCTCTATCATTTTAATTATATCTTTGGTTAGTTTGTACTCACGCTCAATCCACACCAATTTTTGGTGTATAATCTCAAGTTGCTCGCGGTAATAAGCTAGCTCACGCTCTTTTTGTTCTTTGATAGCGTATACATCGTGTAATAGTACTATTTTACTCATTGCTTAATGCTAGCCTTGTAGTTTCTGATATACTCTGCATCAAGGCTTGAATATTCACGAAACTTATCCTTGCCGTAGGTATCGTAGGTTTTGTTAGCAATCTGCTCAAGGTCTAGCAATTGATCTATATCAATAGTGGGTATTTTAGTAAATCGCCATAAGTATGCATCAACTAAAAATTCTTTGGTATAGCCTGCCACGTTATTCCTCCAAGTAATAATATATTATATCACTGTTGGTACATTGTGTCAAGTATAAAATTTATGTTTCTTTGTAGTAACTTAATACGTTACCAACACCATATTGTGCTTCACCTAACATTTTTGCAGCATAGTCGTCATCTGCCCATATATAGGCATTTAGTGTTTGATAGTCATTAATACGAATCCAAAGTTTATATTTGTACATTTAATTGTTCCATAATATGGCTACAGCAGCTACAGTGTACAGTGCTAGTAGCAGATAAGCCCAGCTAAAGTAATAACAGATAAATACGAAAACACCTGTCCAACAAATGTTGTACAGGTGTAGTTGCCATAAATGTTTCATAGTTTTATTTGGTCTCGGATGAGGGATTCGAACTCTCGACCTTCTGCTCCCAAAGCAGACATTCTAACCAGGCTGAACTAATCCGAGATAGTTGGCAGGAGGTACAGGACTCGAACCTGTGCATGTCGGAATCAAAATCCGATGCCTTACCAGCTTGGCGAACCTCCAGTTGTTTTTGGCCCGACCGGAGGGAATCGAACCCCCATTCACACTTTAGAAGAATGTTGTCCTATCCGTTGAACGACGGTCAGTTGGTTACTAATCTAATTGCAAAGTCTTTTAAGAGCTGTGCATGTTTTGGGCTATAGTGGTTAACTTCAAAGTCATCAAACCACCAACTTTCACTTTCAGGATGACAGCCGATTAAGCCAATTTGCCTGTCCTGGATAACAGCCATAGGATAACCATTCTGGTATCTGGCAACAACTTCAGTATCCTTAGTTGGTGCGTGAAAGGTGCAGCCGTCGTAGAAGTACATGTTGTGCTCTACACCTTGCCAGCTAATCTTAGCTATAGTAGGGTCTTCGTGGTCGATACCATTGTCTTGGGTAACCACATATTGTCCAATGGCTAGTGGTACAATGTCAAAGTAAAGTCCACCGGCCCAGTAAGCACCCATGCAAATGCCAAGATATTTACCACCAGCTTCTACATAATCTTGTACTGCACGAATATTATTACGACTCATAACATCATCAAATACATCGCTGTCGCCGATACCGCCACCTACTACTAACAGGTCACAATCATAGAGAGCAAATGGCAAATTTTCTAGAGTAATCATCTGCACCTTAAACTCAGGCTTAAGTGCGCTAGCAACAGCATGTGCACAGTCGAGTTCTAGATAAGGATCACATACTAGTATCTTTGCAGTTTTCATAATATCCTCGTGTTGTGTGTTGGTGCTGCCTCGTGGAATCGAACCACGTTCTTAGATTCTTCAGACCTATGCTATGACCACATCAGCTAAAGCAGCAAATACGTTTTGGGGTGACTATTGAGATTTGAACTCAAGCCGAGACACTCACAATGTCCAGTGCTACCATTACACCATAGTCACACCAAAAAATACTTGGTACGGGCAAGTGGATTCGAACCACTGACCAATAGATTAAAAGTCTACTGCTCTACCACTGAGCTATACCCGCATTGGGGAGGGTTGATAGAATCGAACTCCAACCGCTTACGCAGTCCATCTGCTTTCAAGGCAGCGCTAGGCCCAGCCTAGATAACCCTCCATGTTTGGTTCCAGATAGTGGGCTCGAACCACTGACCTAACGATTATCGGTCGTTTGCTCTACCAGCTGAGCTAATCTGGATTGGTTTGGCTCTGAGAGTAGGGATCGAACCTACGACCAATTGGTTAACAGCCAACTGCTCTACCGCTGAGCTATCTCAGAATTGATTTGGCGGAAAGCCAGGGAGTCGAACCCTGTGACCCACTT
>Ga0255184_1000598_pt1 | contig 11430 bp, 13 predicted proteins | sample Miss_Cont_RepA_0_FD_189954 | JGI IMG/M metagenome (GOLD analysis project Ga0255184, IMG submission 189954) | Freshwater microbial communities from Mississippi River, Louisiana, United States - Miss_Cont_RepA_0h | ecosystem: Environmental > Aquatic > Freshwater > River | place: USA: Louisiana...
GAAACGTTCAACCCTCCCATAAACACTGATCGAGACAGATCCCCTGTAACTGAATATTGAGGAATTCAACATGAAATCATTCAACGCTTTTATCAAGGCTTTTCATCATGCGGCATGGGTGTCAGCAACTGTCGTTGCAATGCCTGCCTTTGCACAGACACAAGATGTCACCATCCGCTTCGCCGCGCAGGTGAATGGACAGCCTTTTGAGTGCGGCAAAAGCTATCCTGATATCGGCACGACGCGCTCCGTGATGACCCCCAGCGATTTCCGCATGTACGTCAGCGAAGTCCATCTGATCAATCGCCAAGGCCAGGCTGTCAAGGTCGAGCTGGAGCAGGATAAAGTCTGGCAGCTTGAAAACATTGCGCTTCTGGATTTTGAAAACGCCCAAGGCCCTTGCCGAAATGGCACCCCGGCCATGAATCAAACCGTGAGGGGGCGTGTGCCAGCCGGTCAATACCAGGGGCTTCGCTTTACGCTGGGCGTGCCCTTTGCCCGCAATCATGGCGACCCCACCGTGGCGCCGGCGCCGCTAAGCAGCACTGCCATGTTTTGGAACTGGCAGGGCGGGTACAAGTTTTTGAAGTTTGATGCCGCCACGTCGGGCCAACAGTCTGTCATGTCTCCTCCTGCCGCCCATGGTGGTGGCAGTGCATCGGGGTTTTCTGTGCACTTGGGCAGTACAAGTTGTGCCTCTGCTTCCAAGACAACAGCGCCCACTGCGTGTCAGCAGCCTAACCGGGTGGTGGTCGATTTTCCCGCGTTTGATGTCAATAAACATGTGGTGGTTGCCGATATCGGGCCAGTCTTGGCCAAGGCAAATGTTGACATCAATACCCCAGGCACCTCACCGGGATGCATGAGTTTTTTGGGTGATGCGGATTGTGTTGCCATCATGCCGGCGTTGGGGTTGCCTTATATGGATCACCAGGCAGGCAAACAGCAATTTTTCAGCGTGAAGTGACATGAGACGCCAGCAGATTGTCATGAGTTTGCTGGCGAGCCTCATGTGGCTCGCTAGTGGTTTGAGTGTCGCTGCAGAGGATGCTGCCAAGACACAATTGGAAGGATCCAAGACCTATGCATGGGATCTCCCTGAGTGGGCTCCCCGACCAACTGTGCCAACAAGTAATCCCATGTCCAAAGAAAAGGTGGAGTTGGGGCGTCATCTTTTTTACGACAAGCGTCTCTCTGCAGATGGATCCATGGCCTGCGCGAGCTGTCATCTGCAGGGCAGTGCTTTTACTGACGGTCGTCCTGTCTCTCCTGGCGTGACGGGTGAAAAAGGGGGGCGCAGTGCCATGGCTCTGGTCAATGTGGCTTATTTGCCTGTGTTGACGTGGATGAATCCGTTGCTCGATACGCTTGAGGTACAAGCCTTGATCCCCTTGTTTGGCGAACATCCCGTGGAAATGGGAATGGCCGGGCGCGAGCAGGATATCTTTGATATGTTTCAGGCAGACGCCCGCTATCCCGATTTATTTGAGCGGGCGTTCCCCAAAGAAGCAAGCCAGGGTCCCGAAGCGCTGTATTCTCTCTCGACTCTCACCAAGGCATTGGCGTCGTTCGAACGGGCATTGCTATCCTTTGACTCCCCGTACGATCGCTACAAGTATGGCAATCAGTACGACGCCATGAGCGAGTCCGCCAAGCGTGGCGAGGCACTATTTTTCGGTGAAAAAATGGAGTGTTATCACTGCCATGGTGGGCTGAACCTGACGGACAACCTCAAGCATGAGAGGTTGCCCTTCCCAGAGCTGGGTTTTCACAACACCGGGCTGTACAACATAGATGGCAAGGGAGCCTACCCCCCCAAAAATCCAGGCATCATCGAGATCACGGGTCATGCGGGGGACAAGGGGAAGTTTCGCACGCCTGGGTTGAGAAACATCGCTGTGACAGCACCCTACATGCATGATGGATCGATTGCGACCCTTGAACAAGTCATTCGATCTCATTACGCCCATGCCGGTCGTGCTGGAGGAAAAGGAGCAACCAATCCGATGCGAAGTGAGTTATTGGTGGGATTTGAACTCAACGAGCAGGAGGTAATGGACCTGGTCGCATTTTTGAATGCGCTGACGGATGAGAGATTTTTGAACAATCCTGAATTTTCAAATCCCTGGTGATCAATTAAGTCCTTGTTTGAACTATTTTAGTTTCCCGCGCACCAAGTGCCTGACTTGCCACCGGATTTTTCCAGGAGCCTAACTGACTCAATGACCATGCCACGGTCAACAGCTTTCAGCATGTCATAAATCGTCAGGAGCGCGATACTCGCTGCTGTCATGGCCTCCATCTCGACTCCAGTGCGGCCAACAGTTTCGGAGGTGGCAACACACTTGACCACGCTGTGCTCGGGGTCAAGCTCGAAGTCGATGCTGACGTGTGTCAGCGGAATCGGGTGGCAAAGCGGGATCAGTGATCCTGTTTGCTTGGCAGCCATGATGCCAGCCAGTCTTGCAATGCCGAGGACATCTCCCTTTTTGGCGTCACCTTGAGTGACTTTTTCAAAGGTAGTGGACATCATGCGAATCTTTCCAGACGCCATGGCGCGACGATGCGTTTCGGGCTTGATGGACACATCCACCATGTGTGCCTGTCCGGCTTGGTTGAAATGGGTGAGGGTGTCGCTCATGGCGCGCTCCGCATGGCTGCTAATGTTTTGAGGTCGTTCATGTTGGCGAAGGACTGGCTATCCCGGAATCTTACTGCCTTTGCATGAACAAGCCGCATCCAATCCATCGCACGACTCTGGTCTTGATCCAGGTAGTTGGACAGGTCGGCCAACAGGTTGGTGCGCAGCAAACAGCAAAGAGGGTGCGCTTGAACGCTGGGGGAGGATTGAGCCCATGATGGTTCATTGGTCGAGGTTGAGGGTGTGCTCTCATCCGTCAAGGTCACGGCGTAGGTCGCACTGAGGGATGCATCCTCGAGCATCGCTTGGTAAAGCGACTCGAACAAATCGAGAGGCAACAATGGGGTGTCACAAGGCACAACCAAAAGAAAAGGTGCGTTTACCAGGCGCAGTGTCGATTCGACTCCCGCCAACGGCCCAGCAAAATTAGGCCGCTCATCCTTGACCACCTTGACATCCCCAAGCCTGGCATATTCATCAGCATGTCTGTTCGCACTGATCCAGATAGCTTGGGGCAGAATCGTTTGCACATGCAATCGGTTCAACACGGCTTGCACCAATGGCGTGCCATCCCAATCCACGAGACCCTTGTCAGCGCCTCCCATGCGAGATCCTCGGCCTCCTGCCAGGATCAATGCTACGTAGTTAGTTGAAGCGGAGGCTGGCATAGGCTAGAGAAACAAACAGCTTAGTTGGAACATGCGCCCCGATTCGAAGCAGGCACTTGCATCAGGCCTGCCATCGTGCAGCGGCTTGCTGGTCACTGTCTCTGGCATCGACCCAGCGAGGACCATCTGGTGTCCACTCCTTTTTCCAGAACGGTGCTTCGGTTTTCAGGTAATCCATGATGAACTGGTTTGCCTCATAGGCATCCTGTCGGTGGGCCGAGGCACTCAAGACCATGACGATCGGATCGCCAGGGTGCATTTTGCCCACGCGATGCACCACACGAGCAGCCTGGATGGACCAACGTGCGCTGGCTTGTTCCAGGATGCGCATCAGGGATTTTTCGGTCATGCCCGGGTAGTGTTCGAGCTCCAGTGCCACAACGTCGTCAGCAAGGTTAAGATCACGCACCAGGCCAACGAATGACACGATAGCACCGATGCCACGATCCTCACCTTGGAGTTCGGTGAACTCACGCTCCGCATCGAAGGCCTCAGCTTGAACGCTGACGGAAAGACGGGGTTGAAACATGAGTCATCCCCCCGTCACTGGCCGGAAAATCGCTACCTCGGCATGATCCGTCAGCATCGCGTCTGGTTCCACCATCTCCTGGTTGATCGCAAAACGGTGCAACAGCGAGCCACCGAGCTCCTCCTGCCAGACACCACCTCTCTCAGCCAACATTCCCACCAGATCAGTCACGGTCTTGACCTGATCGGACACCTCGATCGACTCGTGGCTGACACCAAATTTTTCACGCAGCTGGGCAAAATATAGGATATTCAGTTTCATCAGCCTCAACCCATCAAGTCAGAAAAGGGGATGTACTGGACCGTGTCACCTTGTTGAATTGCGGTGTTTGGCGGCACATCAATCAATCCGTCTGCCCACGCCACACTGCTCATCACGCCCGAACCTTGGTTAGGCCAAATGTTCAATACCCAAGCTCCCTGATCATTTCGTTCAAAACCAGCACGAAGAAATTCGCGACGGCGATCCGGTTTGGGCCAATCAAAACCTGCAACAGCAGGGATCGAGTGGGTATCCAGATTCGCTACGCCCATTCTCTTGAGCAAAAAGGGACGAGCCATCAGCACAAACGTGACAAAGGCACTCACTGGGTTGCCGGGTAGCCCGATAAAGTCTGCATGCCCCACCTTGCCATAGGCCAGCGGCTTGCCAGGCTTCATGGCGATTTGCCAGAGATTCAGCTGCCCAAGAGCCTGAACAGCAGCTTTGACGTGATCCTCTTCACCCACCGAGACGCCGCCACAGGTGACGATGACATCAGCCAGGGTCGAGGCATGTTGAAGCGCCTCTCGCGTGGCTTGGGCAGAGTCGCGCACGATCCCCATGTCGATGACCTCACAGCCCAGTTTGTCCAGCAAGGCACGAATGGCGTAGCGGTTGCTGTTGTAGATGGCGCCTGGGGCGAGCGGCTGGCCGGGTTCGGTCAGTTCGTCACCGGTGAACAGGATCGCAACCTTGAGCTTGGCGAACACCTCGAGCTGACTGACCCCCACAGATGCAGCAAGTGCGAGATGCGCCGGGGTCAGACGCGTGCCTGCGGCGATGATGACGGCGGTTGCCTGGATATCCTCGCCGCGGCGACGAATATGCTGCAAGGGAACAATCGGCTGGGTGAGTCGAATGTGATTGTTAGCAGCCTCTGTGTGCTCCTGTGGCACGACAACGTTGGCACCCTCTGGAACGGGGGCGCCAGTGAAAATTCTGGCAGCCTCGTCGGGCCCCAGTTGACTCCCGGTCTGTCCAGCAGCGATACGCTGAACCACTGGAAAACGCTCTGGCATCTTGTCGAAGTCTGAAATGTGGAGGGCATAGCCATCCATCGCGCTGTTGTCAAAACCAGGCACGTCTATCGGGGACGTGATGGCAGAGCAAAGCGTGCGGCCGACTCCCTCAGTCAGGGATACCGTTTCAGTTTTGCGGACGGGGAGGGCAGCATCAATCAGCTGAGAGCGGGCAGTGTCAAAATCAAGCATGTGGGTCAATCTCGGTCAAGCTGTTACCGAATTGTAAGACCGGGTCAGTTAACCGCCCGTCTGGGACATGAATCGCACAATTTTGGTGGGTGACTCGACAAACTCGTGCCGCTCGGGCTTGAGCTCGATGGCGTCACGCAGAGTCTGTGCAAGCTCGTCGTCAGATGCGCCCGCGCGCAACAAGGGCCTGAGCTCGACTTTGTTTTCCTGTCCGAGACAAAGGTAAAGCGTTCCCTCGACGGACAGTCTGACCCGGTTGCAGGTGGCACAAAAATGTTGGCTCATCGGGGTGATGACACCAATCTGACCACGCCCGTCAGCCGTACGCCAGTATCGCGCCGGTCCACCACCAAGCTCCATGATCTCCGGGATCAAGTCAAACCGCTCACGCAGCCGGTCAACGATGGGTCCCAGCGCCGTATGTCCCATACCCAAGCCAGTATGCCCAACCGGCATGGTCTCGATCATTCGCAGGATCAGGCCACGCTCCATGCAGAACTCAACCATCTGCTCGACCTCATGGTCATTGACGCCAGGCATCACCACCATGTTGATCTTGATGGGAGAAAAACCGGCGGTCTGAGCGGCATGCAGCCCCGCCATGATGTCATCCATCGCATCGCGACCGGTCGTTTTCTCAATGCACTCTCGAGACAGGCTGTCCAGGCTGATGTTCAGTCGACGCACCCCCGCCTGCTGGAGCGCAGCCGCATGTTTTTTAAGCTGTGTGCCGTTGGTGGAGATCGACAGGTCCCTGACCCCAGGCAAGGCACTGATGCGAGCAGCGAGTTCCGGCAAGTTGCGTCGCAGCAAGGGTTCACCCCCGGTGAGCCTGACCCTGGATGTGCCCATCCGGGCAAACACCCTAAGCACGCGCTCAACCTCGTCAAACGTCAACCAGTCTGCCGGCTCCTGAAAACCCTTGAATGATTTGGGCATGCAATAGCTGCAACGCATGTCGCAACGATCCGTGACACTGACACGGATGTATTCGATGTTGCGGCCAAATCGGTCTATCAGAGGGGCAGGGTTGTTCTCCATCGTCCTATTTTGCGACGTTTGTGAGGTTTCTGCCAGTGATCCGGTGCTGGCTTAGGGGTTTTTACCTGGACCTGCGCATTGGATCTGTATGACAAAACCGTCATGGCCTGGGTTAAACAACAAGCAACTGTGTCCAGAATAGAGGTTTGTATTCAGCTGGCAGACGCGCGTGAATTCTGCATTGCGCCAATATATTGCAGAGCATCCGCTGCGTCCTTAAACAGCTGCGATGGTTTTCAACTTTGTCCCGCTATCGATTTTGGCTTTAAACAATTCGCAACGCAACCTGCTTGGTCACAAAAGAAAAGCAAATCACCTCGAACCGCCAACCGTACTGCCGGGCCGCGTCGTGAAAGGCTTTGAATTCGTCCTGTTTCCAGGACAGATTGCCGATGAACTCATCAAATACCAAGACAGTGCCTGGACCGATTTGTGAATGAAATTGATCCAGCACGGTTTTGGTCGAGCTGTAGAGGTCACAATCGATGTTCATGAATCGAACTGGGCTGGTGCGATGTGAGGCATCGCTTTGCCTGAACACTGGAATGGCGTCCTCAAACCAACCGGCATGCAGCTGAACGTTTTGAGGGACTTCAGGCATGGCACCCTGGGTGGAATAGCTGCCTGCCCGTTCATTGTTCCAGGCCTCTGGGATGCCCTCAAAGCTGTCAAAGCCATGGACATCAGAACGAGCAAGGGCGGCGATCTGCCTGATGGAGGTTCCGTGATACACGCCAAACTCCACCACCAGGCCATCCTCTCTAGCCTGACCCATGGCCATGCGAAATACGGATGCGGCATGTCCGAGCAACTTGGGTGTGGGATTCAGCGATTGAATATAGGCCCAAGCCTCAAGATCGGAGGCGATCATGCGTGAAGGTGTACGGAAAGCAAGGAAAGGTTGAGCCTGCGAGGATTGACCAGCATATGCCAGCAACATTCCAAGGAAAAATCGGTATCGATCTTCTTTGGGCGCGAGCTTGACGGCCTTTTCCAGGCAGGCGATAGCTCGTTCCAATTTGCCATCTTCAAGCCAATAGGAGTGGGCGTTGAAATGTGCCTCTGCAAGACCAGGATCAAGCTGTAGGGCACGATCATTAGCTTGCTTGGCCTCATCCACGCGACCTGTCTCGCACAGTGCCACGCTGAGGTTAGCGTAAGCGGATGCGTAGTCAGGCCTGAGGTCAACCGCTTTTTGAAAATGTTGGGCGGCCTCCTGAGGACGCATCTGTTCCTGCTTGATTACCCCCAGGTTGTAGTGCAATACGGGTGAGAGAGCGTCAATCTCCAGTGCTCGTTCGTAAGCAAGTAGTGCCGCCTGAGGCTTGCCTGTTGCATTCAGGGCATTGCCAAGGTTGCAATACGCTTCGAAAAAATCCGATTTGAGTGCAATGGCTCCTTCATAGGCTTTGATCGCTTGTGGCAGCTGATTCTTTTGTCCAAGAGACATGCCTTGATGCAAGTAAATGCTCGGGTTGTTTGGGTCGGACTTGAGCGCTCGCCCAAAAAAGTTCAATGCTCGGTCATGCTGCCCCATCTGTTGCTGGGCCAGTCCAGCGAGAAACAGCAGCTGTCCATGATTAGGCTCGGTCTTGAGCGCCTTGGTGTACAAAGTCAACGCGTCGCTAATCCTGCCAGCTTGGTGCAGTTCATAGGCTTGTTGGATCAGGATGGAGGTTGGGGCAGTGTTCATGTGCCTCTTGATGGGATAGGCCCAGTAAAGCCAGCCAACAAGAGACTGGCGGAAGCGGTGAGATTCGAACTCACGGAGGGCGTAAACCCTCGCCGGTTTTCAAGACCGGTGCCTTAAACCGCTCGGCCACGCTTCCAGTCGTTGGCAGGCAGTAGTGTTGACCAACATGGTGATGACCAAAGCGGTCATCATCAAAGTGGTGATTCCACAACCTGTTTTTTTGAAGAGTTGCATAATAAACGATTTAGCAAACCAATATTGGAGTCCAACGCAATGCGAGCCATCGAAATTTCATGCCCAGGTGGACCAGAAGTCCTCGTTCCCACGACGCGTCCCATGCCGGAGCCCGGTCCTGGCGAGGTGTTGATCAAGGTCATCGCAGCTGGCATCAACCGTCCCGACGTGTTTCAGCGCATGGGCAATTACGCTCCGCCTCCTGGAGCATCCGATATTCCCGGACTCGAGGTGGCCGGTGAAATCATCAAGGGTGATGCGCATCAAGGTGGATTCAAGATCGGTGACCAGATCTGTGCCCTGGTGGCGGGTGGTGGCTATGCCGAGTATTGTGTGGCACCAGTCGAGCAGTGCTTGCCGATCCCGGCGGGTCTGTCATTCATTGAGGCAGCTGGTCTTTGCGAAACGTATTTCACAGTGTGGAGCAATGTGTTTGACCGTGGCCGACTTTCCGGCCAGGAAACCCTATTGGTGCACGGTGGCGCCAGCGGCATCGGTACCACGGCGATTCAGCTGGCGACAGCGATGGGTCACAAGGTCTATGCCACTGTTGGCAGCGACGAGCGCGTCAGGGCTGTCGAGGCGCTGGGTGCTGTCAAGGGCATCAATTACAAGACCCAGGATTTTGTGCAGGAAATCAAGGACTTGACCGGTGGCCGTGGTGTAGACGTGATCCTCGACATGGTGGCGGGTGACTATATTGGTCGCAATCTGAAGTGTTTGGCCGATGACGGACGTACGGTGGTCATCGCTACGCTCGGTGGCAGCAAGTCGACGATTGACGCCAATGAGCTGATGCGCCGTCGATTGACCGTGACGGGATCCACCCTTCGCCCGCGTTCGATCGAGTTCAAGGGTCAAATCGCTCAAAATCTGCAGAAACATGTCTGGCCGCTGTTGACGTCGGGCCGCATCAAGCCCGTCATTCATGCCACGCTTCCCCTGGAGAAGGCCGCCCAAGGTCACGCCATGATGGAGGCCGGCGAGCAGATTGGCAAAATCATCCTGACGACCTGATGAGGGCCATCAACAGGAGCAGGTGACGAGCCTGCCGCCGCGAGGGTACAATGCTGGGTTTACCTGGTTTTGTACCCTTTTTATCCTGAATGGATCAGCACATGAATGCGTCATCCGTAGGCCAAGGAGTCGGCCAAGAGGTCGTTCGGCCCACCCGCCAGCGCCTGGTGATTGGCAACTGGAAAATGCACGGCAATCTCGTCGATAACGCTAATTTGCTCGGCGCGCTTCGTCAGGCAAGCCCTGCATGTGAGCTTGCGGTGTGTGTGCCTTTTCCTTACCTGGTTCAAACAGCTGATCTGCTCAAGGGCTCCAGGGTCAGCTGGGGCGTGCAGGATGTCAGCAAGCACAATCAGGGCGCCTTCACCGGCGAGGTGTCTGCCTTGATGCTCAATGACTTTGGCTGCAAGTGGGCCATTGTGGGTCACTCCGAGCGCCGGGCCATGCATGGCGAGACGGATCAGTTGGTGGCTGACAAGGCTGCTGCTGCTGTGGCCGCAGGATTGACGCCTGTGGTTTGCGTCGGTGAAACCCTGTCCGAGAGGGACGCTGGGCAGGTGTTTGATGTCATTCACCGCCAACTTTCTCCCGTGCTTGCTCTGGGCGAAGCTGCATTGCAGCGTATGGTGATTGCATACGAGCCCGTTTGGGCGATTGGTACGGGTCGCACAGCGACGCCTGAGCAGGCGCAGGAAGTTCATGCCGCCATTCGTGCTGCTCTCGTGGGCAAGCAGTCCTCAGACGTTCGTGTGCTTTACGGTGGCAGTGTCAAGGCTGCCAATGCCGCGAGCCTGTTTGGCATGCCTGACATTGATGGTGCGCTCGTGGGGGGCGCTTCGCTTGTTGCTGATGAGTTTCTCAAGATTGCAGCCGCTTGAGCTTTGTTGGATTTGAGAAGTGTTGTGACTGCATTCGTTTGATGCCTGATTTCTGGAGTGTTTGAAATGTCTTTAACATTTACCTTGTTGCTGGTGGTGCAGATTTTGTCATCCTTGGCGATCATCACGCTTGTTTTGCTCCAGCAGGGCAAGGGTGCTGAGATGGGCTCTGCTTTTGGCAGCGGCTCGGCTGGCAGTCTGTTTGGTGCGACTGGAGCTGCAAACTTCCTCTCGCGTGCCACCAAGTGGGCGGCAGTGGTGTTTTTTGTCTCCACCATGGCACTGGCCTATGTGGCCAACCGCGGCCAGACGGGTCAAGACACTGGCATCATGCAGAATTTCACCCAGGAAAAAGCGCCAGCAGCGCCTTCTGGCTCCGCCGTGCCTGTTGTGCCCGGTAGCACTGCACCCGCTGTCCCGGGTGCGGCATCTGTGCCCTCGCCAGCATCAGGCGCTTCGTCGGTCCCGGCTGTTCCAGCTCTTCCGGGTGCTGTCTCGCCCGCGGTTCCCGCTGTCCCGCCAAGCGTGCCTGTAACCAAATAATCCAACTGGATGAGATGCTGTAGCACGCGCGAGAGAGCTTGGCGTACGTGCTACAATGCGAAGCCTTGCCGACGTGGTGAAATTGGTAGACACGCTATCTTGAGGGGGTAGTGGCGAAAGCTGTGCGAGTTCGAGTCTCGCCGTCGGCACCAGCAAATGAGTACTTATTTAGTTGACCCGCCCATCTGATTACGATGCGCGGGTTTTTGCATTTAGGGCCGAGTGTTTGTTTAAGCTCAGGCTTTTGGTAGCGACCAGGTGCTGACGCTATGGGCCAGTACGTCTCCGGTTTTTGCCGACATGAGGCTGACGTCTACTGCTGAGAGGCGTCCTACCTTTAGAACGGTTGCCTCGGCAACGATTTCGCCCGGTGGGCTTTTGCGAAGAAAGTTGATGGTCAAGCTGGCCGTGACAGCCTCGGCGTTGCCTGTGGCCCCAACGATGGCGGCGTATGCAGCAAAGTCAGCGAGCCCCATGAGCATCGGTCCTGCCACGATACCCCCCAAGCGCTGGTGACCATCACCGGGTTGCAAGCTGACACGAGCATGGCCATGGCTCATATCCAGCACGCGCAAGCCGAGCAGTTGTGCAAAGGGATGATGGGTTTCGATCAGCGCCATGAACTCTGTTAGCGCCATTTCGGCGGGCTTGGCAGCAGATTTTTCATTTGATTTAGAAATATTCATCATTTCAAAGGGTTATGCGCAATTATTT
>Ga0255184_1000606_pt1 | contig 11336 bp, 9 predicted proteins | sample Miss_Cont_RepA_0_FD_189954 | JGI IMG/M metagenome (GOLD analysis project Ga0255184, IMG submission 189954) | Freshwater microbial communities from Mississippi River, Louisiana, United States - Miss_Cont_RepA_0h | ecosystem: Environmental > Aquatic > Freshwater > River | place: USA: Louisiana...
ACTGTCCCGTAGAGGAGCATGAAGCTGGAGGAGCGGATACCGGTGATGTCAACGAGTGCGCCAAACATGATGGGCAAGATGAAACCACCCAGCCCACCGGCCAATCCCACGATCCCGGAGACTGCGCCGATATTGGCCCCAAAGTCATCCGAAATGAACTTGAACACGCTCGCCTTGCCGATCGCGGTGGCAATGCCCACCACGAACAGCAATGCCGTAAAAAGGATAGGGTTCAATCCAATGTGAAAGGTCTTTGGGCCGTTCACTGTCATGATGGTGAAATCGGTCTGGGGGTAGCTGAGCAAAAAGAACGCCACCCAACACACCCACATCACCCACCATGTGGTCTGATAGGCGCCGTACTTGTCAGATATCCAGCCACCGAGCGCACGCAGCACACCCCCTGGCAGAGAAAACACCGCGGCCAGCAGTGCAGCCGACTGGATGGAAAATCCATACTCACCGACGTAATACTTGGTCATCCACAACGCCAGCGCGACATAGCCACCAAACACCACCGAGTAGTATTGGCAGTAGCGCCAAACCCTGGGATCCTTGAGCATCTTGACCTGATCGGCAAACGACACGGCACCTGCTGTCTTGTGCGCGGGATTCGATGCGGAAAACATCCAGAAAATCAGTGCTGTCATCAGCATGGCCACCGAATAGACCTGGGGAACGATCGTCCAGGATCCTCCCGCCATGACAATCAGGACGGGCGCCACAAACTTGGTCAATGCCGAGCCTGAATTGCCTGCGCCAAAGACCCCCATTGCAAAGCCCTGACGGTTTTTGGGAAACCAGCGGGCAACGTAGGGCGTGCCCACGGAGAACGATCCACCTGCCAAGCCAACAAACAATCCGATCACCAAAAAATGCCAGTACTGCGTGGCGTACGACATCATCCAGATCGGAATGACCGTACTGATCATCAATAGAAAAAAGACGATCCGTCCGCCAAAACGATCTGTCCAGAACCCGAGTGGCACGCGGATCAGCGACCCTGTCAACACCGGCATCGCCGCCAGCAGGCCAAACTCCGTCTCATTCAACCCCAGCTGCTGCTTGATGGGGATGCCGATCACAGCAAACATCATCCACACCGCAAAACAGATGGTGAATGCAAAGGTGCTCGATGCGAGCACCATGACTGGTTTTTTCATTTGCGGGTCCATGTTGACCGTCTCCCTCTCGTACTGTGTTCAGGTGCATCAAGGCTACGCTGCAGGCCTGCACGTGAACATCATTCATCCGCCGGGGGAACGCTGATTCAATCGACCTACCCTGACCTATCCAAAAGGACTAGTCGGGGGTAACCCAATGCAGCATGGTCAAAATCGGAGATCCGATTCAGAATGATCGGCATGAACTTCTCACCTGACATGACCTCCAATAATGTGAATGCAGCCAAGACAAACACGTGTTCGTTGGACGAAAACCTTCCACGGCTGAAACCGCTGATTGACCGTTACGGCAGAAGCGTGCACTACGTCCGTCTTTCCGTCACAGATCGATGCGATCTGCGTTGCATGTACTGCATGCCCAAGAGATTCAAGGGATTTGAGGAGCCAAAGGATTGGCTGACGTTTGACGAAATCGAGCGTGTTATCGGCCTGTTTGCTCGCATGGGGGTCTCGCGCGTGCGGATGACGGGTGGTGAGCCGCTGTTGCGACGAAACCTGGTTGACCTGTCCGCCCGGCTCTCACGCTTGCCAGGTCTGGCAGACCTTTCACTATCCACCAATGCCACCCAGCTGGCCAAACATGCCTATGCACTTAAAGAGGCAGGGGTCAGCCGGCTGAATATCAGCCTGGACACGCTTTCGCGCGAATGCATGGCAAGCATTACAGGCACTGACTCCATGGACAAGGTCATGGAGGGCTTGCGGGCCGCCAAGGAGGCTGGATTCTCACCCATCAAGCTCAACATGGTGGTGATGCCCGGGATCAATGCCAACGAAGTCTCCGACATGATGGCGTTTTGTCAGGAGCACGGATTCATTCTCAGGTTGATCGAAACCATGCCAGTAGGCGATACCGGACGCAAAACACCGTACCAGCCACTAGAACCTATTCTCGACAGCCTTCGGCAACGTTTTGATCTTGTACCGGAAATTTTGGAAATGGGGGGTGGGCCTGCCCGCTACTGGCGAACGCCTGATGGCCGAGGCAAGCTAGGCCTCATCACTCCCATCAGCCAACATTTTTGTGACACGTGTAACCGCGTGAGGCTTTCGGTGGATGGCACGTTATACCTCTGCCTGGGACAAGACCACCAGTTCAGCCTGCGTCCGCTCTTGAGAGATGGTGCAACGGACCAAGATCTCGAGCTTGCCATCCGCAGCGCCGTCGAGATCAAGCCCGAACGTCATCATTTCAACGAGCAACCCGAAAAAATCATCCGTTTCATGTCCCAAACGGGTGGTTGAGCGAGACCTCACCATGCCAAAGACACTAGACCTGGAAAAATTCATCACTGGATTTGAGCGTTTTCAGCAGCAGTATTACGCTGAGGACACTGACCTGATTGGCGACCTCGTGCAGGGTCAGCACCCACGATCGCTGCTGATCGGCTGTTGCGACTCCAGGGTGGACCCAGGTCACCTGATGGGTGCTGAGCCTGGTGATATGTTCATCCAGCGCAACGTAGGCAATCTGGTGCCTCCTTACGACGAACACGAAGCCGGCCACCACGGTGTAAGTGCTGCTATCCAGTTTGCCGTGGAAAACCTCAAGGTCGAGCGCATCATTGTCCTGGGACATGCCCAGTGCGGTGGCATCCGTGCCCTGATGGAGGGCCGCGAGTGCCGTCATGGTGAGTTTGATTATGTCACGGGATGGATGCAGATCGCCGAGCCTGCCAAAAAAAGCACCCTTGCGCGGTTTGGTGGTTCACCACGAGAGGTTCTGTACCGTGCCTGCGAGCAAGCGTCGATCCTCAACTCCATGAATAACCTGTCGACTTTTCCCTGGGTCAAGCGGGCTGTCAAGTCAGGCGAACTGAGCTTGCACGGCTGGTTTTTTGACCTGGCTGCAGGTGAGCTTCTCGCCTACTCCGACCGAGCGGGTCAGTTCCTGCCCGTTGTCTGTTCGATCAAAAACGAGCGGCATGCTTCACACGAGCCCCTTGCCCAGCGATAATACCAACTTGCCAGATCTAACTGGCACGCAAGGAGAACGCATGGCACTGCAGTGGGCACCCAAGGTCGCCAGACATTACAAAATTGGCGTGAGACTGGTTTCGGTGACCCTGATCGGGCTGGTGTTTGGCCTGTCAATGGTGATGTGGACGCTTTGGCTGTCATGGTCCCTTGAAGGGGCTGCCGCTGCGATCAACGACACAGGCAGCCTGCGCATGCAGTCAGTGCGTATCGGACTGAACATGAGTGGGCAGACCTCCAACCCTGTGTTGATCAACAGCCAGATCGACACCTTTGATGAAACGCTCGACAACCTGGTCCGGGGTGACCCGACTCGACCTATGCGATTGCCGAAAAGCACCATCGTGCAGCAGCAATTTTCCAGAGTCGCCGACATCTGGGCCAACGAACTGAAACCCAATATTCAACGCTTCCTCTCGAACTCATCCGATAGAGAGGATGCCTTTCTTGCCTATCAGCAGGCGTTGCCTGCCTTTGTTCAGCAAGCCAACCGGCTTGTCCACCTGATTGAAAATGAAAACGCCAAGGACACAGTCTTTTTGCGCGGCTCTCAAATGGGCCTCATCGTCCTCATGCTCAGCGGCAGCGTGGCGTTGATTTTTCTGCTGTATGGATGGGTGATTCGTCCCGTCGAGGCCTTGCGCAAAGGTATACAGCAGATGTCTGGGCGTGACTTTGACACTCGTGTCCCAGTCGAGGGGCGCGACGAGTTTGGCGTGCTGGCACAAGGCTTCAACAACATGGCGGCTCAACTCAAGGACCTCTACACCGATCTGGAGACCCGTGTCCAGACGAAAACCATGCAGCTTGCCGCACAAAACCGCGAATTGACGACGTTGTACGAATTTTCTGCCTATCTCAGCAAGCCCGGCGATCTTGAGGACCGCTGCCGTGGCTTTCTCAGCCGGCTGATTGAACACTTCGGTGCCAGCGGTGGTACGGTCCGCATATTGGACCAGCGTAACAACAACTTGCACTTGACCGTTCACCAAGGACTCTCTGACGAATTTGTCGCTGAAGAAAAATGCTTGCATGTCGGGGACTGCCTCTGTGGCGAAGCAGCACAGAACGGCGTGATTCAGCTGCATGACTTCAGAAAGCTGCCGCCGTCTTTCAACTATCGCTGCCACCAAGAGGGTTTCAACTCGATCGCCATCGCCCAGATTCACTTTGGTGGCGAACTGCTGGGTTCCTACACCTTGCACTTTTTGATCCCACGTGAGTTCTCGTCTGATGACAGGCGACTGTTCGAGGCGGTCGGCCAACATCTGGGGGTCGCCATTGAAAACCAGCGGCTGATGGCCAAATCCAGAGAGCTCGCCATCGCCGAGGAGCGCAACCTCGTGGCTCAGGGCTTACACGACTCGATTGCCCAAGGCCTCAATTTTCTCAAGCTTCAGGTTCAGATGCTGAGCGATTCGATCCGGCGCAATGCCCGTGACGAAGCCCTCGAAGGTCTCGCGCTGATTGAGACAGGCCTAAAAGAAAGCTATGACGATGTGCGCGAGTTGCTCACCAACTTTCGCATCAAGATTGGCGATGGAGAGTTAGCCGATGCCCTGAAAATCGCGGCAGACCGTTTTAGCAAGCAATCACATGTTCCCATCAACCTCGTCATCAAGGACACTGGCGCGCCCCTGCCACCCGAACAACAGTTGCAGGTGCTGTTTATCGTGCAGGAAGCGCTTTCCAACATTCGCAAACATGCACAAGCCTCACACATTGAGATCCATTTGCAAAACGAACGCGATTTTTCCATTTATGTGCAGGACGATGGCCGAGGATTCGCCCATCATGACGAACAGCAGCGCACCGAGCAACAAGTGGGATTGAACATCATGCGAGAGAGAGCTTCCAGACTGGGAGGCCAGCTTTCTGTTGAATCGACCCCTGGCCGTGGCACGAGGATATCGCTGCTGCTCTCGCACACCTCCCGGATTGCAGCCTGACATGACCCAGACTGAAAGCATCCGAGTGTTGCTGGTCGACGACCACAACCTCTTCCGCAGCGGCATCAAACTACTGCTACAACGTCATCCTCATTTTCAGGTTGTGGGTGAGGCATCCGATGGCTTAGAGGGCGTCAAGCGAGCCAAGGAACTCAAGCCAGACATTGTCCTGTTAGACATGCATATGCCAGGATTGAATGGGCGCGAGGCTGTGCAGCTGATCCATCAGGACCAGCCAAACAGCCATATCGTCATGTTGACCGTCTCTGAGGACGAGGACGACCTCGCACACTGCCTGCAGGCTGGGGCTGCTGGTTATTTGCTGAAAAATATTGACGCGGACTACCTTCTCGCATCGCTGAAGAAAATCATGGAGGGCGAGTCAGTCATTTCTACAGAGATGACCGCCAAGCTAGTGGCCCAACTGCGAAGGGGTCCCGCACAGGCGCCCTCACCTTCAGATGCAGACAAGCTCACACCCAAGGAGCGCGAGGTCCTGGCACAACTGGCTGCAGGCTTGAGCAACAAGGAAATCGCCAGAAAGCTGGACGTCGCTGAAAGCACGGTCAAGATTCACTTGCAAAGCATTTTACGCAAGCTGGGTCTGTCCAACAGGGTTCAGGCTGCGATTTATGCGGTGGAGCGTGGTATCACGTGAGCCAAGCTAACACGCTCATCCTATGAGAAAGTCATTCGATCGGATTGGATACCACCTGCACCAGCCAAAGGTGCTGCTCAGTACTCCGCCAAAGCAGCATCGATCAGCCTGCGCGCAATGCTGACATGATCTGGAAGCTTGGGCAGGTCACTGATGTGAAACCAGTCCGCTGCCTCGATTTCTGTAGGATCCAGCTTCAATTCACCACCTGCATAGTCAGCGAAAAAAGCCAGCATCAACGAATTGGGAAATGGCCAAGGCTGGCTTTGAAAATATCTCAAGTTGGTGATCTCGACGCCGACTTCCTCCCTGACCTCACGAACAGCGCACTGCTCCAGGTTTTCGCCTGGCTCCACAAAACCGGCAAGTGCACTGAACACACCTGGCTTGAAATGAGGACTGCGAGCCAACAACAGGTGCTCACCATCTCTGACCAAGACCATGACAGCAGGTGAAATGCGGGGATAAAAAATCAGCTTGCAAGCCGGGCAAGCCATGCCGAACTCATCGGTTTTCATGTCTGTGGGGGTCCCGCAGCGGCCACAGAATCGATGATTTTTGTACCAATCCATCAACTGGGTTGCTCGACCGGCAAGCGAAAACGCCTCCTCGCCCACCGCACTGAAAATGGTTCGCACAGGCATCAGCTCTCCGCGAACATGGGTCGGCAAGGCTGGGGCGTCAAACGCATAACAGGGCTTGCCATGCCACTTGCCAACCAGAATGGCATCCTGCGGATGGCCGAAATCAGCTGGGTCTCCGTGAGGAAAAACTGAAGCAGGATCCGAAGGCTGTTGAATGAAGACTTGATTGTCAAAACGTATCAACCAATAACCTGGTCCGCTCATGTTTTTTCCTGTTGTGAATAGGGATGAAAATGGATTAGTGCACCATCTCGGATGAACTTGCCTTCAAGGATGGCAGCTCAGCAAGCGGCAGATCCCTGGAAAACAGCCAGCCTTGGCCATAGTGACAGCCAAGCTCACCCAGCAAATTTTTTTGGAACTCGTTTTCAATGCCCTCAGCCGTGCATGTCATGCCAAGATCTCTTCCCAAATCAATCATGTTTTTCACGACGACTTTGGCTCTTGGGCTGGTTTCGAGATGCCTGACAAAATCCTGGTCGATCTTCAGCCCGTCAAACTTGAACTCGATCAGTCGCAAATGCGAGGAGTAATCCTTGCCAAAATCATCGATGCTGAGCTTTAAGCCAAGACTAGAAAAATCGCGCAAAAACTGATCAGCATGTTTGGACGAGGCCAAAATCTGGCTTTCAATGATTTCCAGAGAAATGAGAGGAAAAAAATGGCCAAACTCTCGTTTCAACCCGCTGAGAAAGTCCAGCAGTCCGTGGCCTTCAAAACTCTCGTTTGAAATATTGAAAGACAAGCCTGCATTCGAGAAATAAGACTGAATCGTTGGCAAGTCATTTAAAATTTGAATCATCATGGACTGGGTCAGTTGCTCGATGAGACCCAATCTCTCCATGGTCGGCACAAACCGCGCAGGCGATATCATGCCAAGCTCCTGGTCAGGCCAACGCGCCAATGCTTCGAAACCACAAACCGCACCCGTGGAAAGCTCCACGATCGGTTGATAGTGCGGACGGATCAATCGATGTCGAATCGCCGACTCGACTTTGACCAACGATAGTGGGGTCATGGAAAACATAACAACTAGCAAAGGAGAACAGTTTGGATTATCACCCATGCTGGACAGAGGACAAAGCTGTATCCAAGGGATGACTGAACAAGAGAACAAAACACCCCTAAAATGATATAAATAATAAATATGTAAAAATATTGTCGAAAATCACATGATCATGCGATCTATTATCTATAAAATTAGGTTAACGTGATGCTCGATTGTTTTTTGCAGTGCAGCAGTTTTTCAAGTCGTACTCAATGTCGAAATGACCTTTATCTGGAGTTGTTATGAACAGCATCAAAAAAATTCTGACTGGCCTTTGTATCGGTACGGCACTGCTCGCCGGTGGTGTGGCATCAGCACAAAATGCCATCGCTCCATCTGGCACGGTAACGATCAACGAAACACAGTTCGGTTTTATCGTAGGCGGCTCGGTAGGCGGTGGTGAGCTGACTTACCAGGGCAAAACGCACAAATTCAAAATCGGTGGCGTGAGCTTGGGTGCAAACATCGGTGTCTCCAAGATTTCCGCCACGGGCGAGGTCTATGAGTTGAAAGATCTTTCCAAGTTTCCTGGCACTTATGTGAGCCTGGATGGCACGGTTGCTCTGGGTGGTGGTGTGGGCGGCATGAAGCTCAAAAATGAGCATGGCGTCATCATGCGCTTGCAAGCGACAACGCAAGGCCTTCAGCTCAACGCCAGCAGTAGTGGTGTGACGGTCAAGTTTGAATAAGGTCGGTTGACCTGGGCGATGCATCATGTGGCCTGATATCTTAACGATTTGACTATTGTCAATTTGGCTGATCAGGCGTGTCACACGCACCTTGATTTATAAATTAATATATTGGTGCGTATCGTCGCTCATAGACAGGAGTTTTATATGAAAGCCAGTCGTCGTCAGTTCGTCATCTATTCAGCATCCAGCGTGGCAGCTCTCGCTGCTGCCGGCAAGGTTGCCGCACAACCTGCCGTTCTCCAGGAAACGGATGCCCAGGCCGTCGCCCTTGGCTATAAGGCTGATGCCACCAAGGTTGACAAGGCTAAGTACGCCAAGTATCAAGCAGGTCAGGTCTGTTCAAATTGCAATTTCTATAAAGACACTGGCAACAACATGGGAACCTGTACGGTGATTCCGAATAAGCTTGTTGCTGGCCATGGTTGGTGTAACCTCTGGGTCAAGAAAGCTGGCTGATCCATTCATGCCGAAATCAACCCGCTCACTGAGCGGGTTTTTTTTCACCCATACCCTTGAGGCACCTATGCTTGATCAAAACCTACTATACGATGCGCTGCGCACCATTCATGTTCTCTCATTCGTCGTATGGATCGGCGGGATGTATTTTGCCCATTTTTTCCTGCGCCCCTCCCTGTCATGCCTGGAACCGCCTGAGAGACTGAAACTGATGCATGCGACTCTTAGCCGATTCTTTGCGGCAGTCATCATCGCAAGCCTTGCTGCCGTTGGTTCAGGAATTTGGATGATTGGACGGATGGCAAGAATGGTTAGCCTAACGGGCGGCAACTTCGTGATGCCGTGGACATGGTCACTCATGTCCGCACTCGGCATCCTGATGCTGGTGATCTTCTTTTACATTCGGTTTGTGTTGTTCAAACAATTTGAACATGTTGTTCAGTCAAGCGCATTTCCTGAAGCTGGCGCTCAACTGAACCGTATACGTCTATGGGTGACCGTCAATATGGTCATCGGCACAGTGGTCATCATCACTCAATCGCTGTTTGGTTAAAACCAGGCACGATAGATGACAACGAGCAAGATCAACACCGTCATCACCCCCACCGCTCTCCAGCAAATGCTGATGGTGGGGGAACACTCTGATTTCACTCTGCCTTCACGCCGGCAGTATTGATCACCTTCGCCCACTTAGCTGTTTCATCCGTGAGATATTGTTTTGCCTCGGCGGGTGTATTGCCGACTGGAATGATCGCAAGATCGTCAAACCGCTGAACCATTTCGGGTGCCTTCAGCACCTCGGCAACAGCCTTGGAAAGTTTGTCAACAATCGCCTGGGGGGTGCCGGCAGGTCAACTGCTTTACCAAAGCCCTAAGTGTACGCAGATTCTTTTCGGCAATGCTGACACACAATCGGTACATTTTAGGCGTATCAAACCTATTAAATCATCAAGCTTTAGTTATTTACTGGATTCGTTGCTGATTTCCAAGATCACAGTGCCTTGATCCAATCGATCTCCGACCTCGACTTTGAGGTCCACGACAATCCCTGCGGCGTTTGCAAGGATCGTATGCTCCATTTTCATCGCCTCGATCACGGCCAGTTGATCGCCCTGCTTGACGACAGACCCCTCCTGTACATGGAGGGCGACTAAAACGCCAGGCATGAACGCAACCAACGCCCCTTCGGCTACTGCTTCAAACTGATCGGTATTTCTGACCGCAATAAAACGATAATAATTTCCATCCAGCAGTACCTCAATGCCGCAAGACATTCTTTTGGCTGCCCAGTTTGAGTCCGCACCGACCGTTCCGATCAGACAGTTCCCATGCCAACGTTCGGTATTGATCTCATGAACGCGCTCGGCTACCTGGACCCATACTTGGTCATGACGAGCATCCAGGATGAACGCCTCGCGCACCTGAGAGCCTAAATCAAAGACACTCAGACAACCCATTGGCGCCGCAGCATCCAGGCCATGTCTGTCCAGCACACCCCTTGGACCCCAACCAAACTGAAGCCAAGGTGCACCCAAATGTTTAGCTCGACATTCCACCAAGTAAAAAGCCGCTGCACAGGCAAGAGCCATCTGACTGTCCTTGTTACGAATCAGAGATGTCATCTTTTCATCGACCAGATGAGTGCTGAAACGCCCTTGGACGACATCTTGATCTGTGATCAAGGCATCCAGAAAATTGAGGTTCGTCGACACACCAAGGAGCACCGTGTGCTTCAGGGCTTGGTGCATGCGCTCTAGCGCTGCGGACCGGTTGGTTCCATGAGCCACCAGTTTGGCTACCATGGGATCGTAGTAAGGCGATACCTGGCTACCGGACACAACGCCACTGTCCACCCTGATGTCGGGCCATACAACGGCCGTCAGCCCTCCAGGACTCGGTGCGAAATCTTTGCAGGGATCCTCGGCATAGACCCTGCACTCGATGGCATGACCTCGGACTGAAATATCTTGTTGCTTGAGTGGAATCGGGTGGCCGCTGGCAACCAATAACTGCCACTCAACCAAATCAATACCTGTGATCAGCTCTGTAACTGGATGCTCGACTTGCAACCGGGTGTTCACCTCCAAGAAAAAAAACTCTCCCGTTGGCGCCACAATGAACTCAAATGTACCTGCATTTTGATAACCAATCGCCCGCGCACCAGTCACGGCAGCCTCACGCATGGCCGTTAGCGTGGCATCATCAAGATTGACTGGGGGCGCTTCCTCAATGATTTTTTGATGTCGACGCTGCAGCGAACACTCCCGTTCGTATAGATGAACCACGTTGCCATGGTGATCACCAAAAATCTGTACTTCGATGTGACGTGGCTGGGGGATATAACGCTCAACCAAAAGACGCGGATCACCAAAGTTCATTTTGGCCACCCTCATGGCTGACTGCGCAGATGTGGCGAGCTGATCAGGGGATTTGACCACGATCATCCCTTTGCCACCGCCACCGGCGACAGGCTTGAGCAAAACTGGATAACCCGCCAGCTTCGCCAGCTCATCGATGATCATGGGGTCATCGCTGGATTCATCAGCACCCGGAACTAGGGGAACCCCCGCTGCTCGCATCAGAGCCTTGGCCTGCGACTTGTCACCCATTTTCGCGATCGTATCCACCAATGGGCCAATAAAAACCACCCCAACTGATCTAACGGCAGCAGCAAATGCGGCGTTCTCTGACATGAACCCGTAGCCGGGGTGAACCGCGTCACACCCAG
>Ga0255184_1000616_pt1 | contig 11242 bp, 5 predicted proteins | sample Miss_Cont_RepA_0_FD_189954 | JGI IMG/M metagenome (GOLD analysis project Ga0255184, IMG submission 189954) | Freshwater microbial communities from Mississippi River, Louisiana, United States - Miss_Cont_RepA_0h | ecosystem: Environmental > Aquatic > Freshwater > River | place: USA: Louisiana...
CGGGAGCGCAGTTCCCGGTTGCCGAGACGGCGGAAGAGCGGTCCATCGTGGCGGCGATCGAATCGCTGGACTCCCGCATGGCGGCGTTGCCCGCCGGGGGCATGGTGCCCGTTTACACGGTTGCCCCGGTCGATCCGGGGGTGAGCCGTGTCCTGGCGCGGGGCGATGTGCTGAGGCCCGGTGAGGAGGTGGTCCCGGCCGGCCTGTCCGCCCTGCGGGGCCTGGATCCATCGTTTCAACTCGATAAATCGTCGGCCGACGGCCCGCGCCGGAAGCGGTTGGCGGAGTGGATCACCCACCCGGATAACAGCCTCTTCGCGCGCGTGGCGGTCAACCGGGTCTGGCACAACCATTTTGGCCGAGGCATCGTGGACACGCCGAATGATTTCGGCTTCGGCGGCGGGAGACCCAGCCACCCGGAACTGCTGGACTGGCTGGCCCACTGGTTCCGAGGGAATGGCTACTCCCTGAAGGCCCTGCACCGCCTGATTGTTTCTTCGGACACCTATCGGCAGGCATCGCGCAGTCATGCCGACTGCGACCGAAAGGACCGGGACAACCGGTTGCTGTGGCGGCAGAACCCGCGCCGCGTGGAGGCCGAGGTGCTGCGCGATTCCATGCTGGAGATCGCGGGCGTGCTCGACCGGGAAACCTACGGACCACCCTACCGGGATGTGCAGGTGGTGCGTGTGCCGCCCACCCACTACTACCGCCCCTTTGATCCGGAAGACGCGTGGGCCAACCGCCGGACGATCTACCGTTGGCAGGTGCGCGGCCAGCGCAGCGCCTTGCTCGACACCTTCGACTGCCCCGACCCGTCGGTGAAAACTCCCGCCCGCAATGTGTCGACCACGGCGTCGCAGGCGCTGAGTCAGTGGAACAACCCGCTGGTGCTACGCATGGCACGATTGTTGGCGGCCAGGCTGGAGCGTGAGGTACCAGATGGTTTGGAAGGCAGGGACGGCGGGGCGACCTCGGCCCGCCGCATCGAGCGGGCCTGGAGCCTGGTGCTGGGACGGGCGCCGGGTCCGGATGAGCTCGGGCCCTCGGTGCGGCTGGTGCGCGAGCAGGGACTGGCCCCCCTGTGCCGGGTGCTTTTCAACAGCAATGAATTCATCCTGGTTGATTGAGCTACGGCATGGGTCTGTTTGTTTTTGCGGAGTATGCTGATGCGCGGCGTGGCGGTGGGCCCTAGGCGGCGCGATTTCCTGGAGTTCAGCCTCGGCGGGCTGGCCGCTGCGGCCCTGCATGGACTGATGAACGGTTCGGCCCGGGGTGCCCTGGTCGACAATGGAAAAAACAAGGTCAGGCCGGTCGCCCGCGCGAAACGGGCCGTGCATATCTGCCTGGTGGGCGGGCTCAGCCAGGTGGACAGCTTCGACCACAAGCCGGAACTCGACCGCCTGCATGGCAAGCCGCTGCCGGGCAAGGAGAAGCCGGAGGTTTTCTTCAACAGCGTCGGCCTGTTGCGCAAAAGCGAGTGGGCTTTTCGCCAGCGGGGCCAAAGCGGCCTGTGGGTCTCCGACCTGTTCCCGCATCTGGCAACCGTGGCGGATGAATTGACGGTGATCCGCTCCATGGTGGCGGACACGCCCAACCATATGCCGGCGATGTTCCAGGAGAACACCGGGTTCCAGGCGAACGGCTTTCCGTCCCTGGGAAGCTGGTTATCCTACGGCCTGGGCAACGAGACCGAGAACCTCCCAACTTTCGCCGTGCTGCCCGACAGCCGCAGCCTGCCCAACGGCGATTCCTCCAACTGGTCCAGCGGTTTCCTGCCGGCGCGCCACCAGGGGACGCTGCTGGCGGGCGGTGCCCAGCCGGTGCGGGACCTCTTCGCACCGGGTCCACCTGATCCGGCGCGGGAGAAGCAAGCCCTGGGCCTGCTGGAAACCCTCAACCGGCGCCACCTGGATGCCCACGGCGACAACGGACTCCTGGCGGCGCGGATGCGCTCGTATGAGCTGGCCGCCCGGATGCAGTCCTCGCTGCCGGAGGTCGCGCGGTTTGCCGATGAGAGCGCGGAGACCCAACGGCTTTACGGGCTCGATCGCCCGGAGACCGCCGATTGCGGCCGTAGGTGCCTGCTGACCCGCAGGCTGCTGGAACGCGGCGTGCGGTTCGTGCAGATCTATTCCGGAGGCGCCTTTGGCGGCCAGCCCCGGCATGGTTGGGACGGGCATGAGGACAACCGGCAGAACCACTCCGCCGAAGCCGGCTTGATCGATTTGCCCGTGGCCGGGCTGATCAAGGACCTGAGGCGCCGGGGCCTGCTGGACGATACCCTGATCCTTTTCACCTCCGAATTTGGCAGGACACCGTTCACCCAGTCGGGCTCGGGCACTTTGGGCCTGGGCAGGGACCACAACGCCACGGGCTTCTCGGTCTGGCTGGCCGGCGCTGGCCTACGGCGCGGCCACGCCCACGGCGAGACCGATCCCCTGGGCTGGAAGGCCGTGACCGACCCGGTCACCTGGCCCGACTTCCACGCGACGGTGCTGCACCTGCTGGGCATCGACCACCGCGCCCTGACCTTCTACCACAATGGCATCGAGCGCCGGCTGACGAATGTGCACGGCGAGGTCGTGCGGGGGATCCTGGCCTGAATTATGACAGTGGCAGGTTTCATTTTTTGGGACAAAGCATTCAAAAGATGAAACCAGGAACCGCCGAACGGTTTCAATGCCCAATTCCAATTGAACGAAAGCAACGCGAAAAATGCCTGTTGTGGAGGGTGAAATCAACCGGGTTGAATCAGGGAACTCTTTTTCTGGCGAAAAGAGTCCGCCATTCAGTAAAAGACCTGAGGGCCTTGAAATCAGCCTCGGTTTCAGCCACCTTGGCCAATGCCTGGTCTATTTGAATTGCCCCGCGCACGGCTTCGAGAGCCTCCAGTCGTGAGGTCCTGTCCGTGGCCAATCGCGCGCGCAACCTCGCGACCAGAAAAGCGATTTCCGGATCATTTTCTAGGCCCATTGTTGCTGAAATGGACGAGATGGCATCTTTCCGTTCACCCTTTGCCATGAGTTCATGCCCGCGCCAAAGGCGTAACACGGCCGCCTCACGCGGCGTGGTGGCCATGGAGATGGCCTTTTCGAACCCATGTGCCAGGATTTTCTCATGGACCTTTGCTTTGGCCTCAAGGGCTGCCGCGGCCGAGGCTAACTTGGCCGCCAATTGTCCCGGTAGTCCTTGTGGGGGACTTGTCGCCCCGGCCTCGCGGAATGTTGCAGCGGCCTCCATTCGCCTGCCCATTCTGATCAGCAGGTCTGCCTTGCGGGAAAGTAATTCCATTCTCTGGGTATAAAATTGGATATTGGAAGGGTCGCGGGCAAGCAGCATTCTGTTCAGGTTTGAAGCTCGCTCTAGTGCGGACAAGGCCTCGGATGGGCGCCCGTCGTTCCATAGTGCTTCCCCGAGCGATGCCTGCGCCATAAATTCCTGGTGGAGCCAATCCATCCGGGAGGGATCCATTCCGGAAATTTTGGACATGGCAACCGCCGATTCCGCCGCGGCGGCAACAGCACCGGAGGTATCCCCAAGCCGCAGGAGGATGCCCGAGAGCACCAAAGAAGCTCCCGCGAATTCATGGGTTCCGGCAGGTCCAGAACCTATCCCTGCGGCGATCCTCGCAAGGTCGTTGGAAATTCGGGCATGGATCATGGCATCCTGCCAATCGCCCTGCGCCATCCTCAGGTCGGTCAAGCGCGCCCTCAGAAATGCGTGATCCGAACGGAAATCCTGAATGCTTTGGTCCGGTTTGACCCGGGACAATAATTCCAGGGCGGCAGAATAGGCCGATTCTGCCTCCAAGGGGCGCCCTAACCGGGTCGCCGACTGCCCTTCGCCTTTCAGGGCCAGGATGGCCAGTCTGGATTCCCTGGTTGTTTGCTCGTTTGTCCGGGTGGACCCCAGTCTGACCTGGCGATACAGTTCCATGGCCTCCCCGGGACGGTTGTCGCGAAGCAGGCCATCACCCATGTGCAAGGTGGCTTGAAGTATTAGCCGGTTGGTTTCCGCATCCCAATTGGTCACACCCTGCCCGGAGGCGACGACTTCCCGGAATTTTTCATCCGCCTCCCTGGGCTTTCCCAGCCTTAAAAGGATTTCGCCTTGGTGGAGGGCGAGTTTACGGCCGAAACGGTCAAGGCGGCCGGCCACGCCTTCCTCCTGGTTCATGCGGGAGGCTTTTTCAATCCGGTCCCGTACCTTGTCCAAAAGCTTTCTTTTCTCAAGCGCGGTGGGGCCGGGGGATGCGACGGCCCGTCCCGGGGATGCAGGATCGCCGGTCAGCAAAGTGACCAAGGCCAATTCAGCTTCCAGTAGCCCGTCCAGGTTTTCATCAGCCCTGCGCGCCGCCTCGCGCAGGTTTTCTGCATCGGCAAGTGCTGCCGTCGCGGCTCGGGTTTCGACCCATGCCAGCCTTGCCAACATGGAAAAACACGCCGTCATTGAAACCGCCAGCACCAATAGCAGGGCCGTGAGGGAGCGATGGCGATCAGCCCAAAGAACCACATGGCGCCACAGGTGTGCGGGTCTGGCCAAGATGGGTCGCCCTTCCAGCCAGCGCCCGAGGTCGTCGGCAAACTGATCAGCTCCGGCGTAACGGTCCGCCGGGGTCCGTGCCATGGCTTTTTGGCAGATGATGTCGAGTTCGGGTGGAATGCCAGGGTCCAAGGCGCGTGGCGATGGGGGGGTATCCTGCGAGATTGCCCGGACCACCTGGGCAGGCGATCCCCTGAAGGGATACTCACCGGTCAGACATTGGAAAAGGCTGACACCGAGGGAATAAATATCCGAGGCTGGGGATGCCGGATGGCCGGCCAGCACCTCCGGGGCCATGTATACGGGAGTACCTCCCCGCATGGAGAGGGTGTTCACCGGGTTTTCCCCGGCAAGCCTGGCAAGACCGAAATCGATAACCCGGACCATGCCGGACGCCTTATCAACCAGGAGGTTCGAAGGCTTCAGATCACAATGTGTGATTCCCTCCCGGTGGGCGCTGGCCACGGCCCTGGCGGCACCTGCAAGCCAGGCGACCGTTTGAAGCGCTCCCGGCAAGCAGGAGTTTGCCAGCCCCCTTTCAATCTTTTTCTGGATACTCTCGCCGTCAATGAATTCAAGGACCAGCACGGCGAGCCTGGATTCACCGGATCCAACATGCAAAAAGTCAAAGATATTGGCCAGGTTGGGGTGCCGCAGCCGCTGTAGCCTGGCGAGGGCCATGACCTCACGGGTTCCGCCGCCGGTATCGCTGGAGTTTTCCGGATGGGGCACGACTTTCAAAGCCACCGTTCGTCCCAGCAGTTGGTCCGTGCCACGAAATACGACACCTCCCCCACCGCGTCCCACCTGCTTGCCTACCAGGTAGCGGCCGACCGTTGCCCCGGTTGGCAGTTCGGTTGTCGGCAATCCTTCTTTCCCCCGGGCCGCGGCCATGGCCAGCAAATTTTCTACCTTATCTGAAGAAAATTCGCCGAAGGCATTCCCTTCTGAAAAACGTGGGAAAGGTTGGGGAGTTCCTGTCGCCGCCTCCAGGAATTCCTGGCATCTGGGGCAGAGGCCTAGGTGGAGCGCGACCGGGTCCGAGGGGCTGGAGGAAGGATCCTGCAGCCAATGATGCAGCATTTCGCTTTCGGGACATTCGTTCAACATCCCCATGCCTTCCCCCCAAACATGGCGGCTACCGCGGCAACCAATCGCCCTCCGGCGTGGCTCCAATCCTATATGGACGGAAAAGGGAAGAACCTGTCACCAACCCGCCTCGAATTTGTTTTCCGGAAGGGATGACTTATTCACAAGCCAGGCGATCCACCTCGCGCCGGATGGCGGCAAGAATTCTCGACCTGGCCAGGTAAACCTGGGCCAGTGGAATTCCAAGATCAGAAGCCACCTTGGCTGCAGGTTCGCCCTTCTGCCATGTCCTGAGGAACGCTTGCCAGTTGGATGGGCTGAACCTGGGTTCGCAGGCGGCCAATGCGCCTTGGAGCACCCTGGCGTGGAACAGTTCCTCCCAGACCGAGACATCGCCCGGGGCCTCGAAGTTGTCGAGGGAAGGGGAAGTCAGGGAGCCTTTGGGGGGCAGCCGGCGGAGGTGGACCAAACGGCAATGGCGGGCTACTCGTCGCAGCCAATCCCGGAATCGGCCCCGCGACCTGTCGAAGGTGAACCCCGGCATGAGCCGCACCACCTGGAGGAGGGTCTCCTGGGTGACATCCGCGGCATCCGGCTGGCTGAGGCCGGTATCCTTCAAATAACGCTCCAGTAGGGGGCCGTAAAGCGCCAGAAACCTGCGCCATTCCTGCTGGATTTCCTCAGGGTCTCCTTTGGGATTTTGGAGCTGGGCCAGAAGGCCCGAGGAGGTCGAGAGGTCGGTTTCCATGGGTTTTCCGAAAATGTTGGAAAGCCACGAAAAGGATTTGGCCAAATCTACCCCACTCCAACCCGCAAATCCAGAAAATTAATACCCTGTCTCATTTTTTTATTTTTTTGGAAACCCGGCAGCGATAGGAAATCGGCAAACAAGTCCATCAAGGGTGTGGCCCAACTGAAAACCGCAATCCAAGCCCGGGACCCAAAATGCGTGCTTTCACCCGTCGCAAGCCGAACCGAACAATCCTCGAGTTGTTCCGCCTGGAAGGCCGGTTGGTTCCAGCCACCTTCACCTGGACCGGGATGGTCAACACCGATTGGACCAATGGCCTCAACTGGACGGTCACCAACGGGTCTGTAGCCTCCCCCATTCCTCCCAGGGCCGAGGATGACGTTGTCATCAGTCTGGCGGAAGCCTGGATTGAAATTCCCCAGGGGGGATCCGGCGTCGCCAAGACTGTGACTTCATCCCCTTCGACTTCCGTCAACATTCGCGGCAGCCTTGCTGTCGATGGGGTTTCCGAATTCAAGGGCGCCCTGGCCCTGGAGGGTGGTTTGTTCACAGCCCAAGGGTTGGCAACCCTGGCCGGGGGGCTGCCATGTGCCGGGGGGCAATTCAACGGATATGGCGGATTCAAGCTGGCGGGCGGGGGTAATGTCTCCGGACTATTGAACATCAATTCAAAAGTGGCAACTGGGGCCACCTTGGCACTCACCGGATCTGGCTCGCTTTCCATTTTCAATACGGCCTCGGTTTCGGTTGATTCGGGCGCTGTTCTGGATATTCGGAACGATCAGGGAATAAATGGGGCTGGCACCCTCACCCTTGGTGGAAAGCTCCTGAAAAGCGCCGGGTCCGGGATTTCAGTCATCAGCGTCGGCGGCTTAGCTATCAATGGCGGCACTCTGGAAGGTAAAGCAGGCGTTCTTTCGCTTGAGGGGGTGACGGGCACGTGGGCCGGGGCGGGAATCCAGACTTCCGCGGGTGCCGAGATCCGTCTGGGCAAGTCGGCCTCAGGTACGGTTTCCAACATTTATCCCGATGGATCCCTGGTTTTTGCGGGATCTGGCTCCTTCGTTGTGGGTTCTGGCGCGCGCCTCGGGCTGGCCAATTTCAATTCGGCTGTCGCCTCCCTGGACGCGACGGACGGTCAACTCCGGCTGGAGGGCGGCGAGATCGCGGGCGACGGATCCAGGGTTGTCACCAACAAGGGATTTATCGTTTCGGGGGCTGCGGGAGGCACGCTGTACGGGGTGGAAAACAACGGCACCATCCGCATCGGCGATGGGGATACGGGCTCCAACAGGGTGACCAACACGGCGCTTGGGACCATCACCCTGGCTGGCAACGGGGCCCTGTTCGGCTCGGTGGTCGCCAACTCCCTGTTGGTGAACCTTGGAACCATCCGGAAAACCGGTTCAGCTACGGCGGAAATCAGGGAATTCAACGGGGGAGGATTCCAGAATTCCGGGAAAATGGAGGTTGCGGGTGGAACACTCTCACTGCGCAACGCCGGGGGCACCTGGACTGCCGCGAAAGTGGATGTTTCGGCAGGGTCCGAACTCCGGGTAACCGAGACATCCGCGGGTTATGACACGATTCTTTTCCTCGAGGGAACCCAGGATTGGAAGGGCTCGGGAAAAATCGTTGTGGACGCCGGCGGGGCGCTGGTACTTGACCAGAATACGACAGCGGTAGCCACCCTGAACGCGGGCGCCGGTCTCCTGCAGATGGATGGCGGGATTGCACGCGGGCAGGGTGCGAGGCGCATCACCAATGCGGGCTCTATAACCATCGGCGACAAGGGGGCCACCCTGAACACCTTTGACAATCAGGGAACCATCACGATCGGCGGGGGTGACCTGGCCTTGGGTGCCTTCACCAACCGGGCCGGTGGGGTTGTGGATTTGGCCGGAGCCGGATGGCTGGTGAACCAGGGCAATAACGACCGCATGAACAATAACGGGACGCTTCGCCATTCGGGGGCTGGCACCAGCGGGGTCCGGGGTCTCTATCTGGATAACGCCGGTATCCTTGAGTCAACCATGGGTACCCTCTCGGTTGGTTCCACCACCCTGAACGAGACCCAGGGCGTTTGGACCCAGGGCGATTTCAGGGCTTCCAAGGGGGCCGTGGTGGATATCACCGGCAGGTACCACATCACCGGTTCCTACATAGGTTCTGGATCGGGGGCCGTCACCCTCAGGGGGACCCTTTCACATGACCCAAACAACCCCGACAACGGGCCTTCCCCATTTGCATTCGGTGGTGGGCTTTTCAGTCTGGACGGGGGTTCCATCGAGCACCCGATCAGCAATCTTGGGGAAATGGGTTCCAAAGGCGCCTCGAGTATCAGGAGACTCACCAACCAAGGTAAGCTGGTTGCCACCGCGGGCCAGCTCACGGTCCAGCAGTCCACGGATTACGATTCCACCAACAAGAGGTTGACGGGCGGCACCTGGACGGTTAAGGACAACGCGACTCTGCAATTCAGCCCGGGTAACATCGAGCAAAACAGCGCGAATGTCACCCTTGGCGGACCGAATTCATCCTTTCCGGCATTCTCCTACCTGAAGTTGAATGCCGGAAATCTGACCCTGGACCTTGGCAAAACATTGGATCTTTCCCCCCGGGGGGTCTCGAACACTGGGGCCATCGTCCTCGGCGAGGCATCCCTTCTCAAAACCGGAAATTACACCCAAGGCAAGGATGCCACCCTGGGTATCTGGGTGACTGGATCGGCGGCTTCCGGAAAACATGGGCGGCTGCAATGCTCCACCGCGACCCTGGATGGGGTTTTCATGGCCCAGACAGCCCAGGGGCTCACCCTGGTGCCGGGTGACAGGTACCCGGCGGTTTCCTACACATCCAAGTCGGGGAATTTCTCCAGTTATGAAGGCCTCACCTTCAACGGCACCCCCCGCTACAGCGTGGCCGATCTGGATTCCGCGATAACCCTGGTCGCAGCCCCACCCGCCCTTTCGATCACAACGAACACCCTTGCTGCGGGAAAGGTTGGTTCCACCTACTCCTCCACCATCACCAGTTCCGGCGGACTTTCCCCTGTCACCTTCAGCGTGACAGCAGGTGCCCTGCCAGCCGGTATCACCCTGACAGCGGGAACAGGCGCTCTGGCCGGCACGCCCACGGTTGCGGGAACCTATTCATTCACAGTGACCGCGACGGACGCAATGCCTGGTACCACCGCCACCACAGCGTCCAAGGTTTTCAGCCTGTTTGTCGATCCCGCCCAGGTGGCCAACGCGGGTGTCTATGCGGTCGCCGCGATGGGTGGAACTGCAACCAGCAAACTTGTCCTGTACCGCCTCGGCACCAATGAACTCCTGGGAGACCTGGCTCCATTCCCGGGCTTCAAGGGCGAATTCTATGTCGACCATGGTGATGTCTCGGGTGATGGGATCGATGACATCATTGTCGGCAGCGGCAACGGGTCGAAAAACGGCCATGTGGTGGTTTTTGACGGGGCAAGGTTGTCCGATTCGAATGCCTGGGCCAAGCGGGAACTAGCCTATTCGAATGGTGGTTCAGTGCGGGCGAGCCTGTACGCCTTTGTTGGGTACAGCTCCGGTGTCGCCGTCAGGCTGGCAGATGTTACGAACGACGGTTACGACGACCTGATCCTGGCTCCCGGGACCGGAGCTGGCGCCTCCACGCCGGCCCACCTGAGAGTTTGGGACGGGAAGCTGGCCATGGGGGATTTCGAGGCGGGAAAACCCCTTCCCTATGACTATCGTTGGGAACTGGCCAGCTTCTGGGTTTTTGGCGATGGAAAAAACCCGGGTGGCGGTATGTCGATTTCCGTGCTGCGGCAAAACGGCCCGGATCTGGTGGTTGCCTCCCAACTTTTCAAGGGGGGCAGCAAGTTGCTTCGTTACGATGGCGCCAATGCTCCAGTGAAGGGGGTATTGACGACGGTGACTGACCTCACCGCTTGGCCGAACCTTTCGGCAACCGGCAACACGGTGGTGGCTTTCGAGATCGGGACAAACAGGTATTTTGCCTATTCGGGCACCTCCAAAACGGCACCTGACACGGTCTTTGTGCGCAAGAGTCGCGACAACGCCGCTTACACTATCGATCGTGTCTTCGCCGGCACAGGGGGCGGCCTCCGCCTCGGGCTGGCGAACATAGACAATGATCCGGAAAATGAGTTGTTGATCACCCGGGAAATCGATTCCACTACCAAGGTGTTTGATTTGGGTGAAACCGGGGCCACGCTGGTGGCGACCCTGAAACCGGGCGGTGTTTCGGGCTGGGTATGACACGGACAGGCTTCAGGAACCAGCCTACGATTGGCCACTCTCGAAATAAATGGGAGGTTGAGACACAGGACAAAGCCGTTCAGGATTTTGAATCTGAAAAATCTGTAACCTTTCCGGTCGGGCAGCGCTCCATGTTCAGGGAACCTATCCCGGCGCAAAAGGCCCTTGCTAACTGACGAATTCCTTAAAATCTCGCATTTATCGTGGATATGGGCGACTAACCTTTGTTTTGAAAAAAAGCGGTCCAGCCAACGCCGACAAAATAGAAAACTCCAAACCACCCACACTCATCACCGCCTCACTCCCGCCTGACTATTGATAACTCTGTTGTCGGAGTCAGAGGTCCTTTCTCCCGAAGGCAGGCATGAGCGATTTCCCCAAAAAACCATCGGGCCAAAGAGGCATCACGCGCCTGGCGCTTGGGGCCGCCCTGATGTCGGTGCCGGTGACCGCGGTGGTGGCCTGGATGGTCACACCGGGGGCAAAACCTCCCGATTTGAGTCTGGAGAACCGTCTGGTGGCGGTGCGCTCCGCGGCGAACACGAATGCGGATCTGGGTATCGGCGCGCAAATATCCCTGCCCGCG
>Ga0255184_1000626_pt1 | contig 11158 bp, 10 predicted proteins | sample Miss_Cont_RepA_0_FD_189954 | JGI IMG/M metagenome (GOLD analysis project Ga0255184, IMG submission 189954) | Freshwater microbial communities from Mississippi River, Louisiana, United States - Miss_Cont_RepA_0h | ecosystem: Environmental > Aquatic > Freshwater > River | place: USA: Louisiana...
AAGCCAGACCTGGTGAGCTGCAATGTGACGGGCTTTGGCCTGAACGGTCCCTACGTCGATCGGCCCTCCTTTGACTTCATCGCGCAAGCCATGAGTGGATTCATGAGTGTCAATGGGGAGCCTGATGGTGCACCGATGCGGGCGGCGCCTCCCATCTCAGACTTGATTGCCGGGGCGTATGCCGCCATGGGGATTTTGGCTGCATTGGTGCGCCGCTCTCGAACCGGGAAAGGCGAGGAAGTGACAACCGCACTGACAGACAGCCTCACGAGCATGATGGCGTTTCTGGCGACCAACTATTTCGCGACTGGCAAGCTTCCTGTTCGCACCGGCAATGATCATGCGCTGGCCTCACCCTATGGCCTGTTTGAGGCCAGCAATGGGCAGGTAGCGATCGCGCCAAGCAACGACTCGTTTTATTTCAAGCTGCTGTCAGTGCTGGGCCTGGACCACTTGCGGGACTGCCCTGAGCTCGCTGACAACACGCTGCGATTTGCCAACCGCAAACGGATCAATGGTGAAATCAACGCCGTTACCCGCACCCAGACAATCGAACACTGGATCCATGTCATCAATGAGGCCGGTATTCCCTGCGGTCGCGTGATGAACATCCAGGAGGTCTTTGACGACCCGCAGACTCAGCATCAACAAATGCGCATCACCATCGATCACCCTCGTCACGGACCATTGGATGTCCTCGGATTTCCAATCAAGTTTTCAGACGAGCCCTGCATCGTGCACAGACCACCACCCGACCTCGGCCAAGACAATGAGGCCGTGCTCTCAGAGCTGGGCTACAGCTTGGAGCGCATTCAACAACTGAAAGCAAACAACGTGATCTGATGAAAGGAAGCTTTGCCATGTCATCCCATTTTGTGACTGTTACCGAAGTTGGCACCCGTGATGGGTTTCAGGCTGAGCCAGAGTTCATTCCGACCGAGCGAAAGGCCGCCGTGATCAATGCCATGGTCGATGCGGGACTGAGAAGCATCGAGGCAAGCTCATTTGTGTCCCCACGCGCTCTACCCCAATTGGCTGATGCCGCAGAGGTGCTGGCTCAGGTGCATCGGGTGCCTGGCTTGAGGCTGGCCGTACTGGTGCCCAATGCGCGTGGTGCCGAAAGGGCTGCAGCTGCCCATGCGGACATGATGGTGGGCTTTATCTCCGCCAGTGAGAGCCATTGCCAGACCAATTTGAACAAAAGCATTGACGAGGCGATTGCCGCCTTTGCCGAGGTCACACCCATCGCCGCGCAATGGAACATCCCGATGCGTGGTGCCATCGCCACGGCTTTTGGCTGCCCATTTGAGGGCGATGTTGCCATCGACAACATCCTCAAGATTGTCGATTTTTACGCCAGCCAAGGCATTCGTCACATCACCCTGGGTGATACGACAGGCATGGCTACACCACCCGTTGTGACGCGGACCGTGGAGGCGATTCGCAACCGACATCCGGAGCTTGAGATTGCATTGCATTTTCACAATACGCGTGGCATTGGCTTGGCCAACGTGATGAATGGATTGGCACTTGGTGTGCGGGAGTTTGAGTCATCCATCGCAGGATTGGGCGGTTGCCCATTCGCGCCTGGCGCGACTGGGAACATCTGCACCGAGGACCTGATTTACCTATTGCACGAGTGCGGCTACGAGACCGGCATTGACCTGGAAAAGGTCGCACAGATCGCCAGGGATGTGGAACAGATGATGTGTCGCCCCCTGCCAGGCCAATACATGAAAGCAGGGCCGCGTCTGAAAAAAATGTCGATGGATTCAGTTCGCAGAGCGGTGGGATGACAGGCCCCACAACCTGACTTTACTCGGGTCGCCTGAAGACCAGCTTGTCCTCGGTCGAGACATCCGGTGCGAAGGCATAGCCCTCCAGGTCAAATTGTTGCAGGGCTTGCGGCTTGGTGATTTTGTGCTGAATCGCAAAGCGAGCCATCAATCCACGCGCACGCTTGGCGTGAAAGCTGATGACCTTCCAGGCACCGTTTTTGCCGTCCTGGAACACACACTGAATCACGCGAGCATTCAGTGTTTTCGAGTTGACCGACTTGAAATATTCCTCAGATGCGAGGTTGACAATGATGGGATCCTTGTCAGCAGCCAGCCGCTCATTCAGATACGGCGTAATTTTGTCTGACCAGAATTCATACAGATTTTTCCCGCCAGGATTGGCAAGTGCCGTCCCCATCTCAAGCCGATAGGGTTGCATCAGGTCAAGTGGGCGCAAGACACCATACAAGCCACTCAGAATCGCAACGTGATCCTGCGCCCACTTGAGCTGGGATTCAGAAAGGCTGGAGGCCTCAAGCCCCTCATACACATCCCCGTTAAACGCCAGCACTGCCTGGCGTGAGTTCGACTCGTTGAAAACCGGCTTCCATGCGGCATAACGTTGGGCATTGAGTTTGGACAATGCAGGGCTCAAGTCCATCAGGCTCGCAATGTCGGCCTCGGATTTTGTCTTGAGCACCCCAATCAGCTTTTGCGCATCCTTGACGAATAGCGGCTGGGTATGCAGCTTGGTCGGCAAGGCGGAGTCGTAATCGAGTTTCTTAGCAGGGGACAGCAAAAACAGCATGAGATCTCCAGCCCAATATCAACGAGCAGTCCAGCCACCATCCAGCGACATGGTCGTACCCGTCATCTGTGCAGCACCAGGCGAGGCCAGGAAAACCGCTGCCGCACCGAGTTGCTCAGGGGTGACAAACTGCAGGGATGGTTGTTTTTCGGAGAGGAGATCCTTGGCGGCATCTTCCTGGCTGAGTTTCTTTTGCTGGGCGATGGCGGTGATTTGTTTTTCCACGAGCGGGGTGCGTACCCATCCAGGACAAATGGCATTGCAAGTGATCCCCTGGCCAGCGGTCTCAAGCGCAGTGACCTTGGTCAAGCCAACCACGCCATGCTTGGCCGAGACGTAGGCCGCCTTATGAGGCGAACCCACCAAGCCGTGAGCAGAAGAGATGTTGATGATGCGACCGTAGCCCGCCTTTTTCATGTGCGGCAAGGCGGCGGCGGTGCCGTGGAACACAGCTGAGAGGTTCAGCGCGATGATGGCGTCCCAGCGCTCGGTGGGGAAATCCTCGATCAGCGCGGTGTATTGAATGCCTGCGTTGTTGACCAGAATGTCGATTCGGCCCATCTTTTGAACCGTTTCCTCAACCAGGCCACGAACGGCATCACCCTTGGAGAGATCAGCACCGTTGAACAGCGCCTTGACGCCATAGTCCTTTTCCAGAGAGGCGCGTACTTTTTCGATCTCGGCAGCATCGCCAAAACCGTTGAGCATGACGCTCGCGCCTTGCTCGGCCAAGGCTTTGGCAATCGCGAGCCCAATTCCGCTCGTTGAACCTGTCACAACTGCTACTTGACCTTTGAGCATGCAAATCTCCTGTGAGGTGGAAAGTATATCTTCGTTGAAATCTTCAATTCTTCTTGGATCTTAAACGATTATCAAATAAGCTACCAAAACTATCACTTATTGGTCGGGAGACCTCATGAAGATTGCTGACATCAAGGCCAACGCCTATTCGATGCCGTTCGCCAGCCCCTCATTTCCCAAGGGCCCATACCATTTTGTCAACCGTGAGTTTTTTATCATTTCCTATCGGACCGATGAGAAAAAACTGCGCGAAATGGTGCCAGAGCCACTACGGATCGAGGATCCGATTGTGAGCTACGAGTTCATCCGCATGCCTGATTCATCTGGCTTTGGCGACTATACCGAGTCTGGTCAAGTGATTTCAGTCGTGGATGAGCAGGGTCGCAAGGGCGGATACACCCACATGATGTACCTGGATGACGAGGCGCCGATTGCCGGTGGACGGGAACTATGGGGCTTTCCAAAGAAGCTGGCTCAACCCAAGCTGTTTGTCGCATCCGACACGCTGGTCGGCACGCTGGACTATGGCCCTGTCCGGGTCGCCACAGGAACCATGGGCTACAAATACGAAACCCTGGATATTGCAGCCGAGCAAAAGAAACTGACCGAGACGCCCAACTACTTGCTGAAAATCATTCCCCACGTGGATGGGTCAGCCAGGGTTTGCGAGCTCGTGCGCTACTTTTTGCAGGGAGTGACTGTCAAAGGCGCCTGGACGGGACCTGCTCGCCTGGAGCTCTTTGAGCATGCGCTTGCACCGATTGCCGACCTGCCGGTGCTGGAGGTCGTCAGTGCCAAGCACTTGCTGTGCGACCTTACTTTGGGGCTCGGCGAGGTGGCTTTCGACTACCTGAAGGCTTGACCGCGGTCACCTTGTTGTCCAAGTGGTTGAACTGCCCTGATGAGCTGCGCTTTTTGGTGTGCACGTCGAACGAGACAAAGTTCTCGCCTTCGGCGGGCATATCAAGACACTGAGGATACTCGAGCGTCTCGTGCATGTCATGCAATCCGGTCTGCCAATGCGCACGCATGGTTTCCGCGCTGAACTGGTAGTCTTTGTAGTGCCCTTCGGTATGTTTGTTGTGATAAATGAGATGGATGACGTTATAACGCGCCCCCATCATGTGTCGCATCATCTCGTCAAACCAGGGATCCTTGGCACGGACGGCAGGCGGTATCCTCTCTATGGTGTCAAACAAGGCCTGACGCATGCGTTGCGCCATGTTGATGGCGTTGGTCATGGTCCTGGTGCGGCTGGAGTATTGAATGTCCTTGAGCCTTTCGGTGACCTGCAGAATATCAACAGGCAAGGGTCCTCTTGCACTCCACAGGTCGACCTGAAACACAAGTGTGTCTTTTCTGGGAGAGTCTCCAAGCACGTACTCCAGGGGAGTGTTGGAAACGCATCCACCATCCCAGTAGTACTCGCCATCGATCTCGGTTGCTGGAAACCCAGGTGGCAGCGAACCTGATGCCAGAAAATGCTTTGGCGTCAGTTTGATCTTGTCAGAGTCAAAATACACAAAGTTGCCGCTCTCGACATTGGTCGCACCCAGCGACACGCGAGTCTCGCCGCTGTTGATCCGGTCAAAGTCCGCAAACCGCTCCAGCGTGGACAAAATCGGCGTGGTGTCATAGAAACTTGTAGCATCAGGTGATCCCCCCCCTGGGGCAAACATCCTGGGGGTAAAGAACCCATCCTGACCCTTCATGAGGGCGGACATCGCCGCCATCGACCCAAACCACTGATGGCCGATTCCTGCGAGCATGTCGCCCCATGGAGCCATCCAGTCCTGGCCCATTTGGAGGTGGCTGGACATCATCGTGGACGGAAAAACCGGTGGGCTGCAGATCGTGTCCCAAAACTCGTGCAAGCGCTCGACGCGTTTTTCGGGAGGATTGCCCGCAATGATGGCGCAGTTCAGCGAACCGATCGAAATGCCAGCCACCCAGTTGGGATGAATGCCGGCGTTGGCAAGACCCTCATAGACACCAGCCTGGTAAGAGCCAAGTGCACCTCCACCCTGCAGCACCAAGGCCACTCTGGGGTAGTCGGGAAGCTTGATTTCACGCTTGGCCATTTTGCATTCCTGTCATTTTGATCATTATTTGAATGATGACAGCATAACCGTGTTGCGGGAATTTGGGTGAATTCTGCTAGAATCACGGTCTTCACTTTTGCAGCTCTCAGACCGGTTTCCTACGCCAGCTGGGCAGCTCACCTTCAGGAGAGGTGGCAGAGTGGTCGAATGTACCTGACTCGAAATCAGGCGTGGGTGCAAATCCACCGTGGGTTCGAATCCCACCCTCTCCGCCACCTGTCATGCGCCTTTTAAGGCGCTTTTTTATTTTGCATGCCATTTTGTAGACCATTTGGGTCTTGGTAGAAGCCAGTGCAATGGGCCTCTCATACCGAAGGATGTCCGTAGAAAACAAAGCCGAATCGTTTGAATGACAACGGACAAAACGGTCCTGAACCTTAAACATTCAAGCTAGTTTGAGCGATAGTTCAGGATTTCAGCGTAATCAAATTTTGATACGCAAACAGCATCTATGTTCAAACATTCATTGGCAAAGAAATTAAATGTAGCTACAATAAATGGAGCCGTCTCCTACAACTCAATCAAAGACGAACAAAACAAACTCAAGCATGGAGTCTCGCTTGCGAGAGCTAATGAACTGGAATGGGATTCCTTGCTTGCCATGCAAGATGTCCGCAATGATTACGGTGAGATTCGCATGATTGGTTTTGCTCTCCTGGGTGAGCGCCTGTTTTGCGTTGTATACACAGATCGAAATGAAGAGCGGCGCATCATCAGCTTGCGCAAGGCTAACAAAAGAGAGGTTGAGTTCTATGTATCTCAAAACTAAATCTGGACGCAAAGTCCATCTTCCTGGACCCGCGGAAAATGCAGCAATCAATGCAGGGATTGCTGCCGATCCAGACGCGAGGGAGCTTAGTGATGCCGAAATGGCAGCGCTCAAACCTGTGCGGGGCCGTCCTGTGGGCAGTGGCAAAAAATCACTGGTTTCGCTACGGATTGACACAGACATACTTGATCATTTCAAGTCCCAAGGCATGGGATGGCAAACCAGGATCAACGCGACGCTGAGAGCCAGCATCAAGAAAATCCGCAGGGTCGCTTAGGCGCACGGGCAGTTCGCACTGACTACCGATCGATCAAAAACAGCCCCCAATTGGCAACACCTCTCCCCCGCCTTCATCCGGCGCAACGACCGTAAGCCGCTTGAGCCGTTTTGAATCACCGATGTGAGGTCTCACATAACCGTTTTCATCGTTGAGCACCTCTGCCAACGACCGCATCGATGTGAACCATATTTTGCGCTCAGTGGGTCGGTTGTTTGTAGACAAGGGCTTGTTGAACTTCACTTTTCAAACCCCTTGGCCCAGGATAAAACTGGTCGAGTTCAGTTGAAAATATTAGGTATTGTCAGTGATCGGTGTAATGGAACCACCCGTGATCGTAAATATAGAGCCAGTGATGATCGAAATTATGGAGCCAATTGGTGATCGAAATTATCGAGCCAGTTGGTGATCGTAAATATGGAGCCAGTCTAGTAGGCTGATTCGACCCCTCCGGTTTGTTCAACGCCATACTTTTCCCTTCAGCGACACGTTGCGGGAGGAGGAGATGGCAAACCGGAGAATCGACATGCACGAGTACAGGGAAGTCATTTACCGACTTCGACAGCAGCAAAGCGAGCGGGCGATTGCCCGCTCGGGGATCATGGGGCGGCACAAGACCAACGAGATTGGCCAGATTGCCAGACTCCGAGGGTGGCTGGATCCAGAAACACCTTTGCCAGAGCTGGCAGCCATCGAGCAGGCCTTGCGTGAGCACCGTGCCCAAGGCAAATTGCGTCCAGTTGGTCGGCAAAGCGGGTTGAGCAGTGCGCATCTGACACTGATTGCCCAATGGTTTGAGCATGGTGTGAATGCGGTAGCGATCCATGCTGCGCTGCAGCGTGATCATGGCGTGCGATGCCACTACTCCTCGGTGCGTCGTGCCGTCAATCAATTGAAGGCTGCGCAACCCCAGGTTCGCCCGACGATGATTCTGGACTTCAAGCTTGGAGAGGCGGCGCAGGTTGACTTTGGAGCCGGTCCTTTCCTGCCAGACCCGACCAGCGGCAAGCCCAAGAGAACCTGGTTCTTTGTGATGACGCTGTGCGCCAGCCGCCACCAGTACGTGGAGTTTGTCTGGGACCAGACCGTGGCCACCTGGCTGCGCTGCCACCAGCGTGCCTTCGAGTTCTTTGGCGCCACCCCGGCGCGGCTGATCATCGACAACCCCAAGTGCGCCATCATCAAGGCGGTGCTGCATGAGACCGAGGTGCAACGTGCCTACGGGGAGCTGGCCCAGGGCTATGGATTTCTGATTGACCCGTGTCCTCCAGCAGATCCGCAGAAGAAGGGACGAGTGGAGTCTGGCGTGAAGTACGTCAAGCGCAACTTTCTGCCCACGCGCCAGTTTCGCCACCTTGCAGATCTGAACGAACAGGTCACCCATTGGGTGCTTCATGTCGCTGGGCAACGCATCCATGGCAGCACCTACGCCAAACCGCTGGAGCAATTTGAGCTGGAGCGCCCCTACCTGAAGCCATTGCCTGAGCGCAGGCCCGATGTCTATTGGTATGCACAAGCAAAGGTTCATCGCGATTGTCATGTTCAGCATGAGCGCTGTCTGTACTCCGTGCCCTATCGCCTAGTGGGGCGCACAGTGCAGCTTCGGCTATGCGCCTCGACCGTGGAGGTCTTTGACAGCCAGGATCTGGTGACCACTCACCCGAGGGGCCAGCGCCCTGGACAGCGTCAAACCATCAACGATCACATGCCCGAGGCCGCAGTCGCCTGGCTCATGCAATCGCCCGCCTGGTGTCGGGAGCAAGCTCAGGCGGTTGGTCTACACTGTCACGCGTTGATCATGAACCTGTTTGGTGATCGCATCTTGCAACGGCTGCGTACCGTGCAGGGGGTGTTGCGACTGAGGCATGAGTTTGGTGACCACTGGCTTGAACTGGCGTGCCAGCGATGCGGCGTTGTGGATTCCATCTCCCCGAAGGTCATGCGTCATGTCATTGAACAGTTACAGGATGAGGCCAAAGCCGGACTGTTGCCTGACACCGGTGCAGAATTTGGTGCCTCCTCAGCCTACCAAGGCAAGGGGCGCTTTGCCCGCGACACTCGCCAGATGATGTTGCAGTAAGAGGAGAGCTGCCATCATGAAACCAACGACTGCCACCCAGCACCACCCAGAAGTCGCCCAACAGCTGCGCCTGCTCCGTCTCTCAGGCGTGACAGACTCGCTCGACATTCGGATTCGGCAAGCCATTGACGAGAAGCTCAGTCACCTGGAGTTTCTGCAGATGCTCTTGGGAGATGAATTGGCTCGCCGCGACCAAACCCGAAGCGCGCTGTTGCTCAAGAAAGCCTCTTTGATCTCCAGCAAAACGATTGAGCAGTTCGACTTTGCCGCTTGTCCGACCCTCAACAGAAGCCTGGTCAGTGACTTGTTGACCTGTCGCTTCATGGGCGAGGCCTGTCCGGTGCTCATCTGTGGTCCGACCGGCACGGGTAAGAGCCATTTGGCTCAAGCCATTGGCCATCAGGGCATTCGTCAGGGCAAGGACGTGCTGTTCATCACCCAGAAGTCACTGCTTGGCTACTTGCACAAAGCCCGGATCACGGGTCAGTACGACCGCAAGTTCGCCAAGCTGGTCAAGGTGAGCCTGCTCATCATTGATGACTATGGCTTGTACCCCATGACATCGCCCCAGGATGAGGACTTCCATGAACTGGTAGCCCATCGCTATGAGCAGCGATCGACCATCATCACGAGCAACCTGGAGTTTGGTGAGTGGGACCAGGCGTTTGCCAGAAACAAGCTGCTGGCCACAGCAACCCTGGATCGTTTGTTACACAACGCCTACCGACTGACCTTGCAGGGCAAGAGCTACCGAAAGCCTCGTGACGTCAAAAAAACAGACGTTGCGCGTGGGTAAAAAACAGGCGATTATTGCGGTACCGGAAGGGGTAAAAAACGATCAAAAAGTGGCTCCATAATTTCGACAACCGGTGGCTCCATTATTTCGATCAATGACAACTTGTTCATGACACCAGTGCTTGCATTGTGTTGTCTGAGGCAGGTCGGTTTAACTGAACTCATTCTGAGCGTCTCCGCTATGCGGACTGGGCTGTGTCAGGTTCGCTCTTCGCTCATCCCTGACGGGACCGGCTATTTGCCGGCCTTTTCCGTCCCTGACGCCTTCGGCCCGGCACAGTGATCCGGGCCTGCGCGCTTTGCTTGCGTGCAGTCGACAGCTTTGGGACGCGGCAGTTGCCATTGTCCTTCCCGATCTCATCACCTATTCCCCGACTGTAGCCCGTGGCCGTGGGCCATCAAGGCGCATCAGGCCGTGTCCTCGGCAAGCCTGCGGGCCGCACCTACCTGCTGCTTTTCTCCTTGACGGTCCACGTTCGTGGGCTCCTGACCGTCGCGGGCGATGAACTCAGGAAAGACGGTGGCAACCAAGCCAGCCGGGTTCCTCGTGCCAACTGCACAGAACCGCCGAAAGGACGGGCTCCGAATCTTGGAATCCGGTGTGCAGTGAACAGATAAACCATTTACGACAGGAGAGTAAAAATGTTGGCATCACGCTTCGCTTCGCGTTCCCCAGTACTTCGCAGTGCATCCCCTCTGACCGATGATCAAATCCGGGCGGTGGTCCCGTCAATCTTCGCAGATGCACCGCACGAAAGCCGTTCGCATCGATACAGTTACATTCCGACCGTGGCTTTACTCGATGAATTGCGCAAGGAAGGGTTTCAGCCCTTTATGGTTACCCAGACTCGGGTACGTAATGAAGACCGGCGCGACTTCACTAAACACATGATCCGCTTGCGCCATGCTGGCCAGATCAATGATCGCGGCGAGGCAAACGAAATTATTTTGCTGAATTCGCATGATGGCACCAGCAGTTATCAGATGCTGGCAGGCATGTTTCGTTTTGTATGTAGTAACGGGCTTGTCTGCGGTGAAACGGTGGCGGATGTTCGAGTGCCTCACAAAGGGGATGTAACTGCTCAGGTAGTCGAAGGCGCGTACCGGGTTTTGAGTGGTTTTGACAATGCAAGGGAATCTCGCGAACTGATGCAGGAAATCACCTTGGACAATGGCGAGGCGGAGGTGTTCGCTCGTGCCGCCCTGTCTTTGAAATATGACGACCCACAAAAACCAGCACCCGTGACAGAAAACCAGATTCTGTTACCGAGGCGTGCTGAAGACACCAAGCCAGATCTCTGGAGCGTCTTTAACCGTACACAGGAAAACCTAACCAAGGGTGGCTTGTCAGGTCGTACCGCTAATGGCAGTCGTCAAAAGACACGGCCAGTGCTTGGCATCGATCAAAACATCAAACTCAATCGGGCTTTGTGGTTACTAGCTGATGGTATGCGTCAGTTAAAAGCCGGGTAATAAAACTGAGGGGGTAACCCCTCTTTTTTATGGGTGGTGCAATCAAGTGTTGCCCGGCCATGCCGGGCCCCAGGATCTAGACCTTGCAGTCACTGGCGTGCCTGCGGACGCCTTGACGGTCTGAAACGTAAACCGTGTTTCAGCCCTTAAAGGCGTCACACATGACGCACCCCGGTGGGGTGGATAAGGCCCAGGTAGGAAGGGAATCTGGCGATTTGTTGGTGTAGATGTTTGTGGTCTCAATAAATCTGAGGTATGGTTTATCTCGATGACTT
>Ga0255184_1000637_pt1 | contig 11093 bp, 12 predicted proteins | sample Miss_Cont_RepA_0_FD_189954 | JGI IMG/M metagenome (GOLD analysis project Ga0255184, IMG submission 189954) | Freshwater microbial communities from Mississippi River, Louisiana, United States - Miss_Cont_RepA_0h | ecosystem: Environmental > Aquatic > Freshwater > River | place: USA: Louisiana...
TCGTGCAAGGTGAGGGCAACAGCCTCCCGCTCGCGTCCCAACCGGGCATCCCACCAGCCCACCTTGGCGCGGGTGTTGCCGACGTCTAGCAGCACGATCATCGGCCAGCGTTCCCAAACCCGCCAGAAACAGGGCGAATGGAGACATCTCCCACCATCACGGGACGCATGCCCGAGGCGGTTTCAAGCAACAGCCTGCCTGACTCATCACAACCACTCGCCACGCCTTCCATCAGAACGACTCCCTGATCTGTCACCGCCACGGGCTGGCCTGCCAATGCATCCATCGACTGAAAATCAGGCAGGAAGCTGCCAAACCCATTTTGCGCCATGCGCTTGAGCGCATTCGACCATGCATGGGCGATCGACGCAACCAGCATGACGGCATCTGCCGGGTGGTCGTCGTTGGAGGCGCCTGCCTGAGCGACTTGCGACCAGTCTGCGATGGGTCTTGCCATCTCCACCGCGAGTTGGGATGCGCCAGCGAGGTTCAACCCGATGCCTGCCACTATGGTGGGGTGGAGCTTGGAGGGATGCTTGACCGTTTCCACCAGAATGCCGGCAAGCTTTGACTGATCCCACAACAGGTCGTTGGGCCACTTCAGGGTCAGGCGGTGGCGCACTTCGGTCTGCAGCAGCTTGCGCAAGGCCAACACAGCCGCAATCCCCAATGCGGGCGGCAATCCCATTAAAGCTGCAATGGGTACAGGTGAGTCCAACGCGACAGAAAACATGAGGCACTGGCCTGGTTGATTGGCCCAACCCCTGCCTGCCCGCCCCTTGCCAGCTGTCTGAAGGTGCGCGCCACGCAACCACGGCAGTGTCTGCAACGTGGATGCCGTGGTGGTCCGCAGGCTCTCGCCCAGGTCGGTATTGGTGGAGCCGGTGACGGGCAGCCATTCCATCCGCCCAAAACCAGGCAGATGATCGGCAAGTAGTTGGCACATCCGTTCTGGCTCAGCCAGTGAACCAAAGCTTGGTTCGTGAGTCATCTTGTTCATTGGACCGGATTTTAAGGCGATAAAACACGGGGCGAGTGAGGTCGTTGATTGTTATCATTGGTGCAATCACGCACGTTGGCGTCTCATGGCACTGTTTTCCTCCACCTCCTTGTCCTCCCGCACTGTTGTGGTGTCTGAGGGCGTTTGCCGCCTGTCCGGAGACTGGAACGTGCCTGCGCTCGCCCGGCGAGCCGAAGTGCAGGCTCGACGTCAGTTGCTGGGTGCCGTGCCCGCAGCCGCGACGTGGGACCTGAGCGCGGTCAATCGCATCGATGCAGTAGGCGCCCAGCTGCTCTGGCAGTGCTGGGGACAGCGGATGCCGGATCATGTTGTGCTAAAGGACGGCCAGCAGGAGCTGTTTGACATTTTGGCTTCCAGTCCTGTCGAGGCGGTGCCTGCACCACCACCGATTGACTGGTTGGGCTGGGTTCGCGCCATTGGTCGAGGCTTGTTGATCGGACTCGATCACGGTCGTGATCTCCTCATCCTGACCGGCCAGTTTTTGTTCAACCTGGTGGGCATGCTGGCCAACCCCCTGCGTGGTCCATGGCGTGAAATTTCGGCCCAGGTGTTTCGCACTGGTGCCCAAGCGCTTGGCATCACTGCGCTGGTTGGATTTCTGATCGGCATTGTGTTGTCGTATCTGTCTGCACAGCAGCTCAACATGTTTGGTGCAGGGCAGTTCATTGTGAAGCTGCTTGGCGTGGCGATTGTGCGAGAGCTCGGCCCGGTGCTCGCGGCGATCCTGGTGGCAGGGCGTTCAGGCTCGGCCATCACCGCGCAGATTGGTGTCATGCGCGTGACCCAAGAGCTCGATGCCATGCAGGTGATGGGTATCTCATCTGGGCAGCGCCTCGTGTTGCCGCGCGTCATTGCGCTGGCCTTGACCATGCCGCTGCTGGTGCTGTGGACGGATGCCATGGCCTTGATTGGTGGCATGCTTGCCGCCAAGTTTGAGCTCGGGCTGACCTTGACCTGGTTTTCTCAAAGCCTGCCGGACGCAATCGGCTTGAAAAATTACTGGATCGGCATGGTCAAGGGTGTGACCTTCGGTGTGTGGGTGGCCCTGGTGGCGTGTCATTTTGGCCTGAGGATCGAGCCCAACACCGAGAGCCTTGGCAAGGGCACCACGGCATCGGTTGTCACCTCCATTACGGGAGTGATCCTGATCGACGCGATCTATGCCGTCATTTTCAACGAGATGAAAATCTGATGGACGCGCAAGCCCCCGTGATTGATGTTCAGGATTTGACGACAGCCTTTGGCACGCATGTGGTGCACCAGCATCTCAACCTGCAGGTTTGGCCACGCGAAATCCTGGCGCTGGTGGGTGGCTCGGGCTCGGGCAAAACCACCTTGCTGCGGCAGATCCTGGGACTGGACCGACCCCGCGAGGGCGTGGTCAAGGTGTTTGGCCGGCCGGTGCACGATTACACCGGGGCCGAGCGCATCGCCTTGACACATCGGTGGGGGATGCTGTTTCAGGCAGGTGCCTTGTTCTCGGCGCTGCCCGTGTTTGACAATGTCGCGCTACCATTGCGGGAGGTGCATCATTTGCCTGAGGACCTCATCCGCGATGTGGTGTTGATGCGCCTGAGCTGGGTGGGGTTGACAGCGCGCGATGCTGCGCTCATGCCGTCAGATCTCTCGGGTGGCATGGTCAAGCGGGTTGCGCTTGCCCGCGCGCTTTCGCTGGATCCAGAACTGTTGTTTCTGGATGAGCCGACAGCTGGCCTCGACCCACAGCGCTCGGATGAGTTTGTCGAGTTGATCAAGGCCTTGCACCGGCAGCTCGGATTTACGGTGGTGATGGTCACGCATGATCTAGACACCATCCGTGACTTGTCGACGCGCGTGGCGGTGCTGGCTGAAAAACATGTGCTGGTCGAAGGCACAATCGAACAGGTCATGCAAACCAAGCATCCATTCATTGATGCTTTCTTTCACAGCGAACGTGGCATGCGGGCGCTGGGAAATCTTGATGCAGAGGTAGGTGCTCATGGAAAACCGTAGTCATGCCTTGTTGGCGGGACTGTTTACGCTGGCGCTGTTGGTCGCTGCCGCCTTTGCTGCCATCTGGATCGGCCGCACCAACGTACAGTTGATGCCTTACGACCTGATTTCCAGCTCTCCGGTCACGGGGCTCTCGGTGCAGTCTCAGGTGCGGTATCAGGGTGTGCCAGTGGGCAATGTTGAAACCCTCAAGTTCAATGAGGGCATGCCAGGCCAAATCCGGATCCGTATTGGCATCAACCCCAACACACCCATCACTACCGGGACATGGGCTGAAATCGCCACTCAAGGCGTCACCGGGATTTCCAACATCGAATTGCGTGACGATGGCTTGAACGACGAGCGCCTGTATTCCACGCCTGACCATATTCAGGAAATCCCGATGCGTCCCGGCTTTTTCGAGCGCCTGCAAGCCCGTGGCGGTGGCATGATCGGCAGCCTCGAGCGAATCATGAACCAGGTGGAAAAATTCGCCAGTGATGAAAATGCCTTGTCGTTCAGCCAGGCACTTGAAAACTCTGCCAAGCTGACCGATCAGCTCAATCGCACCGCGCAGTCACTGGAGCCCACGATCAACAAGCTGCCTGCGTTGGTGGACTCGATGGCGTCGACTGCGAAGCGCATTGACACAGCTGCAAATGAGATCACCAAGCTGGCGGTGTCCGCTCAGGACACGGTCAAGCTGCTCAATGCACCCTATGGTCCCATGCATCAGGCCGCCCAGAGTTTGCAGAGCCTCCAGGTGGTGGCTGCCCAGCTGCGCAGTTCGACGTTGCCCGAGGTCACGGCCTTGTCGACCAACCTGTCCGATGCTGCACAAGCCTTCACCAGAACATCGCGCCAGATCGGAGATGCGCCCCAGTCTTTGATTTTTGGTGCACCCCAGGTCATGCCAGGTCCTGGAGAACCAGGTTTTAACGGCTTTGGCCCGTTGCCCAAGACATCACGCTGAGGACTCACCATGTTTGCCCCTCGAACGATTCGCTCACTGTCCCGCGTTGGGTGCTTGGCTGCCATGACGATGTTGCTGGCGTCCTGTGGCGTTGGCAAGTCTGGCGTAGCACCCACGCAGCTTGATCTGGGGGCGACCCCGGCTATCCAGCCTGGTCAGCCCGCTATCACCAACCCCCCTGTCGTGGTGCCGGTTGCCTCATCGGCAGCCTTGTTGTCCCAGACCATGGTCATCTGGCGGGTCGGCAACGAGGGCCAACCCCGTGCCTATGCCACTTATCAATGGGTCGCGCCACCGGCCAAACTGTTCCGTCAGCGCGTGATCGATCGACTATCCCAGCAAGGCGCTGTCCTGCAACAAGGTGTGGGTGCGGATATGCCGACGATCCGTTTGGATGTGCAGCGTTTCGAGCAGACCTTTTCCGCTGACGGTGACCGCAGCCAGGGCCATGTCACGGTTCAGGCCGTGATGGTCAAGGGCGCGCAGTACATGGACCGCCTTCTGATTGATGTCAACGCCCCCGCACCCACCCAGGACGCTGAGGGCGGTGCCATCGCCCTGCGTCAGGCTAGCGACCAGGCAGTCGAGCAGTTGGCACGATGGGTCAGCGCGACGCTGTCAGCCCCTTCGCAAGCCACGCGTGCGAGCCAGCCTAGACCCTGATGCTTCCCACCTCAACAACTCAAGATATCGTCGTCCCATGCAAAATCAGACTGAAACCACCACATTTGATGGCCTGGCTGGCCTCATTGACTGCGCGATCGACTGGCCTGCGGGCGAGCCTATTGGCTGGGCGCTCGTGCTCCACCCCAATCCTGCTCATGGTGGCACGCGCGACAACAAGGTGGTCACCACCATCGCCCGCGCCTGTGTGCAACATGGCTATGCGGCAGTGCGCCCCAATTTCAGAGGCATTGGCGAGTCCGCAGGATCGTTTGACCATGGCAAGGGCGAGATGCTGGACATGGCTGCCTTGGTTGAGCAGTTCCGTGTGCGTTACCCCGCCGTTGCAGATAAAAAATGGGTCGTCGGTGGGTTTTCATTCGGCACCTCGATTGCCGTGCAGCTCTACGCACGCTGGGAAAAAGAAGGCAAAAGGCTACCTGACTTGATGGTACTGGCGGGGTCTGCCGCCTTGCGTTTCCGGCATGGTGACGCCAAGGCTCCTGCTGATGCGCTCATCGTGCATGGCGAGGACGACGATGTGGTGCCGCTCACCGAGTTGATGGAGTGGGCGCGGCCCCTGGACATGCCTGTCGTCGTGATGCCCAACGCCGGTCATTATTTTCACGGCAAGCTACTGATTTTGCGCAACTTGATCTCGACAAGGCTAAAGTCAGTCTAAAACCACCTGACTCAATTCAGCTTTAGAAGCTTGGCTTGCCTATAATCCTGCTATCGCTGCGATTGCAACAAAGGAAGACATATGCATGCTGGAAGGATGATGGGATGGAAACAAAGCGTGCTGGCAGGATCAATGGCCCTCACGGTCTCGCTGACGGTCGCCATCTCCAGCGTGGCATCGGCGCAGCAATCGGCGCCAGCCCCAGCCTCTTCACCTGCCGCCCGCGCCGCAGTGGCGCAGACCAGTTCACCCATCCCCGTCGTGGATGTGTCTACCGTACCGGCGCCCTCGGTTGCAGCACGCGCCTGGATTGTGCTGGATGCTGTGACAGGGCAGGTGTTGGCATCCGTCAATCCCGACCAGAAAATCGAGCCGGCATCACTGACCAAAATCATGACGGCCTATGTGGCCTTCAACGCGCTCAAGGAAAACCGGCTCAAGCTTGAACAGGAAGCCAACGTGTCACAGCTTGCCTGGAAAACACGTGGATCCCGCATGTTTATTGAGCCGCGCAAGCCTGTCACCGTCGACGAGCTGCTCAAGGGCGTGATCATCCAGTCCGGCAACGACGCATCGGTTGCGCTTGCAGAGGCAGTGTCAGGCAGCGAGACTGCATTTGTCGCCGAGATGAACAAGGAGGCGCAGCGCATTGGCCTGACCAACACCAATTTTCTCAACTCGACCGGCCTGCCTGATCCGCAACACCTGACGACAGTGCGGGATCTGGCGCTCCTGGCGCGCAAGATGATCGAGGATCATCCCGACTATTTCAAGTACTACCAAATGCGCGAGTTCACCTACAACAAGATCAAGCAGGCCAACCGCAACCGCCTGTTGTGGGCGGATCCTTCGGTCGATGGCATGAAGACTGGGCACACCGATGCCGCCGGATATTGTCTGGTCTCAACCGCCAAGCGGGGTGATCGCCGCGTCATCAGCGTGCTTGTCGGCGCCGACAGCGCGGCTTCCCGCGCAGAGGAAAGTCTCAAGCTCCTGAACTGGGGTTTTCAGAACTTCGATACCGTCAAGCTATTCGACAAGAGCCATCCTGCCGTCGAGGCCCGTGTCTGGCAGGGCAAAACCGAAGTGGCCAAGCTCGGCACCCTGGAGCCATTGTGGGTCACCGTACCGCGTGGCCGTTCGGGTGATGTCAAGCCGGTTGCCAAACACCCCGAGCCACTGATGGCCCCACTCGAGCAGGGACAGCGCGTTGGCACCCTGTCATTGATGATGGAAGACAAACTCTTGCGCACCACGCCGCTGGATGTGTTGGAGAGCGTGCAGCAGGCTGGATTCTTTGGCCGCATGGTCGACACCGTCAAAATGTGGCTGCAATAAATACAGAAAATACAGAAACCCAATCAGAGCGTAATGATGATCCAGACGATGTTGATCCAAGGTATTCAAGGCGACCCAACGGTCTATCTCAACGGAAGCTACACGCCTTTGTCTTTGGCCAAGATTTCCGTGCTGGATCGGGGATTCATCTTTGGCGATGGCATTTACGAGGTGGTTCCGGTTTATCGTGGCAAGCCTTTCAGGATGCGCCAGCACCTGGATCGCCTGGATCGCAGTCTCGCCAAAATTCGCATCCGTCAGCCCCGCACGCGTGAGCAATGGGAGGCGCTGGTGGCCGATCTGATCGCTCGCTCCAGCGAGCCCAATTGCATGGTCTACATCCAGGTCACTCGTGGTGTGGCCAAGCGCGACCATGCTTTTCCCCAGCCCGAGGTCGAGCCGACCGTCTTTGCAATGGTGGCACCGATGGCCCTGCCCACGCAGGCAGCGCGTGAGGTTGGCCTGCGCGCCATCAGCATTCCGGACGAGCGTTGGTTGCATTGCGATATCAAGTCTGTCTCCTTGCTTGGAAACGTGTTGGCCAAACAGGCTGCCGTCGATGCAGGCGTGGATGAGGTAGTGCAGTTCCGTGGTGAGCATCTGACCGAAGGCGCATCCTGCAACATCTGGGTGGCTACTGGTGGACGCTTGTTGGCCCCGCCCAAGGACAACCTCATCCTCGAGGGGATTCGCTATGGATTGCTCGAAGAGTTGTCCAAAGAATCGGGCATCCCGTTTGAGATGCGCGTGGTGACCCGGCAAGAGGTCAGCGCTGCCGATGAAATCATGATGTCATCCGCCACGCGTGAGGTATTGCCCATCGTCGAGCTCGATGGCAAGCCTGTTGGCAATGGCAAGCCTGGCCCGGTTTACCAGGCCTTGCGCCGGGCGTATGACGCCCGCATTGCTGCTCTCTGATCGTCAATGGTCCTCACATCGTGAACATCCCGCCCGAACAATCGCTGATCGAATACCCCTGTGACTTTCCCATCAAGGTCATGGGAAAGCAGTCACCTGACCTGGCGCAAGCGCTCACAGAGGTGGTGCTGCAACATGACCCCGAATTTGATCCTGCGACGGTCGAGATGCGTGCCAGCAAAGGTGGCAATTACATTGGGCTGACTTTCACAGTGCGAGCGGTGTCACGTGAGCAGCTTGATGCGCTGTATCGTGCCTTGCACAGCCACCCATTGGTGTCGGTGGTGCTCTAGTGCACCAGACTGACTCCAGTCCTGCTGCCGAAGGCCACGTCCCCATCCGACGACGTTCTGGACTGTCCGATTACCAGCAGGTCTGGGATGAGATGCGTGTCTTTACCGCGCAACGTACTCCAGATACCCCAGATGAAATCTGGCTGGTCGAGCATGCGCCAGTCTATACGCTTGGGCAGGCTGGCAAGCTAGAGCATCTGCTCCACCCCGGCGCCATTCCGATTGTCAAGTCAGATCGGGGAGGCCAGGTGACCTACCATGGTCCAGGGCAAGTGGTGGCCTATGTGTTGATGGACTTGCGTCGAGCAGGGTTGCACATCAAGGGCCTGGTCGAGCAGCTGGAGGAGGCCACCATCCGGACCCTCGCGACCTTTGGCATTGCACAGGCTGTCCGTCAGCCTGGCGCCCCTGGCGTCTACGTGCCAATGTCTGACCAAGACGGCAAGCTTGCCAAGATTGCCGCCCTGGGTGTGAAGGTCCGTCAGGGATGCACTTATCATGGGGTGGCCCTGAATGTTGACATGGACCTGTCTCCCTTCGATGGGATCAACCCCTGTGGTTATGAAGGATTGCGTACCATCAGTATGGCGAGCCTGGGTGTCCGGGCGGATTGGGCGACGGTAGCCATGGCGTTGGCAAGGGAAATCGAGCGCTGTTGCGGGCTGCGGGTAAAATAATTGCATTATGTCGACTGATCATCAGGTGCCTGGCGGCACCGACCCCCTCTCCCCGCCAGCCTACGATCCTACGCAAAAGCAAAAATCGCAGGCCAAGACCGCACGTATCCCCATTAAGGTGGTGCCTGCCGAGCGTTTAAAAAAACCCGAATGGATCCGCGTCAAGGCGGCCGCACCGGGGTCGCGTTTTCACGATATCAAGCGCATCTTGCGTGAGCACAAGCTCCACACAGTCTGTGAAGAGGCTTCCTGCCCCAACATTGGCGAGTGCTTTGGCAAGGGTACGGCCACCTTCATGATCATGGGTGACAAGTGCACCCGACGCTGTCCGTTTTGCGATGTGGGCCATGGCCGTCCTGATCCTTTGGATGTCGATGAGCCAGTCAACCTCGCCAAAACGATTGCGGCGATCAATCTTTCCTACGTCGTGATCACGTCAGTGGATCGTGATGACCTGCGTGATGGTGGCGCGGCGCATTTTGTCGAGTGCATCCGCAAGGTGCGCGAGCTTTCTCCTCAGACCAAGATCGAGGTGTTGGTGCCGGATTTCCGTGGCCGGCTTGATCGGGCCTTGGAAATCCTCGACGCCGGCCCACCAGATGTCATGAACCACAACCTCGAGACGGTGCCCAGGCTCTACAAGCAGGCGCGACCAGGATCGGATTACGGACACTCCCTCAAGTTGCTGCAGGAGTTCAAAAAGCGCCAGCCAGGCGTTCCGACCAAGTCCGGCCTGATGCTGGGTCTTGGTGAGACTGACGAGGAGATCCTGCAGGTCATGCGCGACATGCGCGCGCATGATGTCGACATGTTGACGATCGGCCAATACCTGCAGCCCTCAGAGCATCACTTGCCCGTGCTTCGATACGTTCATCCGGACACCTTCGCCATGTTTGAGCGCGAGGCTTATGCGATGGGTTTCACCCATGCTGCGGTCGGTGCCATGGTGAGGTCCTCATATCATGCGGACAAGCAGGCCGAGGCAGCACATGCCAAGGCCAGCGCCTGATCAGGAAGACGGCTCGCGCATCCACATCACATCCCCGTTGCCACTGAGCCTGTTGGCAGTGCGCGCGACGATGAACAGCAGGTCTGACAAGCGGTTGAGGTATTGCTGAGGCAAGGCACCCATTGGCTCCATCTGATGCAAGGCCACGACCGCACGCTCTGCGCGTCGGCAGATGCTGCGGGCGAGGTGAGCAGATGCCGCTGCACGGCAGCCCCCAGGCAGGATGAATTCCTTGAGTGGTGGCAGGTCCGCGTTCAGCTGAGAAATCTTCTCATCCAGAAACGCGACCTGCTCCGGACGCATCAGCTGATAGCCCGGGATTGCCAGCTCGCCACCCAGGTCAAAAAGGGCGTGCTGCACAGGTGTAACTGTTGCCAGTAGTGGGCTCAAGGATGCATCAGCCTGAAGGTCTGCGATCAGCAATCCCAGGCTGCTGTTGAGCTCATCGACCTCGCCCATGGCGCAGACACGCGCGCTGTCTTTGCGCACGCGGCTGCCGTCGCCAAGCCCAGTCGAGCCGTCGTCTCCGGTGCGGGTGGTGATGACTGACAGGCGGTTTCCCATGTCGTGTGTCCAGTGGTTTGGCAGTGTGGTGCCCTAAGAAACATGTTAGAGGACGTAGCGGGCAAGATCCTGGCTGCCCGCGGCCTCAGCCAGCTTGTCATTCACATAGGCAGTGTCGATCACGATCGTTTTGCCACTGCTCGCAGCAGCGTCAAAGGATAAATCCTCCAGGAGCTTTTCCATCACGGTGTAGAGACGGCGCGCACCGATGTTTTCTGTTCGTTCGTTCACCTCGGAGGCCAGCTCAGCCAGGCGTGAAATGCCATCCTCCATAAAGGAGAGGTGTACGTCCTCGGTGGCGAGCAGCGCGGTGTACTGCTTGATCAGCGAGGCATCTGTGTCGGAAAGGATACGGATGAAGTCAGCTGCTGTCAGTGAATCGAGCTCGACCCGAATCGGGAACCGGCCTTGCAACTCAGGGATCAGGTCAGACGGGCGCGCCAGATGAAAGGCGCCAGAGGCGATGAACAGAATGTGATCGGTACGGATCATGCCGTACTTGGTCGTGACCGTCGTGCCTTCAACCAGAGGGAGCAAGTCCCGCTGCACCCCTTGACGCGAGACGTCTGCACCACTGGCCTCCTGGCGCGCACAAATCTTGTCGATCTCGTCCAGAAACACGATGCCATGCTGCTCAACACGCTGAATGGCGACCGCGCGCAGATCCTCTTCGTTGACACGCTTGGCCGCCTCTTCATCGACCAGCAGCTTGAAGGCCTCCTTGACTGTCATTTTGCGGGTTTTCTTTTTGTCCCGCGAGAGACCGGCAAACATACCTTTGAGTTGCTCGGTCATCTCCTCCATGCCAGGGGGGCCCATGATATCCATCTGGGGCATCGGCTGGGCGACCTCAATGTCAATCTCAGTGGCGTCGAGCTGGCCTTCGCGCAAGCGCTTGCGAAACGTCTGTCTTGCGGCATTTTCCTCGCGGATGGGTGAACCGTCGGCCGCTCTCGGAGGGGCGATCAGCACATCGAGGATGCG
>Ga0255184_1000639_pt1 | contig 11069 bp, 6 predicted proteins | sample Miss_Cont_RepA_0_FD_189954 | JGI IMG/M metagenome (GOLD analysis project Ga0255184, IMG submission 189954) | Freshwater microbial communities from Mississippi River, Louisiana, United States - Miss_Cont_RepA_0h | ecosystem: Environmental > Aquatic > Freshwater > River | place: USA: Louisiana...
TACGCTCAACGCCCCAATCTCACTCACGGAGCGTTACCAAATCTCCCATCCCACTTATGGCAAAGCTGACATATCGCTGGGAAATCTCGTGACCTCTCCAGAGTTTGAGAAGAAATTCACTTACACTGGAAATGATTTAGGCCCAACGTACAGAGCAGAGTCCACCACCTTTCGACTGTGGGCGCCGACTGCCACCAAAGTCGAACTTCTCACTTATTCATCGGCAACATCCGATGTTAAGAGCCGTTATGTGATGAAGTCGGATGTTCAAGGAACGTGGGTCTACACCCTCGAGGGTAACCACGATAGCTTGATATACAACTACAACGTAGAGGTCTATGGCGCCACGAATGAGGCAGTTGATCCTTATGTCAGATCAGCAACAGCAAATGGCAAGCGTGGTGTAGTAGTAAATCTCAACACAACTAATCCCAAGAAGTGGGAAAAAACAAAGCCACAGTTCTCTGGTAAGGCAACTGATGCCGTCATCTATGAACTTCATGTCCGGGACCTTTCAATGGATAAATCTGCGCCATTCCCTAAAGCGGTCCGTGGGAAGTTCCTTGGGCTCACCTACCCCAATCTCAAAGGAAGCGCTGGACAGCCTGTTGGCGTCAATGCCATTAAAGATCTTGGAATTACTCACCTACAACTTTTGCCCATTTACGACTTTGCTTCAGTCGATGAACTTAAACCAACATTCAATTGGGGTTATGACCCGCTGAATTACAACGTTCCTGAAGGGTCATACTCAAGTGATTCCAATAATCCCAAAGCGCGCATCATCGAATTAAAACAAGCTATTCAATCACTGCACGATCAGGGCATTCGAGTCATTATGGATGTGGTTTACAACCATGTTTATGACGCTTCAAGTTTCTCTCAAACCAAGATTGTGCCAGGTTATTGGTTCCGAACCGATGGCGATGGAAAACTCACGAGCGCCTCTGGGTGCGGTAATGACTCAGCATCAGAGCGATCCATGGTCCGCAAGTTCATCGTTGATTCCGTCAAATACTGGGCGAGTGAATACAACCTCGGCGGATTCCGCTTCGATCTCATGGGTCTTCATGACATAGAAACTATGCGCCAAGTTCGTTCTGCACTCGATGAAATTGATCCATCGATCATCCTCATCGGCGAAGGCTGGAATATGGGTACGCACCCCTCAGAAATCCGATCAAATCAGCGGAACATCACGCAACTCCCGGGTATCGCAGTCTTCAATGATCAAATCCGCGACGGAATCAAGGGCTCGGTATTCAACGCAACCGATAAAGGCTTCGCAACGGGAATCCCATCCAAGCGCTCAAACGTCATGGCTGGCATCGTTGGAAACATCGATTATTCAAGGTCGATTGCTCCAGCCTTCACAACTCTTTCGCCAAGTCAATCTGTTAACTATGTCGAGGCTCATGACAACAATACGTTGCAAGATAAATTGCGACTTAGTCTTGATACAAAGAGTGAATCATTAATTTCTACCTACCATCGTCTCGCAAGTGCCATTCCTCTTCTCTCTCAGGGAATACCTTTCATTCATGCAGGACAAGAATTTCAACGCTCGAAGGGCGGAGACTCCAATTCTTATCAATCAGGCGATGAGATCAATTCACTTAAGTGGAACCTCATCACTAAAAAATCAGATACGAGAGAGTTTTTCAAAGGATTGTTAAAGCTACGTGCTGCTCATCCCGCGTTTCGAAGTGATGATGCAGCATTGGTGAAGTCCAACCTGCGATTCCTCAAGAGTCCAAGTGATGTGATTGCCTATTCGCTCAATGGTGCAAAGTTTGGGGATAGCTGGAAATCCATCGTTGTAATCCATAACGCTGGGACAAAGTCTGCTTCTATCACTCTTCCCACGAAAGCTGATTGGCGCATTGTCGTAGACGGGAAAAAGGCAGGGACCCGAGTCCTCAAAAATCTCAGTGGTGCTTCCACCGTACAAGTTGCAGCACTATCGACGATGGTGCTCTACCTAAATTAGACTGAAAATATGACGTTGCAGCCCCAATCGCGCTATCAGGTTCGCGGCATTCCCGGCTTTGTCCATCGCGTTTCACTCCGCGGAAGGACTATTGATTATTGGGCTCCGGAGGGTGGTTCAGACCATGTTCTGATTGCTCATGATGGACAAAATATATTCGATCGCAAAACTGCGACTTTTCTCTACACCTGGAAACTTGCTCAAACGAGTATTCGAGTGGCGCGAGAAACGCACAAAACTCCTCCGCTCATCATTGGTGTGTTTCACAGCTCTACTAAGACTGATCCGCATGGTCGCTCAAAAGATCTAACGCCAGAAGATCCCTTTCGCGCTGGAATGAAGCCGGCACTCCACTCAACAATTTCCGCCGGTGAACTCCGTGGAAACTCATATTTACAGATGATTTTCGATGAAATTGTTCCTACAATGGCAAAGTTAACAAAAAGCACATCAACACCTGAGAAGACTGCCATGATTGGTTCATCGATGGGTGGGCTTGCAACGTTGTATTCAGCTATAAAACATCCAGAGCGTTTTCATACCGCGCTCGCACTATCGCCACATTGGACGTTGGCAGGAGATGCACTTGTTGAATGGATGATTCCGCAATTGCCACGCGATAAACAGATGCGAGTATGGATGAGCCGTGGCACCAAAGGTCTTGATGCTTCATATGAACCATTTCAAGATCGAGTTGATCTGATGATGGAAGAGTTAGGTTGGAATGCACGACGCTTCATCACGAAGGTCTATCATCGAACTGCACATAATGAACGTTCCTGGGCTAGCTATGTAGATGAACCGCTCCGGTTCTGGCTCAATAAGTGATCTTGAAAGTCCGTATTTTCGAATAGGCAATCTCGCCGGCTGCATTCTTGGCAATGGCCACCACTTCAATCGTTGTGCCAGATTTGAACTTTCTTGGTTGAGTGAAAACTCGATAGAGGCCGCCAGGAACTTCACTTGTCTCAAAAGTACGACGATCTGCAGTCCCCACATTGGTCCATTTTGTGCTGCCTTGCTTGCGAATTTGGAAGTTCACTTGGACGAACTCATCGCCAGGTACTGTGGCGCGGAGCGAGAGCCAATTAGGGGTTGCGTAGTCATAATCGACTTTTGCCAAGTTCACTGAAAGTTTATTGGTGGATGTGAATTTCTGAGTTGCTTTCAAGACTACGGTAGAGATTGCTGGCACAGTCAGATCAATAGTTTTTCCAGTAAAACTAAGAGACGATGTCTTTCCATACACTACTTCCCACGCAGAATCAGTTGAAACGGGAACTTTGATTGATTCTTCAGATTCTCCGGAGTTGAAGACAACCACATATTCCTGACCATCCAAGTAACGAGACATTGCGACGGCGCTTCGCGAAGTTGCGCGTAATTGCTGAGTTCCGCTTCGTAATGCGGGGTTTGCTTTGATAAGGAGACCAATTGATGTTATCTGCTCCTGCAGAGGATTATTAAGATCAAATGCGCTCTTACTCCCTATTGGTGGAGAACCAATACGATACTCGTTCTGCCATTCCACTACTTCAGTCGGAAACATATCTTGACGCGCAGATTTATCCCCACCACTACCGACCATGCCTTTTTCATCTCCATAATACAAAACTGGAGCGCCGCGGGAGAAGAAGAGGACGTCGTTGGCCAATTTAGAACGGCGGAAGGTTAGTTCCTCATCTCCATATGTTGCTGATTGAATGAAGTAACCAACACGTCCCATATCGTGATTACCCATGAAGGTCGGAATCCCATAGGCGCTCTGAGTGGCAGTCGTATAGAGATCGTCTTGATTAAACATGTCAATCAAGCGCGGGACTTGTCCATCAGTCTTAGCAAAACCCAATCCATGTCGTTGGAAAGCAAAATCTAAAACGCTAGGAAAAGACTGCTCATGAACAAAGGTCGAGAGGTAATAGGGATTGGCGTCATAAACCTCGCCAAATACCGCAAAATCAGGCTTTCCAGCTGCCCGCGCGGTTGCCATGATCTTTGGGACGAAAGCGTTCCAAAACTCTGGATTCACATGTTTGGCGGTATCGATTCGATAACCATCGATATTGAACTTAGTAATCCAACTCGACCAGAGTTTGATCATCCCTTCGACCACTTCAGGTTTTTCCGTGAATAAGTCATCGAGTCCAAAGAAATCACCGTACGTACTGGACTCGCCCGAAAATGTTGAGTCGCCGCGGTTATGGTAATTCGTTAGATTATTAAGAAAAGCAGGCTTCTTTATCTTTGCATAGGCCTTGCCGACTACGGGCGGCCTAGGGAAGGACTTCTTGGCATCCAATTTAGGAAAGTTCTTCTTTCCAACGAACTTAAGTAAGTCAAATTCTCTTCCCCGGTAATCTTTGTAAGGAACCATGTCAAGCGTTGCATAGTTATACATTCCATAAGAATTGAAAATTATGTCAGCGGTGTGGTTTGCGACAATATCCACTATTACTTTCATTCCAAGTGCATGAGCCTTTGCAATCATTGCTTTGAATTCCGCTTCGGTCCCAAGGTGAGGATCTACTGTTGTGAAATCTGTTCCCCAGTATCCGTGATAGGCAGCGCTACCTTGTTGGACCCAGTTTTGAACGACAGGCGGAGTTATCCAAATAGAAGTGAAACCCATTCCCTTGATGTAAGAAAGTTTCTCGGTAAGTCCAATAAAGTCTCCACCGTGCCAATAACCGATATCTGCCTTATCGAGGCCGTTAACAAGTCTTCCGCCTTTAACAAACGCGTCGTCATTATTGGGATTTCCATTGGCAAATCGATCAGTCATCACAAAGTAAATGGAATCTTGTGAGAGTGCGCCTCGGGCAATTCTTTTAAACGTCGGCAAGTTCTCGGCGGTACTGCTGGGGGTTAGGAAGAAAAGGCTAGAAATAAGGGCCCCAGCGATAGTAGCCGCTATTGCTCTCCTTACGAGAGAAGCCACATGCCACCTACTGCGCCCTTGGTGTTGATGGCAAGAGTTTTGCCTGAAGCTTGTGGGCCAAAAAGGGTTTTCTTTATCGAATACCCGAATGGAGCGAGATCTATTTTCTCTTTTATTCCCTTGCGAGCAACGAAGACCAGCACCGACTCTTTCTTTGATTCGCGCAAATAAGCAAGTGAATCAGCGCTTACGTGTATCCATCGAATTCCACCATGAGCCAAAGCATGGCTCTCTTTTCGGATCTTAATTAATTCCATGTAATCAAAGAGCAGTTCACTATTCCATTTTTCTGGGTGATCCCAATCAATAGTTCGCCGACCGTTCTCCCCCCAATTTCCTTCCAGACCAATCTCATCTCCGGCAAAAATTGAAGGAACTCCGGGATATGACATCAACAAGGTCACTCCAGCAACATTCTTATGAATGTCCTTATTCACTACGGTATGGAATCGAGCTCGATCATGAGAGCCAAGAAGAATCATGCTGGCAATCAACGAACGCCAAGGAATCCCTGCCGCAAATTGCTGCATCATCTCCATCATTGCGTTACCGTCAATCTTTGGAAGCGGAGCAGGCATACCAAAGGAGTCCCTTACATTCTCATCTTCACCATTTAGCCAATACCAAATCGGTTTAGTGAAACCGTTGTAATTCATAGTCCCATGCCAGCCAAAACCATCAAGATCCTCAGCAAAAAAGTCAGCATTTTCTGCTACCAACCAGGCGTCAGGATTAGTCTCATGCATCGCTTCCCGAATTCCACACGCAATCTCGCGATTAAAGTTATCGCCGTAATATCGGCCGGTCATATTTCCAACATCGATGCGCCAACCGGACATCCCAAAAGGTTCGCGTAACCAGCGTCTTACAATAGATTTGTCGCTCTCCCATAAAAGTTGGCGAAGCTTTTTGGATGAGAAATTGAGCTTCGGCAGTGACTTAACATTCCACCATCCCACATATCCCCATTTGCTCTTTTTCGTCCAATAGAAAAAATCCCGTTTTTCGCTGCGAGGATTGTTGAGCGCTTCTTGGATCCATGGATGGCCCAGCCCACAGTGATTTGTAGTGAGGTCGCTCATGACTCTTATCCCGTTTTTCTGAGCACTTTTACGCAATTTTATGAGCGCCTTATCGCCACCGAGCAACGGATCGGCCTCTTCAAAAGATGAAGCGTCGTAACGATGATTGCTTCGACTCGCAAAGATTGGAGTGAAATAAATGGCATTGACTCCTAGGGAAGAGAGATGATCAAGTTTCGCTTCGACGCCTCCGAAATCTCCGCCGTAAAATTCTTGACTCACATCTTTTTGATTAAGTGCTGGAATGTCATTCCAATCACGTGGAATAGCCCAATTCGGTAATTCTCTAATTGCTTCGGACTTAGCAAAACGATCAGGGAATATCTGATAGAAAATTGCCTTGCGAAGCCATGATGGCGCATCGTGATGTGCCGTGACTTTAAAGTCGAAATGGTCCACAACATCTCGGGCAAACACGCCGGCTGCGTTCAACCAACGGAAGTTCTTTCCATCTCGGAGCAGAAACCGATAATTTGTGATGGGACTAATTATTTCAACTTTGACCTGCCACCAAGTTTCCGTTGAGGTGGTGCGAACCTTTTTTAATGTATAGGTAACTGGTTCGCCATCTTGCAAGATCCGAATAAAGATCTGCTTGGCAGGATCTTTTTTTGGTACTCGAATCTTGAGTGTGATTGTCTCGCCGAGATTTGGTGCACGATTACTGACGTAGAGTTCGCTGCCATCATGATGAGGAAATGGCACGTTTTAACCTTTAAGTGAGCCAGCAGTAAGCCCCGAAACGACGAAGCGCTGAAGCCAGATAAAGAGCAACATCACTGGCAGAGTCGCGATGAGTGCGCCAGCCGCAAATGCTCCCCAATTCTCCTGGAAATCAGTCTCAATGAATTGGCGCATACCAACTGCGAGAGTAATGGAATCTTGATTTCCACCCAGAATCACCGATGTTAGTAAGAACTCATTCATGGTTCCAATAAATGAAAGTAGGGCAACAACTGAAAGCATCGGGAGTGCGAGCGGCAGGATGATTCGCACATAAATCTGGCCATGGGAGGCGCCATCAATTTTTGCTGATTCATCAATCTCAGAAGGAATGGAGTCAAAAAAGCCCTTTAGCATCCAAGCATTAATGCCAAGGGCACCACCAGCAAAGATCACAAGAAGCGCAATAGGATTACCAAAGTCCATAAATGGTATGGATTCGCGCAAGTCAGCCAGGATGACATAGAACGCCGTGACTGCTAGCAATTGTGGAAACATCTGAATAATAAGAATCGTCATTAAAGTGGTCTTACGTCCACGGTATCGGAAACGACTTAAAGCGTATGCAGCGGTGGCTCCAATCGCGAGCTGAACTACAGCATTGATTGAAGCAATCAACACTGAATTACGCATCCAACGCCAATACGGTTGATCTGGGTTCTCCCATAACAATCGATAGTTATCGAGTCCACGATATTGAGGAATCAGGCTTTGGGTGTTGATTTTTCCAAGTTGGTCAAATGAAGCTGAGGCCATCCAGATAAGGGGAAACAGTGCGAAAGCAATGGCTAGAAGTGCAATGAAGTGTCGCCACGCCAAAACCCGTAACCATTTACGGAATGACATCTTCTTCTCTCGAACGAGAACTGTGTTACTCAATTGATGTTCTCCATCTGCTTAGAGCGCCTAAACGCTTGGATGGAAATGACAGCCACAATCAAGAAATTGATGAAAGAAACAGCGCTAGCAAGCCCGTAATCTCGGCCCTTTCCAGCGGTAAAAGCCAAGTTGTAGGTGTACGAAATTAAAATATCAGTATGTCCGGCAACGCCTCCCGAGTCATACATAACTGGGCCACCTCCTGTAAGGAGATAAATGGATCCAAAATTACTGAAGTTATATGCATACGAAGCTATAAGAAGTGGTGTTAAAGCGATTACGACAAGAGGAAGCTTTATATTCCAAAAGACTTGGCGAGGAGAAGCTCCGTCAACCTCTGATGCTTCAACGATCTCTGTTGACAGTGCTTGAATCGCTCCAGTTGCAATTAAGAACATATAGGGCGTGCCAGCCCAAAGTTGAACGAGTACGACTGCAACTTTCGCCCACCATGGATCACTTAGCCATGGAATGGTTCCAGGTAACAATTTATTCACGATTCCGTACGATTCATTCAACATCCCTTTCCAAGTAAGAATGGAAAGAACTCCAGGCATCGCGTAAGGAACTATGAGCAATATTCGATAAATCTTTTTGACCTTAATTTTGGGGTGATTAATAGTGAGTGCGAGGAATAGACCTAAAAAGAAAGTTAATATCACAACGAGAAATGGGTAGACAAAAGTCCAAATCAAAACTTTCACAAGTGGCGTTCGATATCGCTCGTCGCCAATCACTCGCTCGATATTCTTGAATCCAATTCGAGCGGTCCATCCGGGTTCTAGCTCCTCACCCGCTTCGCTCACAAAGGAGCCATTTTTATTCGGGCGATATTTATCGCCCGTCAATACATTTTCAACAAAATCTCCTTGGGAGTCATATCGCAATGTCGGGGTAATACGTTCTACGTTGGTGAAATCCGCTACTCGATATTTGACATTCTCTTCTAAACCAGGCACAAAGTAATCACTAAGCTGTTCGAGCGCGGCCGCTTCTTCAGCTTCGGTAAGAAAGCCATACCCCTCGACGCTTTGTATGTTGCCATCAGAATCAGCGCTCCATGAATTTGCTGGTAACTTTTTGATACTTACTGATGTTCCAGCATAAAGATTGCCATCGCTCTCTTTAATCAGCAGCGTTAGCGTCCCCTCAGGATTTTTTCCGAGGCGCATCGGCAGAATTGAGTCATCTCCAACTGGTTCTAGTGAATTAGAGATTATTGAGTCAATCGCAGACTGCTTGTTGAATTCATGACCCACAGAGAAGTTTGTAAATGCAATGTATCCGGTGTAAATTGCTGGATAAATCTGAAATGCCACAAGCAAAATGACACCTGGCATAATGTATTTGGCAGCGACAAATTTACTGCTCAAGAATATGTAATCGAGAATAATTGTTGAGATACCGACATAGGCGGCATAAAGAAAACGATCATTCGCAATGAGAATCGGAACTGACCAAAGCGCAAAAGCGTTGAGTCCGCCAAGCAAGAAAATCTTCAGGAATAGTCCTGGCAACTTGTGGGAGTTCTTGATTTTCATAATTGGATTAATTCGCCTATTTCTCGTATGAAGCTCAAGTCATTTCTTGAAACTATGGGGACGCCTAACGGCGTCCCCATAGTCTTTACTACCCTTTACTTACTTATCAAGAACCGATGGTCTTCTTGATTGTTGCTGCCGCTGTGGTGAATGCAGCTCCAGCTGTCGACTTACCGTCTGCAACTGCATTGAGCGCGTTCTCCCAAGCACCCCAAACCGATCCCATTTGTGGAACGTTTGGCATTGGTTGTGCTGCAGCAGAAAATGATGCGAAGCCAGCAAGTTCAGCATTTGCCTTCACTGCTGGATCTGCTTGTGCTTCAAGGTTTGCAGGCTGTTTGCCTGAATCCTTGAACCAAGCAAGACCAAAGTCTTTTCCGCTTGCGTATCCGGTTAGGAATGAACGAGCAGTCACCTTGTTCTTAGCATATTTCGAGAGATAAAAGGCGTTAACGCCAAGGAATGGAGCAGACGGATACTTTCCTGAAGGGAAAGGAACAATCGAGTATTTAACCTTGGTCTGCTTCTTGAGATCTGAGATATCCCATGGACCCATGATGACGTAAGGAGCACGGCCACCATAAAACTCAGCAAATCCCCAAGCTGCATCCTTGCTTAGCACGCCACTCTTGTAATACTCGTCGAGCTTTGTTGCGTTTGCTTGGAATTGCTTTCCGCCAAGAATGTCTTTGAGATTGTAGCTCTTACCATTCCACTTGAAGATGTAGCCTCCAAGAGCAGTGAAGAGTGGGTAAGAGTGATAAGTCGCTCCCTTTGGAAGTTCAAGGCAAACCTTGAAACCCTTAATTGCTGCTTTTGCTGCAGCGCAGTTTGTCTCGAGTTCGTCGAGAGTCTTTGGAGCTTTTGCTAATTCAGTGTTAACGACAAGTGCAACGTTTTCAACGTCGACCGGAACGCCCCACTTCAATCCTTTATAGGTAATTGCATCAATTGTGGATGATGCATAGTTGCTTGTCGCAACATTGCTTACACGATCGATTACGCCAGATGATGCAAGACCACCGAGCCAGTCATGAGGTGCAATGACTACATCTGGTCCAAGACCCTTTGGACCTGCAGTGATAAGTTCATCACGGACAGTTCCAAAATCCTTGACCACGACAGTTGCTGTAACACCATTTGCTTTTGCCCAAGGTGCGATTGCAGTTCTAACTGTTGGCGCTTTGCCAGAGTCAGCCCAGATCACAAGATTCTTTGTTGCAGCCTGCGCAGGTGCAATAAAGCTTGAGAGGACAAGAGCAGCGGTAGCTATGGCGCCAGTGACGCCGAGACGCTTCTTATTCATTAATTTCCTCCATGGAAGTATCTGTAACGAGGGGTTACAGAGGAGACAATTTCAACCTGTACAAATCGGGCAGTCAAGGCGAAAAGCCTTGATAAACAGGTGTACTTGATGAGTTACTAATTCGTTATAAAGCGCGTTTTTTGCACGCGCATTTACATGAACGCTGAACTACTTATGAAGACCCGAGACGGTCTGATCCCAACCTTTAACGTCTTCTGGCTTACGAGGAGCCTTTCCAACATATCGAGCTGATGGGCGAATCAAACGGCCGGTGCGCTTCTGTTCCAAAATATGTGCAGACCAACCAGCGGTTCGCGCAGATGTAAACATCGGTGTGAACATATGACCAGGAACTTCTGCAAAATCAAGAAGTACTGCGGCCCAAAATTCAACATTTGTTTCAAGAACGCGATCTGGACGACGTTCACGCAATTCTGCGAGCGCTGCATCTTCTAGAGCTTTTGCAACTTGGTAACGCGGCGCACCAAGTTCTTCACAAGTGCGTCGCAAAGTTCGTGATCGTGGATCTTGTGCGCGGTAAACGCGATGGCCAAAGCCCATCAAGCGTTCGCCTTTATCTAGTAATTCTTTTACATATGCACGAGCATCG
>Ga0255184_1000642_pt1 | contig 11049 bp, 8 predicted proteins | sample Miss_Cont_RepA_0_FD_189954 | JGI IMG/M metagenome (GOLD analysis project Ga0255184, IMG submission 189954) | Freshwater microbial communities from Mississippi River, Louisiana, United States - Miss_Cont_RepA_0h | ecosystem: Environmental > Aquatic > Freshwater > River | place: USA: Louisiana...
ACGGTGTTTGGCATGCGCCTGGCCTATGCCAACCTGCGCAGTCATCGCAAGATTCTGATTGTGGATGGTGTGTCCGGGCTGACTGGTGGCATGAACATTCGGGCTGGCTTCATGCGAGCCTATGGCGGAGATCAAACCACCAACGACACGCATTTTGAGGTCAGTGGACCGGTCGTCAGGCAGCTGATGAGCAGTTTTGTGCACGACTGGGAGTTCACCACAAAAGAACACCTGACCGGTGAGGCCTGGTTTCCTGTGGAGCCGCCGTTGCTGGCGGATCCGGGCGTTCCGTTGCGTTGTGTTCCCTCTGGGCCAGATAGGACGCTTGGCAGCACCCATGACCTGATCCTGGGTGCACTTTCCATTGCCCAGCACCACGTGCGCATTCAGTCTCCTTATTTTCTGCCTGACCTTCCTCTGATTGCTGCGCTCAGCACGGCTGCCAGGCGAGGCGTGGTGGTGGATATCGTCATTCCAGGTTCCAACAACCTGCGCTTGGTCAATGCTGCGATGACGGCTCAGCTGGACCAGCTTGTTTTGGCAGGCTGCCGGGTCTGGCGCTCGAGCGGCACGTTTGATCACTCCAAACTGATGACGATTGACGCAGGCTGGTCTTACATTGGGTCATCCAACCTCGATCCACGCAGTCTTAGACTCAATTTTGAGCTGGATGTCGAGGTGTACGACAAGGCAATTGCGGCCCAGATTGGGGCAAAAATTGATGGATTGATCAGTCTGGCCGTGCCCGTGACATTAGTGTCGCTTCGCAAGACCCCGTTTTTGCAGCGATTGCGCAATCGAGTGGTCTGGCTGGCGTCTCCTTACCTTTGAGAGCCAGCTGCTGACGCCTTAGCCCGCCGCTGGCAAGGTCTTTCGCGTCCTGCCAGCGGTTGCAGCCGTTCCTGCTGACGCAGCCACAATGCAGGCGACGGCAAGGGACTGCATGAGGGTCAGCTGTTCATGAAGAATCACGGCGGCAGCAAGCGCCCCCATGGCAGGCTCCAGGCTCAAGAGCACCCCGAATGTTTTATATGGCAGTTTTTTGAGGGCGACCATTTCCAGGCTGTATGGCAGCGCGCTGGCAAGGATGCCAATACCTAGGCCAGCCAACAGCAGGGATGGGTCGAGCAGCTTGGTGCCCGCCTCAGCAATACCAAACGGGATGACCAGCAGGGCACCGATCGCCATGCCAAGCGGGACAGATTGCCCCCTGGGCAGGGTGCCAGCTGCTTTGCCATAAATGATGTAAAGCACCCAGAAGACACTTGCGGCGAGCGCATAGGCAACACCGGCTGGATCGAGCGATGAGGCTTGGCTGCTGGTGGGAATCAACAACAGCAGTCCGGCTACGGCCAGGATGACCCAAAAAAAATCGACTAGCTTGCGCGAGTTGAATACTGAGAGCACCAATGGGCCCGTGAACTCGATGGCGATGGCGATCCCCACAGGCAGGGTCTTGATGGACATATAAAACATCAGGTTCATCAGTCCAAGCACGATGCCATATCGCAAAATCTTGACGGCATCGGGCTTGTTCAATGACCATCGCCAAGGACGAAACCACAGCGCAAGGATCAAGGCACCAACCGTGATGCGATAGGCGCTCGTTCCTTGCGCACCGACAGCAGCAAAGAGCGTCTTGGCAAACGATGTACCAATACAAAGCGAAGCCATGGCTGCGATGAGTGCAAGGATGGGCAGCCATACATCACGGAAGGGGTGTTCAGCTTGGTTCAATCTGCGGGGAAAGCGAAGACGCAGTACATTAAGGTTTTTGGTAGGTGCCCTAAACCAGATGGTGGGACTGGGGCAAGATAGGGCAGATATCTGTGCATGTTGGCGCCCCCGGCGTGACTCGAACACGCAACCGCTCGCTTAGAAGGCGAGTGCTCTATCCAATTGAGCTACGGGGACCGCGCGGCGTTATTCTACCTTGACACGGTTGGTTTGCTTTTTTGCAGGAATGGCATGTCACAGTTTTTCTCCGTTCACCCTGACAATCCTCAGGCCAGGCTGCTCAAACAGGCTGCACAGTTGATTGAAAAGGGTGGGCTCGTTGCCGTGCCCACGGACTCCAGCTATGCGTTGGTCGCTCACTTGGATGACAAGGCTGCTGCCGATCGACTCAGGCAGGTGAGGGGGCTTGATGCGCGTCACCACCTGACGCTGTTGTGCAGGGATCTGGCCGAAATCAGCCAGTTTGCCCGGGTCGATAACGCCCAGTATCGATTGCTCAAGCATGCCACGCCGGGGCCATGGACTTTCATTTTGGAGGCTTCGCGTGAGGTTCCCCGGCGGCTTTCGCATCCCTCGCGCAAGACGATTGGCATTCGGATTCCTGATCATCCTGTCGTGCTGGGGCTGCTGGAGCAATGTGGCGCTGCCTTGATTTCCACCACGCTCATCCCGGAGTCGGAAGACATGCCACTGAATGATCCGGAGGAAATTCGATCCCGCTACGAGCATGTTTTGTCTGCCGTGATTGATGCCGGGCCATGTTCGCTGGACCCCACCACGGTTGTGGATCTTTCTGGTCCCACACCTATCGTGACCCGCCGCGGGCGGGGTGACCCTGCAAGCCTTGGGCTGGACTGATGCAGCGACCCATCTCACCGATACAATGGGCAACATGAACGACATCATCCAGACCATCACGCTCTATGCCTTCCCGGTGATATTCGCCATCACCTTGCATGAGGCCGCACATGGCTACATCGCTCGGTTGTTCGGGGATCCGACGGCAACGCTGGCGGGACGTGTCACGCTCAATCCCATCCGGCACATCGACCCGATCGGTACGATTGCCGTCCCGCTCGGGATTTTGCTGATGTCCAAGCTGTTTGGCGGGCCCCCACTGCTGTTTGGATGGGCCAAGCCCGTGCCTGTTGATTTCGGCAGGCTGCGCCGTCCCAAGCAGGACATGCTTTGGGTGGCATTGGCTGGGCCGATGTCTAATTTACTGATGGCGATTGCATGGGCAATTTCGCTCAGGCTGATGTTCGAATCTGGATCGCGAGACGGTTTCTGGTTCGAGATGGCACTGGTTGGCGTACAGATCAACCTGGTGCTGATGGCACTGAATCTTCTGCCTTTGCCTCCTCTGGATGGCGGCAGGATTGTCTTCAGTTTATTGCCAAATCGGCTGGCCTGGCAGTTTGGTCGCATTGAGCCCTACGGCATGATGATCGTCATTTTGCTATTGGCCACTGGCAGCCTTTGGGTCATCCTTTCCCCGGTGATGGAGTTGGGTCAAGCCATCATTCGGATGTTTTTATAGTTTTCGGCGCAATCCGTTAGAATTGTTCTTTATTTCCAGGGCTGTCGTAGCCCGCTTTTCATGACGCCCACCACCGGACTCGGGATCTAGACATGACGTCCTCCAACTCCTCTCAACACGCACCTCGATTCTCAGGCAGCATGGTCGCTCTGGTGACTCCCATGCACCCCGATGGCAGCCTGGACTATCCGAGCTTCAAGCAGCTGATCGACTGGCATGCCCAAGAAGGCACAGACGCGTTGGTGGTGGTCGGAACCTCCGGTGAGTCGCCCACCGTGAGCGTGGATGAGCATGCCGAGCTGATCCGTGTGGCGGTGCAGCACTCTGCTGGCCGCATCCCCGTGATTGCCGGCGTTGGTGCCAACTCGACAGCCGAAGCCATTAATCTGGCCGAACATGCCAAGCAAGTGGGTGCCACTGCAGGCCTTTCTGTCGCGCCCTATTACAACAAGCCATCCCAGGAAGGGATGTACCGCCACTTTAAGACGGTCCAGGAAAAGGTTGGCTTGCCCACCATTCTCTACAACGTGCCTGGTCGCACCGTGGCCGATATTTCGAACGAAACGGTGGTTCGACTGGCACAGGTGCCAGGCATCATTGGCATCAAGGATGCGACTGGTGACATTGGACGTGCCGCAATGCTGCTGCGTGACGTACCCGCGCATTTCCAAGTCATGAGTGGCGATGACGCCACAGCTGCTGCGCTAATCATGATTGGTGGCGTCGGCAATATTTCTGTGACGGCCAATATCGCACCCAGAGCAATGCATGATCTATGCGTGGCTGCGGCCAAGGGCGACATTGCCAAGGTGCGGGAGCTCAACCGCCACTTGGCCTTGCTCAACAAGTTGCTGTTTGTTGAGGGCAATCCCATCCCCGTCAAGTGGGCGTTGAATCAGATGGGCAAGATCGGGTCAGGCATCCGTCTACCGTTATGCGAATTGAGCTCGAATTTCCATGCCCCATTGCGGGCTGCCATGGTTGAGGCGGGGTTGTTGAAAAAATGAAATGTTTTGTTTCTCCCGGCCGTACCGCCGCTTGGATCGCGTTGGCTGGTGTGGTGTTGCTTTCAGGGTGTAGTGAGATCCGCTATGCGCTCAGCGGCGAGGATTCGGTCAACTACAAAAGCGTGGTACGAACCGACCCCTTGAGTATCCCTCCTGATTTGACACAGGCATCCAGCGACCCACGCTTCAGGGCACCATCCACGGGTACCACGACGTTTACGCAGTACCAACAGGCGAGCCAGGCTGCTGCCAAGGGACCCGTCTCCGCAGAGCAAAGCAGCGTGCTGCCTGTTAGGCCTGATATCCGTGTCGAGCGTGATGGTGACCTGCGTTGGCTGTCGGTGGCGATGCCTCCGGAAAAGGTTTTTCCACGGGTAGCCGATTTTTGGGTGGAAAACGGTTTCACGCTCGATGTGACCGATCCCAAGGCTGGTTTGATGATTACGAACTGGGCTGAGAATCGTGCTCGCATCCCAGAGAGCTGGCTGCGCCAATTGCTGAGCTCTGTGCTCGAGGCTGCGTGGGATAGCGGCACGCGCGACAAGTTCCGCACCCGCCTGGAGCGTAATGGCAACCGCACCGAGATTTACATCTCTCATACCCACATGGTTGAGACCCGCAGCAACGATTACAACGAGACCGTGCGCTGGGGGCCAGGCAAGGAAGATCCTGGCCTGAACGCTGCCATGATCGCTCGCTTGATGGTTTTCCTGGGTGATGATGTTCAGGGTGCGCGTCAGAAAATGGCGGATGCTGTCGAGGTGCCGCAGCAACCCAAGGTCACTAAGCCATCCAACGTCAATGGCGCGATTGTGATCGGCGAGTCCTATGAGCGTGCATGGCGCAGGGTCAGTGTCGCGCTTGATTCGGGCGGCTTTACGGTTGATGATCGGGATCGCACAGCAGGGGATTTCTTTGTTCGCTATGTCGATGCTGACACTGGCGTCAAGCGCGAGGATCCTGGCCTGTTAAGTCGTCTCTTTGGCGCCAAGGGGCCCCCACCTGCACAGCAGTTCAGGCTGCACCTGACCAACCAGGGCAACCAGACGGAGGTCACCGTGTTTGACGCCAATGGCAAGCGGGACACTAGCCCGACCGCGCAGCGCATCCTCGATGTGTTGGCTGACAAGCTGTAGCGTGTTGTTGAAACTCTGGCCCTGACGCCAGACAAAAAAGCCCCACTGGATCTGGATCGGTGGGGCTTTTTGCTGTTGTGCAACTTTCGACTCTTGCGAGGTGGCTCGTGTGTACAAGAGCACCCGTGCCTAATATTCAGCCTACGGTCTTCAGTGCATGATCTTCAGGGTGCGATCTTTACCCAACCGTCCTCTACCCAGATGCGAAGTGCTTCCAGTGCGTCTTCAGAGAGTGTTGAGGCGGCTGGGCTGTCAAACTTCAGAAAACGCTGGTCCGCAAGATGGACGAGACCAGGCTCAAGCTTGAGGCCAGTGTGCTCCCCATTGATGAAAAGTGCCTTGCCTCTATACAGCATGCGGGAGCGTCGATCGAGCATCCAGCGTTTGCCTGGTTCTCCTTGTCGGCTTGACTTGCCAAATGATGAAGTCATCCGGGTCTTGCCCACCCTTTTTGACTGGTGATGATTGAAGCCAACCATCAGATCATCCACTTCCTCTGGGTCAAGCGCATCGAATACGGCCAGCCTGTTGGGTTCTGTCAGCCAGCACCCCAGGAAACGGGTGGCGATGGATTCGTCGAACTTGACGGCCTCTGCCGCTTGAATGGCTGCCTGGATCAGACGGTCGGGAATCAAGGCTGGCAGATCGGTGGCTGGTTGGCCGGGATCACGGTAGGGCCGGGCTGGCCGATCGGCCTCGGCAGTCATTTCAGCAGCTATTTCCAGCATGCCGCAGGCCATCATGCGAGCATCCGGGGCGCGGAAACCGACTGACAAGGTCATGCAGTCATCATCCAGTGCGATGCCATCATGAGCGGCTTGGGGAGGCAGGTAAAGCATGTCACCTGGCTCCAGAATGAACTCTTGCTCCGGCTCAAAATGTTGCAGGATTTTCAGGGGAAGATCCGGAACAAGATCAAGATTTTTTTGTTGCCCGAATCGCCACAGCCGGCGACCCTGGCCTTGAATCAGAAATACATCGTAGCTGTCAAAATGGGGTCCTACGCCACCGCCTTTGGTCGCGATGCTGATCATGAGGTCATCCAGGCGGGCATCGGGCATGAAGCGAAACTGATGCAACAAATCCGCACAAGCATCGTCATGGATATCCGCGCTTTGAATGAGGAGTGTCCAGTCTGGCTCGTTGATGCGCGGCAGGCTCGAAAACGGGCCTGCCTCCATCTGCCAGCGTCCTTGCTCTTTCCAGATGAGGCGGGACTCGACGTCATCTCGCTTGCTCATTTTGCGCAGCGCTGACTTGGAAAGGGGGGGCTTGAAGTCAGGAAATGCCTGCCTGATGAGCAAGGGCTTGCGTTGCCAGTATGTTTTCATGAAGGTGGCAGGCGAGATGTCACCCAACAAGGCAATGGGTTGGTCAGGATTCATGGCAACAGGTTTTTGAGTTGGTAAAGCGCATCCAGCGCCTCACGTGGTGTCATGGCATCAGGGTCGATCAGCCGGACGTGTTCCATCAGTTTTTCAGAGGCCTCCAGGGCATTGGCCATCTGGTCGTCAGCAAGGTTAGCAACCGGCTCAACAAACAATCCAAGCTGAGGACTCGGACTGCCTTGCGACTCCAGCTTTTCCAGCTCACGCGTGGCATGACGGATCACTGCACCCGGAATGCCGGCGCGCTGAGCAACTTGAATGCCATAGCTGCGGCTGGCAGGTCCATCCTGCACCTCATGCAAGAACACAATGCCGCTGGGTGATTCAGCCGCAGCCAAGTGTACGTTTGCACAGCAAGCTTGCTCACTTGGCATGCGTGTCAGCTCAAAATAGTGAGTGGCAAACAGGGTGAGCGCCCGGTTGTGGGTCAACAGGCGATGCGCGATTGCCCAAGCCAGCGAGAGGCCATCATAGGTGGAGGTGCCGCGTCCGATTTCGTCCATCAGCACCAGGCTGTGTGAGGTGCTGGAAGCCAGGATGACAGCGGCCTCGGTCATTTCCATCATGAATGTGGAGCGTCCTCCCGCCAGGTCGTCAGCGGCACCGATACGCGTGAAAATCCTGTCGATCGCGCCGATCTTGGCCGACACCGCAGGGACAAAGCTGCCCACACGTGCCAGCAGGACAATCAATGCCACTTGTCGCATGTAGGTCGACTTGCCACCCATGTTGGGGCCAGTGATGATCAACAGCGACCGTTGCGCCTCCAGCCGGCAGCTGTTTGGCGTAAAGCGCTCAATCGTGCGCTCGACGACGGGGTGGCGCCCAGACTCAATATCGATAATGGATTGCTCGCTCAGCTCAGGTGCCACCCAGCCGTTTTCCCGAGCATGCCATGCCAATGCAGCGAGCGCATCAAGTTCAGCGCAGGCGGCAGCACAACTGGCAAGCTTGGGCACCATGGGAGCCAGTTGCTCGAGCAATTGCTCAAACAGCCACTTTTCTCTGGCAAGCGACCTGTCTTGGGCTGAGAGAACCTTGTCCTCCCAGGATTTCAGTTCAGGGGTGATATAGCGCTCTGCGTTTTTCAGTGTTTGCCTGCGGCGATAATCATCTGGCACCTTGTCTGCCTGACTGCGGCTGACTTCAATAAAAAATCCATGCACCCGATTGAACTCGACACGCAGGTTGGCGATGCCTGTGCGTTCACGCTCTCGTGCCTCCAGCTCCATCAGGTAAGTCCCGTTGTCAGTGGAGATCGCACGAAGCTCGTCCAGCTCAGCATCATAGCCATTGGCCATCACCCCGCCATCACGCAGCATGGCGGCTGGATCCTCAGCAATGGCATGGACCAACAAGGGCTGCATGCCCTCGGGTGGCGTTAGCCGAAGCATCAGCTCCTCAAGGTGGCGGTCGCCTTGATGACGGAGGCACTCGCCCAGTTGCCGCTGCAGCGCTGGCAAAAGCGAGAGTGCCTCTCGCAAGCTGGCGAGTTCTCTGGGTCGAACAGATAGCAAGGCCACTCGGGTGGCAATCCGCTCCAGGTCAGGAAGCTTGGACAACAAGGTGCGCAGAGATTGAATCACTGACTTGGCATGCAGCATGCCTTGCACACTTTGTTTGGCCTCGATCAGGCTGGCAACGGCGGATTGTCTGTCCAGGACCTCCGCATTGCTGCGCAGCGGGTGGTGCAGCCAGCGCCGCAGCAAGCGGCTTCCCATCGGTGTGCCACAGTGGTCGAGCATCGAAAACAACGTTGGTGCATCCTCGCCTGACAAGGTTTGCGTCAGTTCAAGGTTGCGGCGGGTGGCAGGATCCATCAGGACAAATTGGCTGGCCCGCTCTGCCCGAATCGACTGAATGTGCGAGAGGGCATGCGTCTGCGTGCGGCATGCATAGCGAAGCAAGGCGCCTGCAGCACAAATCCCTGCAGGCATGTCCTCGATGTCAAAGCCAGACAAGGTATTGACCTTGAATTGAGCCATCAGTTGTGCGCGAGCACTGTCAGCCTCAAAGTGCCAAGGGGGGACACGGGAGACCGGGCAATGCAAGGTGTGAGCCAGGCTGATGTCTTCGGCTATCACCACCTCGGCAGGATCGATGCGGTGCAACTCAGAGTCCACTGAGTCCTGCTGGCATTCAGTGATGTGAAACTGGCCGTTGGCAAGGTTGATCCAGGCAATGCCGGCACGCTTGTTGCCAGCCTGTGCAGATGCAGGCAAAAATACGCTTGCCAGGCAACGGTCTGCCTTGGCGGGCAGCAGGGCATCATCGGTCAGTGTGCCAGGTGTCACAATGCGCACGATCTTGCGCTCTACAGGTCCCTTGCTGGCTGACGGGTCGCCAATCTGCTCGCAAATGGCAACAGATTCTCCCGAGGATACGAGCCTGGATAAGTATTGCTCGACAGCATGTACCGGAACTCCCGCCATGGGAATCGGCGCGCCATTGGACGTACCTCGCTTGGTGAGCGTGAGTCCAAGCAGCCTGGCACCACGCTCGGCATCCTCGTAAAACATTTCATAGAAATCCCCCATTCGATACAGCAGCAAGAGTGGACCGGCCTCAGCCTTGAGGCGCAGGTACTGTTGCATCATGGGGGTGTGCTGAGCGAGAGATTCCAAGCGTGGGCCTGTGAGTGCAGTGAGGAGAAAAACATACATCGATGAGCCGATTTTAATCCCTGACATATCGGTTAGCATTCGGCTGTCATGTTGATGGACTTGCCAGGCTTGCCATGTCGTCGATCAGGTCGTTTTTGCAAGCATTGATTCAGGACCGATTGTTATCGGCCTTGGCGTTGTTGGCCTTGATGTTGGCTTGGCATCAAACGCCTTCCCCAAGTGAACTCATGCAGGCGATTGACTGGCCGACGATTGCGATCCTGTCGGCACTACTTGTGCTGACACGCGGATTCATGATCAGTGGCGTCATGACAGCCTGGGGAAAGTCGATGCTTCATCACATGTCTCACGTCAGGCAACTGGCTTTGAGTCTGGTCGCTGCATCCATTGTCCTCTCCATGCTGCTGACGAATGACGTGGCTTTGTTCGTGTTGGTTCCCTTTACCATCGGACTCTCGCGTCTTGCCCGCTTGCCGACGGCAGAGCTGGTCGTGTTTGAGGCCTTGGCAGTCAACGCAGGCTCTCTCATGTCACCGATTGGCAACCCGCAGAACATTTTGCTTTGGCAGCAATCCGGGCTCTCGTTTGTCGATTTTTTTCTTCAGATGTTGCCGCTGGGTGTAATCACTTGTGCCTTGCTGTTTTGTTTGGTGTGGTGGCGCTTGCAACCGGATCCCATCGTATTTGAGCCGACAGAGGGCGTGAAGTCTCTATACCCACGCCTGGCTTGGCTCAGCTTGGCGTTGCTTGCTTTGTTTGTGATTGCGGTGGAGTACAAGCTAGCCTTGCCCGGTCTGTTGCTGGTGATCGCCTGGATGGGTTGGCGCGACTGGCAATTGGTGGTGCGTGCAGGGTGGTCGTTGATTGTGGTCTTTTTGTTGATGTTCGTGAATATCTACTTGGTCAGCCAGCTTGCGTGGGTGCAATCCTTTCTTGTTTGGTTGAGTGCTGGCGCTGGTTGGGTCCACCTAGTCAGTGCTGCCTTGCTCTCACAGATCATCAGCAATGTGCCTGCCACCATGCTGATGCTCGAGTCGGTTCCTGCCAGCAAGGCATTGGCGTATGGCGTCAATGTGGGAGGGTTTGGACTGGCGGTGGGGTCACTCGCCAACTTGATTGCGCTCAGAATGTATGGCCAGCCAGGCGTCTGGCGCCTGTTTCACTGTTACGCCGTGCCGTTTTTATTGGTCAGCTTGCTGATTGCGAGTTCGTTGGCCTGAATCTGAGCAATTTCTTCCTGTATCCATCCTGCAATCTCACGCTGCCGTGCAGCAGGCATGCGCTCGATGATGGCAGTCACGCTGATGGCGAGGATGGGCTTGCCGTCATTGCCCTTGAGGGTGCAGCCAACGCCTATTGCCCCGCGCACGGCGTGGTTGCCGATCACGGCATAGCCTCTGGAGCGACTGTTTTCCACCAACCTGATCATTTCCTGCCGGGTCATGGCGCCGAATTCGTCAAACCGGTTTGAGTTGCGATCGATGATGCCTTGAACCTCATCATCTGGCAGGTCTGCGAGGATAGCCAGGCTGGCAGACCCCACCCCCAGGGGCTGACGCTTGCCGGCGTAGGTGGCCAGAATCTGCACTGGATACCCACCAATTTCGCGGTGAAGGC
>Ga0255184_1000647_pt1 | contig 11000 bp, 6 predicted proteins | sample Miss_Cont_RepA_0_FD_189954 | JGI IMG/M metagenome (GOLD analysis project Ga0255184, IMG submission 189954) | Freshwater microbial communities from Mississippi River, Louisiana, United States - Miss_Cont_RepA_0h | ecosystem: Environmental > Aquatic > Freshwater > River | place: USA: Louisiana...
TATTTAATAATAAATTGTTAGTCCAAAAGTTTATTAAAATTAGAACTTTCACTACATTAACGGTGAATTAGGTGGGCAGAAGTGGGGACAGTTTGTTGAATCTCCTAAAATTATTCCATCTGTCATATCATTGCCATTGATGTCAACACCCACAACAATTATGCTCAAGACATTATTGCTATTTAGGCAAAAATAGGTTCGGATTTCAACAACACCAGGTTGCGAAATTAATTGATTGTATGCATTTTTATTAATTGCGCAAGATTTCGTTAGGCCCTGAAATTGTTGAGAATTCTGAAATGAATGAGTTTCAATTTCTGCTTGGTTTAAGGTGATTATATTATTTGTCATAGTTGTATAGTCAAGGCGAAACTAAGTTTTTGGTTTTTTGTAAAATTGATGAATTTTCATCAATTTTCAAAGACGGTTTATTCGGTGGTTTGTGTTATGTTGAAAAAAATAAAAATAACTCTATTGGTTTTAAATCTGTTGATGAGTTCTGACATATTAAGTCAGCAATTTGATGTTACCCTGACACAAAATTTGGGTGGGTATACCTCTGACGATCCAGCGATTTTTAGAGAATTCGTTCATTGTAAATCGGTTAATACAGGCAATACTATGTGTATGGGCACTGTAGATGGATTATCCACACCACTTCATTTTTTTATGATGGAAGTTGATTCATTGGGTGTAAAAGTTGCAGCGAATTGTCGGAGCATAGAATCTTTCCCAAATACAAGGTCAATTGTGTTAATGGATTTAAAACCTCTTAAAAGGAAAAATGGTTATGTGGGTTGCGGATATCAATTTTTAAAGTCGAACCCTGGAATTTTAAAGCCACTTACAGTCTTACTAGACGCCACAGGATATCCCACGACTGCTTATACCTATGATGATTCGGGGATATTTACGAGAGTTAGCCAAAATACAAATGGTGATTTTATTTTTGTTGGCTCAAAAGGTAATTCCACGTTCGTTAAAAACGGGAATCGCGTGGCATATGTTGTAAAGACAGATTCGACTCTAATTCAGCAATTTTATATGACATTTCCAAGTGTAACGTCTGTAGAATCATTTGATATTATTAGTGACATTGTAGTTAAGTCAAAAGATAGTGCTATTGTGGCCGGTTCAATTACATCTAACTGTAGTTCCGGTGGTGGGGTTAAAGTACAATCAATATTAATATGTCTCAATCCAAACAATGGAGCAATTCATTGGCATCAAAATGTTTTCAATAGTAATTTTGTATCACCGAGAATTGCATTGATGAGGGATACCTTGTACGTAGTTTTCAACGCAGGGCCGCCCAATAGGCCTGTTTTTAGCTATTTTTCTGCTATCAATGGTGGTTTTGTGGATGGCAAGTTCATTTTGGTAAATCCCATTTTAAATTGTGAGAATCAATATATAAATTTGGATACCGTGTTATTTCAGAATATTGCTTTGATAGGTCCCAATAGAATCTTTATTTCTGGAAAAGTTATTCATCAAAGTGGTCAATTCCCCATAGATGTTGAATTTGAAAAGTTGAATTGGAATATTCAAAATAGTAATGTGTATTTCTCCAAATATAAATCTGCAAATTACGATGGTATGAGTTATTCTGTTTATCATTTAAATTCAGGTTGTATCGGAGGTTCATGTATTTTGCCAATATTTTCCGTGAATTCTTGTGCGTTAAATTCTCACCAGCGGCTATCTACAATCGCATCAAACACTTTTGCTGCGAATAAAATTGGTCCTTATTATTCTTATTTCCCTTGGTTGTTTTCAAATAATTATTTCGCAGTAACTGGTAGAAGTTCAATTAATATTAACTTTATCCCACTTCCACCATTGTTGTCAACCACAATAAGTATACTGACTCCGAGTGTTCGTCAAAGGGCAAGTTTTGCCTTAACTGTAAATTCACTTTCAGTTCAGCAAGCCGGATGTAATGGATTTTACACACCTTGCAATTGTTTTCACTGATTATGTTATTCAGGGTAATTGGAGTAGTTGGTTTTTTGCAATTATTTAAATTCATAATTCTATGTTATGTTGGGTTAATATGGATTTGTAGTGATATTTTTGCTCAGTACACCTATCCTGTGTATGGTGGTGTGATGAGGTCTAAAGGATTTAAGGACTCGATTTCTGGAAACATCGTATCCATCCATAGTGAAACCAATCAAAAAATCAAACTTACCAATTACAAGGATTTTGATACCTCAATCAGTGTGACGGCCAACAAATCCTTGGATTTATTTGTAAAGAAAAAGTACTTTTGCTTGGGGGTTTCGAGTAATAAAACCGCTGCAAATCGCACCATTTTTGTCCTGTCCAGCAATCCTCTCACCGTTTCAGCCTTGGATATTTTTCAGTCCACAGGGAATTCTAAACAAATGACGAGTCCTGCAGGTTCCTACCAATCAATTGAAAAATCGAGGTGTGGAAGTAGTTATGTTCTATACCACCCCAAAACTTGCCACTTTTCTTACACGCCTTCTACAACAACAAATGCGTATCGGGACTTTTCCTATTGTTTTACCGTGGTGGCATTTGAAGACCAAACAGAGGTCCTATTCGATTTGAATTTCGATTCTGAAAATGGACGTAAATTCACCAAAATGCTCAATCGCGGAGAAACCTATCAATTATCGATCAATTACCCCAGAACTCCTTTTGCCAATAATGAAAGCGACTTCAAATTACACATTGTAAATGGAGGTAAAATCACATCAGCCAATTGTCAAAAAAAATTGGCTATTTATTCCAACAACACTGGATACGGTTACACAAAAAGTCAAACATGGCTGCAAATAGATCCGGGCATCTATCCTTTCAGCGGCAATGAAATTGAACAACTACAACCATTACAGTCGTGGGGTTACGAATTCATTTTGGCTTCCGAAGGAAAGAGTTATCAGGGCAACACCTATCATATTTTCAGCTTCAAGGACAATACACTATGGATCAACAATAAAATGTTGAATATTTTGAAAGATACTGTCATCTCCGACACTCTTTTTTACAGCCCCATTTATGTGAAATCTCTTAAGCCCGTTGCCATTACACAATACGTATCGGGAGCAAAAAATCAATCAGCATTTGGAGCACCCGACGATAAAGTGTACGCCAATGTATTGGACTTTGCTAGCATTCCTCCAACCCATGCCTTAACGAAAGAAATCACCTTGCCTATACCTACACCGGTTGGCACAAGTCAAATGAATAGGGCGGTAGTATTTTCACCGGGCAATAATAAAATTGAGTTTAACGGAAAAACCTACACCTTAACTAAAAAAATTGGAAACATCTATTGGGGATCGATTCAACATAATCAGCAAGACCGTCTCAGCATTAAATCAACCACTGGTTTTAATGGATACCTAATCCATACGGGATCCAGCGATACGTTTAAGTCGGACTATACAACTACCTATTTGGCCGGAGTCATGACTTTATTTACCGGCTGGGATTCTTTACAAACACGCATTCGGGTTAATAAGCAAGGCGTCCACTGGTTTGGCGTGGATGATACCGGCGTTGCGATTGCTTGTGTTGGTGCAAACACCAATTTTGCCTTGGAGGCGGGTTTGCGAAAATTGCAAAAGATTACCTGTTACATTGATGGGAAACTCGCAAGTAAATCCGCAGATTTTGATTGGAATTTCACCGATACCGGCAAAGTGAAAATTACCTATAATTATGAATTCGGGGATTACGGCTGCGACAGCGGGGTTCAGTTTTCTGTCAGTCGTTGGATAAAAATTTACCAAAATGTGGATCGCAAGCCATTCTCAGATACCACGGTTTGCGCCGGAGATACACTTCGATTTCTTTCGAACAAAGATTACTTATCTAAGGTGAAATGGTTTAGTCCCACCACCAAAATCACCTGCGACACCTGTAGGACACTGACGTATATCGCCAAGCCTGACGCAAAAAGCCGATACCTGCTCACCATTCAAAAGCCCGCATGCAATGCCTTTAACGACACGTTTTCTATTCAGGTGAGGGATTCGTTGAGGATTGACATGCCGCATGATTCTATCTATTGCATGGGCGATACCTTAAGAGCCTTTTTATCTGGCAGTGGAGGCGATTCGGTGAATTACAAATGGGTCTATTCATTCAATGGCGATACGGTACAATTGAATCACAAAATGATGGAATCCGGACGGTGGGCAATCACTCTCTCCGATGGTTGCACGAAGAAGCCTTTCGTAAAAACATTTGACGTATTCGTTGACACCACCCGGTTAAAAGTTGACGCCATTGCTGATTCGATGTGCAAGGGCATGAAGGTGTTTGATTTGAACATTGTAAAGGCAAGTCCGAAAGGTGGAAAATGGTATGCGGCAGGGTCAAGACTGAGTTCTGTAACCTCCGTTCGATTGGACTCGTTGTCGATTTATCCCAAGCATGTAATTCTTAACTATTTTTATCAAAACAGCAATACCGGTTGTACGTTTAATCATACCGATTCATTCTGGGTGACCGACACCGTGAAAATGGTTTTGGCCAGCGTGACCGACATTTGTAAAGAAACCAAGTTGTGGGATGCGCCGAAGGAGTTCAAATCTGCCAGCGCCGGTGTTTGGTACTCGCCCAATTCGGGTTTGGCAATTGACAGCATGGGTAGGATCAACCCCCGGAATTCTAGCGCGGGGACATTCAAAGTGAATAAACACTATACAAATAGCCAAGGTTGCGATTTTCAGTCTGAAGTACAGATTAGCATCGCACCGGCGGTGTTGAGCATCAGCGGTACGTTGAGTGCCACATCGGGCAAAGTGCCGCTGATCGTGAATTTCGAAGGCAAGAACGGCATTGCAAGCGCCACGCAATACAAGTGGTTATTTGGAGATACAAAACAAGCACCCAAGGACACGGCTTGGGGCGCTGCGGTGAGCTATACTTACAACGATACTGGCAAGTTTTACCCACGATTGGTTGCGTTGGCTGGCGGCTGTCGAGACACTATCAGCTTGGCCGTGGTGAATGCCCGATTGCTTAGCACAAACCAACTGGGCGAGAATCTCACGGTGAACCTTTACCCCAACCCCAGCGAAGTTGGCAATGAAGTGGTGCTCAGGATTGAAGGCAATAGAAAATTTCGGAGTATTACGGTATACAACTCTGTGGGCAGCAGGGTGTCATCGTATCACATTGAAAAAGGAGGAAATGAGATCACCTTGAAAACGTCAATTCCAGGGATCTATTTCATAGAAGTGGAAGGCACGGAGAAGTTATTGAAATGGTTGGTTGAGTAACAATTGCAAAACAATTTTGCTTTATGGGCCATGTTACGTAAGTCCAATAATTCGAATTGAGAGATTGAACGGCATACTCAAAAGAGTCAGGAACCCGCTAAAACGAAATGCGATAATTAAAAGACGGCATTATTGGAAATGCGACTAGGTATTTATAGGAATACTTATTGGTATTCATGTCATAGTTCAGAATAACTCCATAAATATTCATGTGAGCATAAGCATTGTATATGTGTATGCCAAAGCTCCGTTCAATCCCTTTGGATCTTTTTTTGTTGAATTGCACACCGATATCCAGTCTATGGTATAATGGCAATCTGGAAGCATTTCTATCAGAATAGATCGTTACGCCAGGTCCATTGTAAAATGCTTTGAACAATGGCTTTGTAAATGGCCGTCCCGATTCTAAAACGAAGTTCAAATTCCACAATGTTTTTTTACGTCGAGTTGTGTAATTGATAGAACCATTGTGCGGCCGATCATAATTGGCGGCATATTCTTGACCGTGATTGATGTAATTATTCAAATATTTGGTTCGGCTGTAAGTATAATTTACATCTATTGAAGATCGTGTTCCGATGTTTAAATGAGTTGCAGTTTCAATCCCTTTGGATATGGCTGTACCACTAGCCAAATTAGTTCTTTGGTAATAGTCGTTACCGAACAAATTAATAAAATCATAAACGTTCTGAATGTTCCGTTGGTAGATGGTTACAGCGATATTTACTTTTTTAGGATTCAGCAAAACGCCCATTTGGCTCTCACGAGTTGTCTGAGGTAAGATGCTCTTGTAGTCACAATAAAAACTGTAATCGTTGGGCTTTCCGATGAGCCCTTCAGAAATAGTCTGTTTGTTGTTTACAAATCTGTTCAATCCTACAAATGCCTTGTGCTTTCCCAAGAATGAATATTCAACCCCAGTGCGATATTCGTACAAGGCGTAAAAATCAGACTGATAACGCTCATTGTTAAGCCGTTGATTTAGATTGAATTTTAGTTTCCTACCTTGGTAGGAGTAATCAAGAAAAACTGAACCACTTTCAAATCCCGTTTTGTTTGGCATGCTATCAGATGAAAGGAAAGTGGTATTTTTAAAGTTGTTGTGGCTGAGTTCAATCCCCGCTTTATATATAGCGTGATCGAATTCTTTACTCAACACACTCTTGTAATTCCATTCCTTGCTAGTTGTGGAAATGGATAAGAAATTATAATTTATTTTAAGAAATTGATTTTCGAAATCCTTGAAATATAATATGTTAGACCAGGACAGTCGATTACCAATCACGCCTTCATGCCTCAAAGAGATACTTCGAAATCGATAAATATTTGAATCGTTAAATGCATCATTACTACCAAATTCAAGGGGATTTTTCCTGTCATAATTATCGAGGTAATTGATCAATATTGAGTTGTTTTTATTCAAGACAACCCGCGTTTGAATGGATATATCATAAAAATCAGTAAACAGAGGTATGAGGAAATAATTATATGTATTTGACAATATTGATTTTCTGATTGATAGATTCACACCCACTTTATTCTTGACAATAGGGATGTTTGAATTCACCGAAACTAGAAAAGGGCTTGCCGTAACTGCAGTATTATTTTTAATTAATGACGGTTCTTTGCTGATGAATTTAATATAAGAAGAACCACGATTTCCGTAAAATGAAGAAACATCGGAAGTGAAGTATTCAATTTTTCGGATAGCATTGATATCAAACAGACTGACAAAACCCATGCTATGACTCAAATTGGGGATGGGTATATCATTCCAATAAATACTGGTTGAGTAGGCACCTCCACCCCGAATATTTAGACCGGCATTCATCTCTTGACTATTGCTGATACCGGGCAATTTCAACAAAAGATGGATTGGATCAAATGTCCCGCCAGGTAAAATGGCATTTTTCAAAGTGGTTTCATCCAATACGTATGAATTTGAACGAATAATTCCAGTAGATTTTTCTTTGTGTATCACAACTGCCTGGTATGCGACAAGCTCTGGCATGGTGATTACGATGGATGTATCTTCAGGAACCAATATACTCATTTTGAATTCCGTGCTGTCCAAGTCGAATTCAATATGAGCAGTGTCATTCAATATTGTCGCCATACATCTTCCTTCATCATTGGAAACATAACTAACTGTATTTACAATGACCCTGGCATTAGAAACAGGTCTTGCGTAGAAATCGTCCAAAACCTGAATTCTTAATCGGTGTTGCGCCTGTATGCTAAGGCAGGACAGGAATATTAGCCAAAGTAATAAGCCAATCTTTCTCATTGGATATCTAAGACTATATGACCTGGCTTACAATCATATTTGAGTTCTTGTGAGGTGAAGTTAAAGTACTGGCCTGTAGCAACATCTTGATACACCAACTTTATTTTGTAGTTATATTCAGATTGTTCAAAGCCACACGGAAGTCCTGCCAAAATTCGATAACAGTCTTTAAAGTAGTCTTCAAAGAAGAGAGTATCGGACTTGCACACCTGCTTATTCAACTGCAAATAATCGTATGTTGCAGTGTTGGGCAGGCCGATAAATGGCCATACTATTTTAATTTTGCTGGTATCGACATTTCCACCATAATATTTCACCTCATAGGTAACAAAATTCTCTTGGGGAATTGTTTTTTCTACATCAACATCATGGTATCGATTGTAGGTAAACATATGCCCAATCATCGACCCATTAAAATAATCAAACCCACAAGAGTTGCCCACGAACAAGGGGTTTTCCCGATTAGAATAGTTCTTTTCCAGTTGTTTGAGTAGTTGATAATCTGAGTGGCAAACCTGATTTAGCACAATTGGGTAATTTATACGAAAAAAATTTCCCCAAGAAAAGGGATTTAAACATGGTTCATTATTATTTGCGTAAATATAATCAGGGTTATAATACGAAGGAGGCCACAATTGGAGGCGTCCATCGTTTTCACTCATTTCCCAAATTGATTTAAGAATATAAGAAAACCCTTGAATTCTTCCATGGGAGGCATCCGTAGGATCACCATTGGCAGGGAAATAATCTTCAGAATAAAAAAAAGCATCTTTATTTACATTGTCGACCTTATCGATGTAAATCGCGTCTTTATTTCGCTCTATTGAGGATTGTTTTAGTCTAGGAAGTTCGGTGGGCATGGTTTTGCTCATGATATGCCAAGACTGCTCAGAATTTAATTTCCAATGAATTGTGTAGGTCACATCGGGTTTACAAAGTGTAGTTTTAAAAATGCCGTCTTTTGCAAGTTCATCGTCTCCATTGGAGCTGGTTATTCTTACCTGGTATTCTGTTGCAGGTATCCATTTCTCCCAAGCTTCTAACGTATTCCAGGAAATTTTGACCAATGGTAATTTGTTGTTGATCAGAACGGCCCTACAAAATGTAAAGTCTTTGTCTTCGAAATTCGCATCAACCTTACATTTGGTTAAGGTTATACTCAACAAAATACTGCTAATTATAAGGAAGATCTGTTGAGGTATATTTTTCATTTTTATTACTTTGAATATTTCAAAAGTAATATTTTAATAATCGAAGTAGGCAAATTTTACTTTTATTTCCCCACTTGGATTGATCATTTCGATGGTATGGCGTTTTGGGTTTGATGGGTCCACAATCCAAATACTTCCTTTGGGTATAACAATGACACCGTTACCCACATTTCCATTTGGTACGGTGTGGAAAGTGCCCCCCTTAAGTCGTGGCATCCATTTATTATCAAAATTCGCAGGGAAATTAATAATATTTCCGGCGGTATTTTTTATATCCTGTGATCTCGTTTTTCTTTTGTCCATTTCCCAAAATATAGCATAGACATCCTCGTTTTGAGGCTCAAAATTATTGTAAAGTGTTTTTAAAGTGCTTTTTATCTGTTTTTCTGTTGGCGACCCTTTGCAAGATTTTCGGCAAATTTTAATTTCCCTTTTTTTCCAAGTGTTGTAAGCGTTTATATCATCTGCCCCATTGCGTGTTCCGTGAATTTTTCCAGAGATGCCGTTTGCGATGGCCCAATCCCAATCCAAACTATAGCGGTTTTCCGCCCATGATTCATCAAACATATTGATATCTTCCAAAATCGTAACACCAGTAACTTCTAGTCTTTTTTGTAATGGAGTTTGTTTATTGTTTCTGCAATCAATGCAATTTTCTTCATTTTCACCCTGATTCGGTTCGCAAACATTATTAAAGTTACATCCGCTGAACGGCGGTGGAAAACCATTCTGACATGTTGATTCGGAGAAAATACAATAAATTAAATAATCGTCATAATTTTGACTGTGAATTTGAATTGAGTCAATGTTGCCGATTGAATTTTCAAAGTATCCCCAAACGGTATCTTTTTTGATCAACGATTGATAGGTTACGACCCAAGGCGAATTCACATCTGGAGAATCTACCAATCGTACATTTGTCTTATATAAACAATTTTCAAAATAAAATCCGTAAAAATAACCTCTCAAATAATCGTTGTTAGAGAAATTGCTGTCTACAGTGGTGTGAACTTCATCCTCAATATCAAAACTCGTATTACTAATAGATAGAATATTGATAGAATCGTGTTTTTGTTCGTAAAAAGTCTGTGAAAGGAGATGATTTGTTATCCAATTTCGTTTTGTTGTATTTTTAAGATATCCTACATATCCTCGGGCTATCCATTTTAATTGATTTTCAATTTCTTGTTCACTTGTCGCTGTTGGAAGCATTGATGGCGGAGGTGCGCTCATTAATTTGTTATTTACATGGCTACGCAAAGGATTGTCAGTCCTTTTGCACGCAAAAATTAACAGAATTGAAGTGACTGTGAAAATGATCACGTGTTTAGATATGGTCTGCAATTTACTGAGGGACATTTTTTTTATTTTAAGTTAGAGTTTGTTTTCAGAGCGAAATTATGGTGCGCTATTTATCTAGAATTGATAGATTTTCATCAATTTGGCGTGTACCAAGAGATTTTTTGATTTAACAATTCGGTTTCAAAATAATGAAAATGGCATCGTGGTTTAAATGACGCTAACAATGGGCCCGATTTTTCACCCAATAGGGGTCAATTTTAGTCCGTTTTTTTCAGTAGTTCTCGATTTTTTATTAGAAAATTAAGGGGCTCAAACTGCGCTAATAATCTTTAAATTGAGACATGTGGCGAAAAATTTGGTAATTATTTCATTAACTCAAGCGAATATTTTGGATTAATCAGCCATTTATGGTAAAAATCAGTAATACTGAGTAATCCCGTGGTAAAAAAGACAGTCCTGCAGTAAATCTGTGGGAATTTGCCGGAAAATTGGGTAGAAAATGGGAATTTCGTGGTAAAAAATCGGAATTTCTATCGTGTTAACGTTAGGGTCAAGTATTTCTTGTAGGATTCCTAAGAAATCTTTGGATGTCAAGGGTTGGGTTATCTGATTTTCAAATGCAGGAAAAGTTGTAACGCCATTTCATGTTTTTTGAATTATTAAAATCGTCTTACGGCTCTGATTCTACAATAGAAATAATTTTTGTTGCCCAGTTCGATTTTGCCTGTGAGCATATTTGCTGTATATGCACTGAATGTGCCGCCATCTAATTCTGTACTCGTCCAATATCTCTGGGGCGCTAGAGGTTTTGTGATTTTATTGCTATCATTAGACAATACGGAGTTAATTATGTCTTGTTGAACGTAAATTTTGAATAATTCGCTCGTAGCTGGCAAATACCAATCATCGAATTTGTCCGTTGAATAATCAAGACAG
>Ga0255184_1000651_pt1 | contig 10949 bp, 10 predicted proteins | sample Miss_Cont_RepA_0_FD_189954 | JGI IMG/M metagenome (GOLD analysis project Ga0255184, IMG submission 189954) | Freshwater microbial communities from Mississippi River, Louisiana, United States - Miss_Cont_RepA_0h | ecosystem: Environmental > Aquatic > Freshwater > River | place: USA: Louisiana...
GATCACGATCCTGATCGAGCGCCAAGAGGTGAGGCGATCGCGATGGAGCCTGGCGAAGCCCCAGAAACCGAATTGCCGGTCGGCGCCGGCCGCGTGCGGGGCCTTATTCTCCACAAGCTGATGGAGGAGATGCTTACCGGCGAACTGGCCGAGGAGATGCCGGTCGTCGCTGCACGTGCGCGAGTGCTGATGACGCAGCTTATAATTGATGCTGACAACGGAGCGAAGCTTCCGGACCCAGAGGAAATAGCGGTGACCGTCGCGCGCACCCTTGCACTGCCCGAAATCGCCGCACTCAGGCCAAGCCTCGCTCCGGAGTGGCCAATTTATGCGATGCTCTCGGCTTCACCCGCGGCGACTGCGCTGGCTGGGCGGATAGATGCCATCGCTGTTCAAGATGGTCAGCCTGCCGTTGTCCTGGATTGGAAGAGCGATGTCGCGCCCAGCGAGCAGGATAGGCGCGATCATGCCGCTCAGCTGAGCGACTATCTTCGTGCCACAGGAGCACCTCGGGGCGCCGTGGTTTACATGACGGATGGCGTCATTCGGTGGGTCACGACTAGAACGCCACGGTAAAATTCGTGAGGCGGTCTTTTGGACGCTCCCGATCGGGGCTGCCCACCCGGCTAAGCACTGCAAACGGGTTGCGTTATGACGGCGTGGCTTTCACGACGGCAGATTTTTGGGGGTCATACCGATCTTCGTCGTAGTCTGTAGGAAAATCGGCGAGCTCGGTCTGCTTTGTATTTATCAGGCGTTTTGGCTGCGCCTGATGATAGATGGCGAAAGGTTCTCTTTCCACCTTGAACAAAGAACTCAGCAATTTCAGCGCAATTGGCGCGCAGCGCGTTGACAATTTGGACGCAGCCCAAAATACGTGTCAGATACTAATCGTCGAGTTGACTCTCGAACTTCATTAGGAGGAACTCGGCTATGCCAGGCCCTTCCAAATGGAGGCCGATCTCGTCGAGAGGATTATCCGGTGAACCCGACTGAGAGCCCCAATTCATCGTGCTCACCACGACGTGATCTCTGTCCCACAAAAGAAACTTTGCATGGACTTGCGGATCCTCCACGGCGATCAGATCGACTACACCATGTAGCCGTTCGCGGTGGGCCTTGACGTGCCGCCGTTTGATCGGCCCGGTCTGGCGCGAGTAGTAAACACGGACGTCGTCGAGTCGGCGTCCTGCGATTTCGGCGGGGTTAAAGATCGCCGGCACCATGGGAGCTCCGACCTTGTTGGTACAGCAGACAAATCGCTCTTCGGCTTCGTGAGCAACCCTCCGAATCAATCGCTCATGATCGTCAGCCTGGAGAATGCTCATCCGAACTGGAATACTCCCTCCAGCATCGGCGCTAGATGTTAAGGCGCTCCGCGAGCGCCTTAAATCCGATGCTATGAATTGGAGCGTCTCAATCGAACGGCTGGCGCTTGAAAGAGGTGACACGATAGAACGCAAAAGATCCAGGCCCGCCGCGGCCGCGCGGTTCTCTGTCAGCTCGACAGACACCTCCAAGGCAGAAAAGGGCGACGACAGCCAATTGGAGGAGCCGAGCACGACGACAGCGCCGCCGTGGCCGTCATCCGCGGCAAGGCATTTCACATGGCTTCGAACAGAATCGCGCTGCGTGAACACAAAGCCACGCGCGCGACGGACCGACGAGAGCCGCATATTGAGCTCCTGCATCGCGATCGCGTTCTTTCTGTCGGTGTCTAGCGCAGTACCGTAGAACAAGTGGCAGCGCACGCCACGCTGCGCAGCCTGTTCAAGAGCTTTTCGAATGCGTTCATGTTGCTCCGTGTATTTTTCGCCGTGAGGCGTCACAAAAGTCGAAAGTACGAAAACGTCTTCCTCGGCCTGACCCACGATGCGTTCGAAGCATTCGAGATGCTGTTCGCCGCCGACGATCAATTGATCGGTGCCAATCATCGTATCGACGGTCACTGACCGGCTTGGCTGCGGATCGCTAGCTTCCGGCAGAATACCAGTCCTGATTGTTGCTTGAAGAGCGCCGATCAAGTCCTGGCTGGCCCCCTCAGGGAGCAATCCGTTCTTGACGTCGTTCAGTTCGATCGCGAGATATTTTCTTTCGAGAACGGAGTTGATCGTTTGAACGCCGCGCAGCCATTCGCCGGGACGGAGCATGCCGGCGACGAGCTGCGTTACGCGGACCGCCATTGTGTCATCGGTCTCATCTGGGCCCGGAGGAAAGTTGACCTTGTGATCTGTATGGGTCATCCGATAGAGTGGAGCGGTCTCGACGTCGCGGTTGCGAAAGACCGAGTGTCCGACCTTCTCCAGCACTAGACTGATGTGAATCTCCCGATCTTCAGTTCGCTCCGGCAAGGCGCCACCCAACCGGATGAAGTCTTGACCGACGCCGCTTGTCGCCAATTGAGGGACAGGAGCCAGGCGAAGCTCGACCAGGCCGAACTGCATCAACCGCGCGATGGTCGAGCCCGCGACCTGGCTTGGAATCCCGAGCGACGTTGCCACCTCTTCGATCGTTTCTGGGGTGCGATCGAGCGCGAGCAGGATCATTTCTTCGATTGGACTCCATCCCCATGTGCGTTGAACGATGGCGCGCGCGCGATAGTGCCAAGCGGGAAGGTAGATTTTCACGCCGGAAGCCTCCCGTTCTCGTCGATCGCGACGATGGATGCGCCTTTCACCTTAATGCTAGGAGCATCCTTCCTGACGAGCTCGTAATCGGTCCCGGCGAGGGTCGCGAGCTCCTTCAGCATCTTTCGTAGGAATTCAAGATCGTCCTTTTTTGCATCCGGATCGATTCCTTCGACCACTTCGCGAATGAAGCGCTGGCTTGTGGCAAGAATCAGCTTTTGCTTGGCGCGGCTGAGCAGCACATTCATGCGCTGTGGGCTTTTGACGAATCCGAGCGCGCGCGATCCCACCATGACATTGTTGCGCGTAAGGCTGGCGGCCACGACATCGGCTTCGCCACCTTGGAAGCTATCGCTGGTAAAGACGAACTCACCATTACTGCGCGGGCTCGCGAAGCCGAACAAGGTCTTGTCTTTCCTGACTTGGCCGCGCAGTAAGCGCTTGAACCATCTCACCTGCGCCGCGTAGGGCGAGATGATCACGAGGGTCGGTCGGCGGCCGTCCGCGCCAACTATCGGCCGCAACCCTTTCAAGGCCGCTATCAAGGCCTGCGCCTCAAGCTCGTTGCGGAATGATCGCTCCACTTTGTGTTCGAAATGTCGCCGTTTTGACATGCTGAGGGGCGGAAAATCGAGAAGAACGATTGGAGAGGTGAGGTACGCGACCGTGGACGTGACCGTTAGCGTGCGACGCTTGACGCGGTCGGAGGGAGCGAGCTTTCTGTCATAAAAAGTATTCGAGACGAGATCGCCGATGGCGGGGTGCATGCGGCTCTGTTCCAGCAGCGTGTTGACGATCGTGCTCGGACGCCCCGTGTCCTTTTCGCGCTCAATTTCGCGCTCAGCTATTGATCGAAACGGTTCTTCAAGACGCGCCGCTGTTGCGAGAGCCTCCCTCATCAGATGTTCGCTCGACTTAACTGTATCAAGCGCCTCAGTAACTTCCGGCGGTAGATCGGAGATGGTTTCAAGCCGCTCCTTCGCGTCCCGCAGCAGATCAACTGCGCGCTCGGGATCGTAGAATTGTTGCCGCTGGGCGGCATCGAATGGAGAGAGTTGGTTGTGATCGCCAACCATGATTCTTCTGTTGCCCAGCAATAGCGCGCCGATCAGTTCCGCACCGTTGGCGCGGGCCGCTTCTTCGACGATGACCCAGTCGAATTGATCGCCATCGGCAATCATCTCCTCGATGATGTGCGACGATGTCGTGGCAAGCGTGACATCGGAAGAGCGCAGCAGCAGATTGTCGGTATCGCGAAATACGCGTTCCGCAACCGTCGCTTCCGACGCATCAACGGGCCGGAGCGCCTGCTTGATTTGATAGCGTTGGTTGACCATCATGCTTTCAGCGGCGTGGTCGACCGTCGAAACGGACCTAAGAAGATCAACGGAGCTCGCACGCAAGGAGCTGACTTCATCGGTCGATCGTGTCCGCTCGACACGAACGACGATCTTCGTGCCGCTCGCCAGTGTCGCCTTGAGTTCGTCCTCCATTTGAATCAAGGTCTCGTGGTTTTGCGCCGACACTAGAAGCCTTGCGTCCGGTGTTTTGTCCAGAATGCTTTTGACAAGATTCGAAATTAGGAACGTCTTGCCGACGCCAGGAGGGCCAACAACGACATTGATGGACTTGCCTGATACGATTGCGTCCCATGCCACCTTTTTCGAACCGTCCATCTCGTCCGGCGGCACCGCATTCGGGGTCGCAATATCACGTAATACTTCGTCCAGCGCGACCTGCGCCGGATCGTCAATCGCTCTCAAGAGTTCAATATTCGTCCGGGCCGCCACAATATTTTGAAGGCGGCGGCGAATTGCGCGTTCAAATCCACCATCTCTTCGAGGACGAAGAAAAAGAAGCTGCCCCGGTACAACAGCTTCGCTTGTCGCGAACGTGAACGGTAGGCGGCCGTCGACGACACCGCCCGTTCCCTCATAACTGAGTTCCGGAAATCGCTCCCGATCGCCGGCGAGCGCGTCGCTGCGTGAAAGAGTCCAATTTGGTTTGCCGTCGTCGTACTTCAATTCGCGCGCCAAGGCGTCGTATGCCGGGCGCAGTCCCATCAGCTTGCGTCGCATGTCCCGGTCGGGATCTTCGCGGGAGGCGATCCAGGCCAAATCTGAATCCCCGCCGGACGGCGGGTGAAGCACTTCGACGGGATAGATTCGGAATTGCTCCCGCAGCCAAGTAAAGGCTTCGAGAAGAATGAGGGCGTACCAAGTGGGAATCTCTTCGACTGATCGGCTCACTCCTGTTGTGACACTCGCGTCAATCCACGGTTTGGCGCCAGGGCCAAGCCTGCGTACTCGCTCTTCGGCGCTTCTCCGAGTTCGCGCAAGATGAATCCGGTGGCGAACCTCGACGGCATCATAGATGTAGTCGTCAGGCCGCCTCTTGTTGGCGTTCTCGATCATGCCGACATAGTCATCGATGACTTTCACGCCATACGCGGCAAGGTCGGTGACGATACGCACGAAGGCCTCATCTACGACAACAGTGCGTACCGTTGGTCCGCTGAGATCCTCTTCGACAAAACGGAGGACCGCATCCCTATCGTCAGCCGGGATGGTGCCCGATGTAAGCGATGCAAGGTCGCTTTGGGTAACCTGGGTGGAAGGGTAGAGAATTAGCTCGCCTTCGCCGCTTGACCCCGACCGGTCAAGATCGGCCACGACCTCGGCGATCTCGTTTAGCACGATACTTCCGTCGAAAAGCTGGTAGCGTGGCGGATCGGCAAGACGATTAAGCATGCGTCGCTCGATCGACAGCAGGGAAGGACCGCCGCCGTCCTCGGTCAGGCCGAGGATCCGCGACGCTGCCTGCCCAAGATCACTCCAGTCCCGGCGAAACGAGACGGTGCCGGAGGGCCGCAGCAGATGTCCCGCGCCGCCCACATCGCCGTCGGCAATGTGTACGCACGCTTCGTAGCCGCCGAGTCGGAAATCCTCTTTTTCATCGCTATGCGAAAAGATCGTATGTTCGCTGACAGCGCCGTGCACGATGCCCGCATCATGACAAAGTGCAAGTCCTTCAGCTACGCGCAAGATATTGCGCCAAAACATCTTGCGGCCGGTCGTCGTAAGCAGCCGGCCTTCTCGCGCTCGAACCCTGTGCAATGACCCGCAGATCGGACTGCCAGGATCAACCATTAAGATACCGATCTCTTCCTGGTCCTCGACGATCTCAAGAACCTCGACCAATAACTGGCGCGCACGGCGTGACGACAGAACACGCCGGACACGCCTGAGGCCGTGCGTGATGAGCCGCTTCAGGTCCTCGTCCAGCGGGGTTCCGGTCTTCTTGAACAGACGAAGAAGATAGTCCTCGCCGTCGGCGATGCCGGTGGCAAAACGAAGTTGAGAATTCCAACCTTCGGTGCCGCTCGAAAACGCGGTATCAGCAAACTTGAATCGTGCGTCGAGCGTCGCTTTGCCTTGCATGGTAGCTCGCGCCATAGCGCCGTAATCCATCCTTGAAACAGTACAAATGCGGTGATTCGTATATGATAGCGCAGTATATGCTTTGGGTCAGAGTTATCGACTGCAAAGCGATATTTTGCGCGTTTTCCCAAGCATGCTCTGTGTAAATTGGGGGAGTGGATGGCACCTATTGCAAGCAGCAACGAGATGCGGTTGGACCCGCCAAATCAAGCCAGCATGAGTGGCAATTGATCATCATCGAGCCCTGACCCAACAAACCCCCGAAACAGAGATACCGATTAACCGGATCGGCCTCTTTGGCGGCATAAGTTGCGCTAATAGTTCAAGAGCCAGGCTAGAGAGATCGTCCGCGGTGTCGTTCATGCGTACGGACGTGCTGCGAGTGATCAGCTCGAAATCTGAAAAGGATCGCCGTTTGGCCTCGCGCGCCCGTCGCCTCGCAGTGTTGCCGGACCTTGTCGACCAGTGGGCGCAGTTCGATGGTCAGCGCTTCGTGGTCTGCCAAGTCCCGCGAAACGTGCTTTCGGCGCCGACGGACCTTCGGATTCGGTTGGCACGGACAGGACGCTCGTCAATCCCCCGCGAGATCCAGTAATAATACGCCCCAGCTTTCCCAAAATTGGCGTTCATGAACTCGAGCGACTGATTGCGCATATTCATGCCGGTGAAGATGCCAAGGCCATGCATCTTCGCACTGGTCGCCGGTCCGATTCAATGGAATTTGCCGACTGGGAGATCCTGAACGAAGCTCGGCCTCATCTTTGGCGTGATCACGAACTGTCCGTTGGGCTTCCGTTGGTCGGACGCAAGTTTTGCCAGGAACTTATTGTAAGAGATGCCGGCAGACGCGGTCAGGCCTGTCTCGCTCAGGATCTTGACTCTAATCAAGGTCGCGATCTCTGTCGCGATTGGGAGGCCTTGGATGTTCTCGGTGACATCTAGGTAGGCCTCATCTAACGACAGGGGCTCAATGACGTCAGAATGCTCCGCGAAGATTGTCCGGACGTGTCGAGAGACCTCCTTGTAGACTTCGAAGCGCGGCGGCTTTACGAAAATTAGCTCTTTGCATTGCCGTTTGGCTGTCACTGACGGCAATGCCGACCTAACTCCAAACTTTCGCGCCTCATAGCTCGCTGCAGCTACGACACCGCGCTCTTTCGATCCCGCCCACAGCGACTGGCTTGCCACGCAAGTCCGGATTGTCCCGCTGCTCCACTGATGCGTAGAAGATGTCTATATCGACAGAATGATCTTGCGCTGATGCGGTGCTGGCCCCGTTTGGTAGTCGGTCTCGTCCGTCACGTCGTCGGCCCTATTGGGTCTTCCTTGACGCCGCGAGCGACGACCCGGAGGCTTCCGTCCGGAAGCGGCCTTTGCAATTTCAGTACTTCGTCCGCAGGGGCCGTCATCCAGGTCTCGACTTCATCTGGCGTTGTCAGGATCACCGGCATCGCCTTGGGGTGGATGGCGCCGACCTCGGCGTTGGGCTCCGTCGTGAGGAACGCGTAGAGGTCGTTGGTCGTCTCGCCTTCCTTGACCTTCCGGACGGACGTCCAGTTGGTCCAGATACCGGCGAAGCAGGCGAGGGGACGTGTCTCATCGAGCGCGAACCAGATATCACCGCCCTCGGCCTTGTTGAACTCGCTGAACGAGTTGAACGGCACCACGCAGCGATTTTCAGTCCCCAGCCATCGCGTCCAGTGCTTGCTCTTCACATTGCGGATGTTGGTCGTGCCGCCGTCCGGCTCCATTCGCAGCAATTCCTTGAAATCCACTGCCTTGCCCTTGGCCTGCAGCTTCTCGGCTCGCTTCTTCGTGGCGTCCATCAGCGCCTTTGATGACGACGGCATTCCCCATCGCGCCGTAGCGAGCTCGCGGCCCTCCACTCCGTTGCGCACGATCGGTGCCTTGTAGTCGGGAAAATCCCCCGGCATCGGCGCCAGATTTCCAACGTATCGGTTGACAACGCGGAACAGCGCGTTGATCGCGGCTTGATTGGTCGTGATCGAATAAAGATTGCACATCGGTCAGGATTCGGCTCGAGGGTGGCGCGGCTGCCAGGTCAACTGTAGCAGAGTCGCGGATGGACGCCGGCCGGCCTTGGCACATTTGCGACAGCGCAGCCGGCTGGCGAGATCGTGCACGAAGGTGGTCGGCGGGTGCTTCATCGCGGCCAGGTCGACATCGCTCGGCGTCTTGCAGCGCGCGCACCTGATCTCCAGCCAGGGGAAGCCTCCATTTACGGCCTGATCGATGGTCGGCGACGGATCGATCGGTTCGCCGTCACTCCACATCCGCTCGTTCCAGCTTTCGCAAAGCAGCCTGTCGGCTTGCTGGATCATCGCCCCGCCTTTGGCCCGCATCTCCGCCGATTGGGTCGCCAGCATGCTGGCCATCGCGCGTGCCTTGCCGAGCTCTTTCGCCAGAGCCTTGCGATCGCCGCCCGACAAGGGCGTAGGGTGATACTTCGGGGCCATCCAGACATCCAGGCGCAAAGAGATCGGATCGGCAAATCCAGAGCGGCTACGGCGTCTCGAACGCTGGCCAGCACCCGTCTTCTTCATGCCTGCCGGTGCGCTGCCGGCAGGTATTGTCGAGCAGCCGCTGCGCGACGTCCTTCCAGAGCGCGTTGGCGCCATACAGTCGAACGGCATCAGCGGTCTGGATTTCCACGGTCCGCTCGCAGCGGCGGCAGGAGACGCGCAGCACGTGACGCTGAATCTCGGAAAGACGTCGCTGCCGCATCTGAGCCCCGGTCGTGCCGGCGCGTGCGTCTTTCAGGACCGATTCCCAATATTCGGCCGGGAGGGGGGCATCTGGACCCGCAGCGGGCGGCGCTCGTCTGCGGTCGGCTTCAGCGGCCAATTTTTCCATCTGTTTCGGGGTCGGCATGCGCCAGCTCGCGGGTCGGTCGGTCATGCCCGAATTAGAACATAACAAGAACAAATGTCGAGTCCGGCCAGGCAGGCCGATGAGAAAAATCCCGCTGTGGGGCGGGTCGCGATGTCGGAACCAAGCCCGGTCGTTCGTCTTTAATCCGGCATCAGTAATGGAGTTCCCCGCGATGGCCCCCCGCGCCAACTGGAAAGGCTTCCTGCGTCTTTCCCTCGTCACCTGTCCGGTTGCGCTCTATCCGGCCACGTCGGAATCCGAAAAGGTCTCGTTCAACCAGCTGAATCGAAAGACCGGCCATCGGATCAAGTACGCTAAGGTGGATGCCGATACCGGCGAGGAGGTCGACAACGAGGACATCGTCAAAGGCTACAAGGTCGACACGGACACCTTCATCGAGGTGACGAAGGAGGAGCTAGAGAACGTCGCACTGGAATCAACGCGAACGATCGAAATCGACGAGTTCGTCGACCGCAGCGAGATCGATCCGCGATATCTCATTCGCCCCTACTATCTGCGTCCCGACGGTAAAGTCGGGCACGATGCTTTCGCCGTTATTCGGGAAACCATCCGCGAGATGAACAAGGTCGCGATCGGCCGTGTGGTGCTGACCAATCGCGAGCACATCATCGCGCTGGAGCCGTTGGACAAGGGCCTGATGGGAACGCTACTGCGCTATCCTTACGAAGTCCGTTCAGCTGATGAGTATTTCGACGACATTCAGGATGTCAAAGTCACCAAGGACATGCTTGATCTCGCCAAGCACATCGTCAATCAGAAGGCGGGCCATTTCGAGCCGGACAAGTTCGAAGACCAATACGAAACCGCCCTCATCGAACTGATCAATCAGAAGCGCGCCGGCAAACCCATCACCGCGAAAGCGCGTCCCCGCGGCGAGAACGTGGTGGACCTGATCGACGCGCTGCGAAAGAGCATCGGAAGAGAGGGCGCCTCAGCGACAGAGGCACCCAAGAAATCAGGAAAAAAGCCGCGCAAGGCGGCGGCCGGGCAGAAGGAAATGCTGATGCCGATCGCAGGCAAGAAGCCGGCGAAGGAGGCCGCGGCGAAAAAGCCGGCGGCCAAGCCGCAGCGGAAGTCGGCTTAGGTGTCGTGAAGCATCCGGTGACGCCGGACGGCACTCCTTCGTCGTCCGTGGCAGGCTCTGGCGAATGGCAAATCCGTCTCAACGAGGTCACGCGAGATCATCTCGTCGCCGTCTAATGGCGACCCGGCGGGTAGGTGCGTGCGCCAGGAAGGCGGCCGAGCGCGAGGCCGAAGTAACGGTGCATAGGACCGCGGACGAAGCTAAGCAGGCGCTTGGCGAACGCGGTCCCGTATGGCGGGACGACGGCTCGCCGGCTCTCGATTGCTCTGCAAAGTAGGAGCCATATGGCTGCGGTGAAAAAGACTTCCAGGAGATCGACCTTGAGCGCGGGCATTCTCGCATACCGCAAGGGAGGAGCTCGGGGGCTCGAGGTTCTGCTCGTTCATCCCGGCGGTCCGTTCTGGCGTGAGAAGGATGATGGCGCCTGGTCCATTCCAAAGGGCGAAATCGATGCCAATGATGTTCCGGAGAACGTTGCTCAACGAGAATTTGCCGAAGAACTCGGCCCGAGCGCTTCGATTGGTCCACTCCAGGCGCTGGGGGAGGTCCGACAGCGAGGAGGCAAGCGCGTCATCGCATTCGGCGGCGAGGGACACTTTGATCCGGCAGCACTGACCAGCAATACCTTCGATGTCGAATGGCCGCCTCGAAGCGGTCGACGGCAGAGCTTTCCCGAAGTCGACCGCGCGGAATGGTTTGATATCGAGTTAGCGCGGACCAAGATGCTGTCCGCTCAGGTAGAGTTTCTCGATCGTCTTTTGGCGATCTCGGCTGAGAGCGTCGGGAAATGATGTTCAGGATTGGAGTCATTTCGGACACGCACGGCCTGTTGAGGTCCGAGGCGGAGCGAGGCCTGACGGGCGTCGATCACATCATTCATGCCGG
>Ga0255184_1000652_pt1 | contig 10937 bp, 5 predicted proteins | sample Miss_Cont_RepA_0_FD_189954 | JGI IMG/M metagenome (GOLD analysis project Ga0255184, IMG submission 189954) | Freshwater microbial communities from Mississippi River, Louisiana, United States - Miss_Cont_RepA_0h | ecosystem: Environmental > Aquatic > Freshwater > River | place: USA: Louisiana...
CGTGGGACATTGGCGTGTTGGGCAATCCCTGGCTGAATGCTGCCTCAATGTCCAGGCGGATTTCACCGGCAGCCTCTTTGGCGCATTCCAGTGCTGCTGAGTCTGTGGGCTGGCGCCCGCGACCGAACTGTTGGTCGAACCCCTTGAGGCGCAGCTGCTCATTGACTTGAGGACGAGAGCCATGAACCAGCACTAGCTTGATGCCAAGCGCGGACAGCAATGACAAGTCTTGAATCAGGTCATTCAGGGCGTTGGCTTGGACAAGCTCGCCCCCGAAGGCCACCACAAACGTTTTGCCACGAAACGCATGCACATAGGGCGCCACCTCCCGAAACCAGCGCACGAACTGCGCAGGCGCAAAGCCAGGGGCCTCTTGTGCGGAAAAGGTGTCGGTATCGGGCACTGCGCTGTTCGCTTGCATGGCGTCCTGTAGAGGAGATCCGAATAAGTTGATGCTTCGATTTTATAATGCTCGATTCATCGGATCAGAAAATATGCCTCTTTCAGAGCGGCCGCCTATCGCAGCCGGGCAAACCGTTGTCAATTCCCCACGACAGCCGCCCCCCATCACTTACCCGGAGGACTTGCCTGTCAGCGCAAGACGCCAGGAGATAGCACTTGCCATCAGCAAGCACCAGGTTGTGATTGTCAGCGGCGAAACCGGTTCTGGCAAGACGACGCAGCTGCCCAAGATCTGCCTGGAGCTTGGTCGCGGACTCAAGGCCATGATCGGCCATACTCAGCCTAGGCGTCTGGCTGCCAGTTCTGTTGCCAGGCGGGTATCCGAGGAACTGAACTCACCCCTAGGGGAGTGGGTGGGCTATCAAGTCCGATTCCAGGATCGCAGCAGCCGCCAGACAGCCATCAAGCTGATGACGGATGGCATTTTGCTCGCCGAGTCCCAGCGTGACCCGTTGCTCAAGCGTTACGACACCATCATCATCGATGAGGCGCATGAGCGCAGCCTGAACATCGATTTTTTGCTGGGCTATCTGAAACAGTTGCTACCCAGGCGGCCTGATCTCAAGGTCATCATCACCTCTGCCACCATTGACGCTGAGCGGTTTGCCACACATTTTGCCGATCGACACGGCAAGCCAGCACCCGTCATCCAGGTTTCTGGCAGGCTCTACCCTGTCGACATTCGCTGGCGTCCGATCATCAACCCCGATGAAACGCTGGGACAAGATCGTCCCGCAGGTGGTGAAGAACGCAGCCTCGCGCGTGACGAAGAGCGTGACATGATTCAGGCGATCGTTGGTGCGGTGGATGAGTGCGCCCGCGTGGGTCCTGGCGATATCTTGGTGTTTTTGCCAGGCGAGCGCGAAATCCGCGAAACCAGTCAGGCCCTGCGCAAGCATCACCCTGTCGGCACCTACGTGTTGCCACTTTATGCCCGCCTTTCCCAGGCTGAGCAAGAGGAAATTTTCCATCCTAAGACCAATGCCCGCCGCATTGTGCTGGCGACCAACGTCGCAGAGACTTCGCTGACGGTGCCGGGCATCCGATTTGTGATCGATAGTGGCCTCGCCCGGATCAAGCGTTACTCGTGGCGCAACAAGGTCGAGCAGCTGCGCATCGAGCCGATCAGTCAGGCCTCTGCCAATCAGCGAGCAGGACGATGCGGCCGTCTTGGCCCGGGCGTATGCATTCGGCTCTACGACGAAATGGAGTTTCGTCAGCGGCCCGCATTCACCGACCCCGAAATCCTGCGAGCGTCTCTCGCGAGCGTGATTTTGCGCATGAAGGCACTCAGGTTGGATGATATCGAGCATTTTCCGTTTGTCGAGGCACCGTCTGGTCGGGCAGTCGCCGATGGCTATCACCTGCTTCAGGAGCTGGGAGCCATCGAGATTGAGGGCGAGCGTGCAGGTCAACTGACGCCAACAGGCAAGGCACTGGCCAGCCTGCCGGTGGATCCGAGGATTGGACGCATGATCCTGGCGGCGCGGGACCAACACTGCCTGAATGAAGTCCTCATCATTGCGGCTGCGCTGTCCGTGCAGGACCCACGAGATCGCCCCATGCACGCCAGGGAGGCCGCTGAGCAGGCGCACGCCAAGTTTTCCGACGACAAGTCAGAGTTCATGTCCTGGCTCAAGCTGTGGCGTTGGTATCACGAGGAAATCGCACACAAAGGTTCGCAGCGCAAGCTGGTCGCCAAGTTGCGTCAGCAATTTTTGTCTCCCTTGCGCCTGCGTGAGTGGCACGACATCCATGGCCAGTTGATGGCGCTAGCCGGTGAGCATGGCTGGCGCATGAACCAAACCGAGGCGACACTGGAGCAAGTCCATTTGGCCTTGTTATCCGGATTGCTGGGAAATATCGGCCTCAAATCCGAGGATTCGGGCGCCTACCTGGGGGCGCGCGACATCAAGTTCTGGATTCACCCAGGATCAAGAATGGTGCGCAAGGCTGGCAAATGGGTGATGGCAGCAGAATTGGTGGACACCTCCAGGTTGTATGCCCGCTGTGTGGCCAAAATCGAGCCCGTCTGGGTTGAGCGTGTGGCCAAACACCTCATCCGCAAGTCCTGGTCGGATCCTCGCTGGGACAAGCGCATGGGTCAGGTGGTCGCCAACGAAAAGGGATCCCTGTATGGCATTCCGATTTATTCAGGCAGGAAGGTGCACTTCGGTCCAATCGATCCCTCGCGGGCGAGGGAGATATTCATTTTGCAGGCACTGGTGCCGGGCGAAATTGATACTGCCTTGCCGTTCATCGTCCACAACCGCAAGCTGGTTGCACAGATCGAGCGACTCGAGCACCAGTCCAGGCGCCCTGACATTCTGGTGGATGACAGCTTGATTCAAGCCTTTTACGACAGGCTCCTGCCAGCTGGCATCCACCAGACGGCCACGCTGGAGCATTGGCACAAGGGGCTATCGAAAGAGCAGGCCGCCGCTCTCCTGTTGACTCGTGATGATCTCATGCGTCATGAGGCCGCAGGCATTACGACCGATGTGTTTCCCAAGATTCTGGAGTGGAGTGGGGTGCGTCTGGCGGCGGATTACCATTTTGAGCCGGGCTCACCCAAGGACGGCCTGACTGTGACTGTGCCGTTGTATTTTCTCAACCAGGTGGATGCAGATCGATGCGAGTGGCTGGTCCCGGGCATGCTCAAGGAAAAGGTGCAGATGCTGGTCAAGTCCTTGCCCCAAAAGCTTCGGCGTCATTGCGTGCCATTGCCAGACTATGCGGCAGGTTTTTACGACCGCTGGTTTGACAAGCTGTCCAATCCTCCAGGCAGCCTCATCGAGGCCATCATCGAAGACATGTGGCAACAGTTCAAGGTTCGTCCACTCTCCTCTGACTTCAAGCAGGAAACCTTGCCTGCACACTTGTTCATGGCGTTCAAGGTGGTGGATGAGCATGGTCGCATGCTGACAGCTGGGCGAAACCTGGCACAACTGCGCTCCGAGCTTGGCAAAAAAGCGCAATCACAGTTTCAGCAGATCGCCTCACGCGACAAAGAGGTCGCCAGCGTCCTGTCACAACAGGAAATCACCTCATGGAGTGTGGGGGTCTTGCCAGAGATCATGGAAATCCGACGCAAGGACCAGAGCGTGATCGGCTACCCGGCCCTCATCGACGAGGGTACGCACTGCGCGCTGGATGTGTTTGATGACCCTGAGGCGGCACGTGTGGCGCATCATCTCGGCTTGCTCAGGCTGTTTCGCCTGGCACTCAAGGAGCAGGTCAAGTTTCTGGAAAAAAATATCCATGACCTGACTCGCATGGGCATGCTGTATCTGTCTCTGGGTACGCAGGAGCAGCTCAGGGACCAGATCATCGACTGCGCGCTCGATCGGGTTTGTCTGGCCGAGCCTTGGCCCACCGATGAGACGTCGTTTGAACAACGTCGCCTGCAAGGCAAGGAAAAGCTTGGCCTGTTGGTGCAGGAGGTGGCCAGACTGACGGCTGGGATTCTGGATGCATGGTCCGCCTTGCAACGCAAGCTGCCACAGGCAAAGCCCCATACTCAGGCCTATCAGGACATCGCCCAGCAAATTTCCACGTTAATGCCGCCCTTATTCATTCGGCAGACTCCCTATGAGCGCCTGATTCACTTGCCGCGCTACCTCAAGGCGGCGACGCAACGCATTGACAAGTTGCGTGCCGATCCTGCCCGGGACGCCAAGCTGATGTCTGAAATGGCTCCATTGCTTTCACAGTACTCACGGGCACGCACGCAGCGCAAGGGCACGAAAGATCCTGCATTGGATGAGTTTCGCTGGATGCTGGAGGAACTCCGAGTGGCCCTGTTTGCACAGGAGCTTCGCACGCCCATGCCTGTGTCGGTCAAGCGGCTGCAAAAGACTTGGGAGTCCTTGCAGCGCTAGCCAGGTCAAGCCGCTAGAAACAGCATGATCGCCAAGGCAATCAGGCCGAACTTGGTGGCCTTATACAGTCCACGGTTGGCTTTTTTGAAGGCGCGCCGTTTCTGGTCGATCACCCAATGGTAGTGAGTCAGCTTGTTGATGAACCCGGTCTGATCGGCGTCCGAATTGGGTGAGCTTGCGGCGGACAGGAATACCCGGCTGAACCAGCGATTGAACGCCTCTGCCCAAGACCACTTGAGCGGACGCTCCATGTCGCAGAACAAAATAATCCGATTCTGGGCGGTTTTGTTGTGGGCTTCATGTACATAAGTCTCATCAAAGATGACACCCTGTCCATCTCTCCAGCTATGCCGGATGCCATCGACCTCGATATAGCAAGCATCATCGTTGGGGGTCGAGAGCCCGAGGTGGTAGCGCAACGAACCCGCAAAGGGGTCCCGGTGAGGATTGAGCTTGCCGCCAGGCGGCAATTCGGCAAACATCGCTGCCTTCACGCCGGGAATCTGGTTGAGCAAGGCCACAGTCTTGGGGCAAAGTTCCTCAGCCGATGGATGCTTGGCACCATACCACTTGAGGTAGAAGCGCTTCCATCCGTACTTGAAAAATGAATTGAAGCCGATGTCGTTGTGTTTTTGCGGAGCCTTGATTTCGGAGAGGCTGGCCAGGTGAAGCGCTTCTTCTCGGATCACCTCCCAGTTATCCTCAAGCAGCTTGAGGTCCGGCATGGTTTGGACGGGGATATAAGGTGTGGTGGCGACCTTGGATGTCAGCACCATGAAGGCGTTCACAGGTGCCAGCAAAATGGAGTGATCCAACAGCTGCCTGCCCAGGGGCAGGCGGACAGCACCCCGGAAGTGGGCAAACAGGATCGAACCCAGCCAGCCCCCAAGCAAAATCCATTTCATGCGCAATCCTTTTTCACGTCAAACATTCCTTTTACTGCAATCGCAGGCAATTCAAACTGCACCTGTCGAATGGTTACAATTCGGGCATGTCAGCGCCAGATCCCACCCAAGCATTCGTTCACCTGCGTGTCCACTCCGAGTTTTCGGTCGTGGATGGTACGGTGCGCATCCCAGAACTGGTATCCCAGGTGAGGGCGCATGGCCAGCCTGCCGTTGCCCTAACTGACCTTTCCAACGTCTTTGGGTTGATCAAGTTTTACAAGGCAGCCCGTTCAAGCGGCATCAAGCCAATCGCTGGCAGTGACGTCTGGATCACGAATGACGAAGATCGGGATAAACCACATCGCATTTTACTGCTGGTTGCCTCCAAAGAGGGTTATTTGTCTCTTTGCGACTTGCTCACGCGTGCCTGGCTGACCAATGCATATCGTGGCAGGGCCGAAATTCATCGCAGCTGGCTGGCATCGGCCAACGGTTTGATCGTGCTTTCAGGGGCCAGGCATGGTGACGTGGGTCAGGCACTCATGGCTGGCAACATCCCGATGGCCAGGACCCTGGCCAAGCAATGGCAGGGTTGGTTTCCAGGTGCCTATTACATCGAGTTGCAGCGTACCCAGGCGGAGGCCGATGAGTCCTATGTGCAGTCTGCGCTTGCCTTGGCCGGTGAGCTGGCGCTTCCTGTCGTGGCAACCCATCCTGTTCAGTTTCTTCACCCTAGCGAGTTTCGTTCGCACGAAGCCCGGGTTTGCATTGCAGACGGTGAAATCCTCTCCAATCCTCGGCGTGTCCGGCGGTTTACCGAGGACCAGTATCTGTTGTCGACGCCGCAGATGCTTGAACGTTTCGCCGATGTTCCTTCCGCCATTGACAACGCTATTGCCATTGCCCAGCGCTGCAACCTGACGCTTGACCTCGGACAGGCGCAGTTGCCTGACTTCCCCACACCAGCAGGCGTGGGTTTGGACGATTACCTGATCCAGCTCTCTGAGGCGGGTCTGGAAAAAAGGCTGCTGCAGCTCTTTCCCGATCCTGTCGAAAGACAGCAACAGCGCCCCATCTACGCCGACCGGCTGGCGCTGGAATGCAAAACCATCATCCAGATGGGATTTCCAGGCTACTTTCTGATCGTGCAGGATTTCATCAACTGGGGCAAGCAAAACGGCGTGCCGGTTGGTCCAGGCCGAGGGTCTGGAGCCGGATCGCTCGTGGCGTATTCTCTCGGGATCACCGACTTGGATCCCATCCGTTACGACCTGCTGTTTGAGCGGTTTTTGAATCCTGAGCGGGTATCGATGCCTGACTTCGACATCGACTTCTGTCAGGATAACCGTGAGCGGGTCATCGATTACGTCAAGCAAAAGTATGGTCGCGAGGCTGTCAGCCAGATCGCGACCTTCGGCACGCTTGGTGCCAAGGCAGTGGTGAGGGATGCTGGGCGGGTCCTGGACTTGCCCTACATGTTGTGTGATGGACTCTCCAAGCTGATCCCGCACAACCCCGCTGATCCCTGGACGCTCGATCGCACGCTTAAAGACGAGCCTGCCTTCAAGGAGCGATACGAAAAAGAAGAAGAGGTCCGTACGCTTGTCGACTTGGCGCGCCCGCTGGAGGGTTTGACCCGCAACGTCGGCATGCATGCGGGAGGCGTGCTGATCGCGCCCGGCAAGCTGACCGATTTCTGCCCGCTTTATTGCCAGCCCGGCCAGGAAGACAGCGCAGTTTCCCAATTCGATAAGGATGATGTGGAGGCTGCTGGGCTGGTCAAGTTTGACTTTTTGGGGTTGCGCAACCTGACGATCCTGGACTGGGCGGTTCGATATGTCAGGGAGTTCAACGCCGACAAGCGTGACTTTGACATCATGTCGCTGAGCTTGGACGACCCTGCCACCTATCAGGTCCTTTGCGATGCCAACACCACGGCGGTGTTCCAGCTCGAATCGCGTGGCATGAAGGAGCTGCTTAAAAAGCTCAGGCCCAGCAACTTCGAAGACATTGTTGCCGTGCTGGCGCTCTATCGGCCAGGTCCTCTGGAGTCGGGCATGGTGGACGACTTTGTCAATCGCAAGCACGGCCGTGCGACCGTTGACTATTTCCATCCTGATCTGGAGTCAACGCTCAAAAGTACGTATGGCGTGATCGTCTACCAGGAACAGGTGATGCTGATCTCCCAGATCATCGGGGGATACTCGCTTGGCGGAGCTGACCTGCTGCGACGCGCCATGGGAAAGAAAAAGCCCGAGGAAATGGCCGCTCATCGTGAGCTGTTTCAACAGGGAGCACAGAAAAAGGGCTACGACCCCAACCTTGCGGTCAAGCTCTTTGACCTGATGGAAAAGTTTGCTGGCTATGGATTCAACAAGTCGCACTCGGCTGCCTATGCCTTGATTGCCTTCCAGACCGCTTGGCTCAAGGCACATCATCCTGCAGAGTTTCTCGCGGCTACGTTATCCTCGGACATGGATGACACCGACAAGGTGCAGACGTTTTGGCGTGACTGCCTGGCCAATGGCGTGGAGGTGTTGCCACCCGATATCAATGCTTCGGGATATCGTTTCATGCCTGTGGCGGATAGCGATCCCTCCAAGTCCAAGCCACCCCGAACCATCCGTTATGGCATGGGAGCGGTTAAGGGGGCAGGGCAGAGCGCGGTCGAGGAAATCGTTCGCGCGCGTGAGGAGGGTGGTCCTTTCACCAGCCTATTTGATTTTTGTCGTCGCATCAACCGGCAAACTGTCAATCGCCGATGCATTGAAACGCTCATTCGGGCTGGTGCATTCGACACCATCGAGCCCAACCGCGCAGCACTCCTGGCCTCGCTTGGCACGGCGCTGGAGGCTGCTGAACAGGCCGAACGCAGTGCCAACCAGGTTTCGCTGTTTGGCGATGACAGCCATGATGTGGTGGCTGTCGAGCTCAGCAAGGTCGAGCCCTGGGATTTGCGTGCTCGACTGACGGAGGAAAAGGTCGCCCTTGGCTATTTTTTCAGCGGTCACCTGTTTGATGCCTGGAGGGAGGAGGTGCAGCAGTTTGTCACTCGACCGCTCGCACGCATCGAGCCTTCCCGTGACTTGCAATGGATGGCAGGGGTGATTTCCAGCGTGCGCACCCAGCTGACACGGCGTGGCAAGATGTTGTTTGCCCTGATTGATGATGGAACGGCTCAGCTTGAGGTTGCGATGTTTTCTGAGGTTTTTGATCAACATCAGAGCCGTTTGCGTGAGGATCAGCTCCTGATCGTACAGGGCAAGGTGAGCAATGATGAGTACTCGGGTGGCATGCGAATTGTTGCTGATCAAATCTGTGACCTTCAGCTGGCTCGGGAGGCAAGAGCCAGGGCCCTGAGGATCCGCCTCAACGGCAATGCCGATGCAGCCAAGCTCAAGTCCATGCTGGATCCCTTTCGTGCCAGCACCCACGGTGTCGAGGGTACGCCTGTCGAGGTCTTCTACACGACCGACTCGGCCAGCTGCACGGTGAGGCTTGGGGAGCAATGGCGAGTCAGACTGCCCGACGAACTGCTGGAAAAGCTGACGACCTGGACGTCACGCGACAGCGTGAGTGTGGCGTATTGATGGCTGAGTTCCGACCCTTGCGGATTGTTCACTCAGAGGCTGCCACCAGCATGGGTGGACAGGAAAACCGTATTTTCAAGGAAATGGTGGCTATGCGCGAGCAGGGCCATCATCTTGAGGCCATTTGTCAGCCGGATGCCCAGCTGACAACACGCTTGAGGGACGCAGGCTTTACGGTGCATGCCATGCCGATGGATGGCTGGATCAACCTTGTCAAGGGTGCATGGAAGATCCGCAATATTCTCAAGCGTTCACATGTCGACGTCCTCAACACCCACAGTCGTCGCGATACGCTAGTGGCAGGGCTGGGGGCGAGACTCGCAGGCACGCCGTTGATTGTGCGCACACGTCATTTGTCCAATCGCGTGGGTTCCTTGCTTTCCTACACATGGATTCCTCACCGCATCACGACGGTCAGTCACTACGTTCGGCAGCATCTGATTGATCGAGGCGTACCGGCTGAGCATGTCAAAACGATTTATTCACCCATTGTTGTGCCTGAAAAAGTCGACCATTCGACCTTGAGGCAGGAACTGGGCTTGGCCCAAACCGATGTGGTGGTAGGCTGTGTGGCAGTGATGCGTCCGACCAAAGGCCATCGACTGCTGGTTGACGCCATGCAGATTCTCATGAGGGATCGACCCAACTTGCATTTGGTCCTGGTCGGATCCGGATCACCGGTTTTCGAGCAAATCCAGGAGCGTGTCAGAGAGATCGGCCTAGGCGATCGGATTCACCTGCTTGGCACCCGCCGGGATGTGCCCAACCTGTTGAGCGGTTGTGACCTGTTTGCATTGCCGACGCAGCAGGAGGCGTCTGGAACAGTGTTTGTCGAGGCAGCGGCATGTGGCCTGCCTGTCGTGGCGACTGATGTTGGGGGTGTGTCAGAGATGATGCGGGCAGGACAAACCGGATTTTTGGTGCCAGCGAAGGACGCTGATGCGCTTCGGCAGACGCTTGCCCGCCTGATTGACGATCCTGAATTACGTGTCAAAATGGGAAGAGCTGGCTACGACATGGTCTGGAAAGAGGAGGTTTTCACGACGCGCACTCTGGCGCGCGAGACCGAATCTATCTATCGATCATGGCTTGACGACCAACTCCAGCAACAATAGGTCCTCCAGGATGACTCCAGCATACAGTGTCCCTGTATTGATGTACCACCATGTCTCGCCTTCGGCAGGCATGATTACGACGTCACCAGCAAATTTTGAAAGCCAGATCGCAGGCTTGGCCAAGCACGGCTATCGCTCGCTATCGACCGCAGAGTTTGCTGGATTCATGTCGGGCAAGCCGGTGCCACCGAAGTCCATCTTGATCACTTTTGATGACGGGTACCTGGATAACTGGGTGTATGCCCATCCGGTGCTGCAGCGCCATGGCATGCAAGCCACGCTTTTCATCATCACCGGCTTGATCGGTGATGGCCCAGTGCGCCCTCATGCTGGTCACTCCAACGTTCTGCCTGAGACGCCCACCCATCATGCGGCAAAAGAATACATGTTTTCCGACGAACCGGATCGGGTCATGCTGCGTTGGAGTGAAATCCAGGCCATGCAGTCCGCTGGCACGTTTGAGTTTCACAGCCATACCCATACCCATACGCGTTGGGACTTGCTGTGTCCGACTGCCTCGCAAAAGTGTGAGCGCATGCAGCAGGAGCTGAGCCTCTCACGTGAGTGCCTCCAGTCTCACTTGGGGCAGGTGTCGGATCATTTCTGCTGGCCTCAAGGTTATGTGGACGATGATTATGTTCGTCTGGCGCAGGATGCAGGTTTCCGGCATCTTTACACCACCGATGCCTATGGTCAAAACCTTCCTGGCGGCCGAATCGATCATATTTACCGTTTCGCTGTGCGAAATCGACCGTTTCCGTGGCTGGCACAGCGGACTTGGCTGGCAGCGCACCCCTATGTCGGACCTGTCTACAACCGTTGGAAAGCATGGAATCGAGCACGCCGCAAGAAAAAATAGGCTTGTCTGTCATTCTCATCACCAAAAATGAGGCCAAGCACATTCGTGCGTGCCTGGAGTCTGTCGCCTTCGCCGATGAGGTCATTGTGGTGGACTCAGGCAGCACGGATGGCACCATCGAGATGGCTCGCGCCATGGGTGCA
>Ga0255184_1000653_pt1 | contig 10929 bp, 8 predicted proteins | sample Miss_Cont_RepA_0_FD_189954 | JGI IMG/M metagenome (GOLD analysis project Ga0255184, IMG submission 189954) | Freshwater microbial communities from Mississippi River, Louisiana, United States - Miss_Cont_RepA_0h | ecosystem: Environmental > Aquatic > Freshwater > River | place: USA: Louisiana...
TTCCAGCTCGGTTGAGGTTTGCAGCGGCCATGGCAGCTGGCACTGCATAGCCCATCCCGCCCCCGCCATTGGGCTGCAGGACGGTACCGCCCTCCTTGGACTGAAAGTCTCGCAACATGAATAGCCTGTTCTCACCGGCATCGCAGGTAACAACAGCATCTTTGGGCAGCATGTGGGACAGCAAGGCCACCGCATCACGGCCGCTGAACTTGCCAATCGTGGATGTCATCTTGCGGTTGAAATACGGAATCTTTTGCCGCAATGTCTGCACATCCTTACTGCCATCAAATCTCAAGCCCTTGAGCGCCTCATGCATCCGCTGCAGTGCATCGCGCGCATCACCAAGCACACAAAGGTCGACGGGCGTGGTCCAGCCCAGATTCAATGGCTCAATGTCGATTTGCGCCAGTTTTTGGCGGCTGGGATCAATCACTTGAGGATGTTGATTGGCTGTATCAGATGCACCGAGCTTGGTGCCAACAGCAATCAGCAAGTCCGCCGCACCCACTCCCTGGTTGGCCGTATCGTGGCCAAATGCCCCCATCAGACCAAGCGCCAGGGCGTGATCCTCCGGAAAGGTGCCCTTGCCAGCAGGCGTGGTGGCAACCGGGATGTCATGCTTGTCGGCAAACTGTTTCAGCGCTGCCTCTGCCTTGGCCAGGCGCACACCATTGCCCGCGATGATCACCGGGCGCTTGGCGTCGCGGATCATGGCTGCCAACTTGTCGATGTCTTCCTGGTTCGCAGTCGGCATCGCGGGACCCTGGTACTGTCGGTCTGGAAATGCGGGTGGCTCCACCTTGCTGTCGAGCCTGCCGAACAGGGACTTGCCGTTGAAAATCACACAGACTGGCCCTGGTTCGCCCGTAGTGGCGTGCTTGATCGCAAGCTGTGTCATCTGCAGCGCTTGAGTGGGATCGGTCGCAACAAATGTGCGCTTGGTGATGGCGCGCATGGCGGATGGCAAGTCGTATGCGCCATATCCACCACCGCCAGCCTGGTAGGGACCCAGATGGGAAAACGTTCCCCCATCCGTTGAGTCGATCAGAATCAACATCGGAGAGCACCCAAGGTGCGCCTCCATGATGCCGATGCCGGCATTGCCCAGCACCCAGGCACCCTGGCCAATCACGACAGCAGGTTTGCCTGTGAGCCGACCCTGAGCCTCGGCCATGACCGTCGCCAGAGACTCCTCCCTGACCAGATGCGTCTTGACGCGGTCTCGTACAAAATGCAGCGCATCGAAAATCTGGACGGTGTAGCCGCCTGGTATGCCATATACCGTTGGGCTGTGCATGCTGGCAATCACGTGTGCAACCGCCTGCGCACCGGTCATGGGACGTACTGCTTCTGTGGTGTCATTGCCGGTAAGCAAGGGTGCCTGTTGATGGGAATGGGGTGCTGGCATGAATGTCTCCGGCGAAACATGAAGGGATGAAAATCGAGGCTCGTCACCGGGCAGGCCTGGTCCGCACGGCATATTGTTTCAACGCCCCGCTCCACCAAAACGGTGCGACTGCCAGCAATACGCTGACCATGGATAAGACAAATCCTGCACGGTAGCCACCTGTCAGGTCATGCAGCCATCCTGAGACAAATGCTCCAGTGGCAGACCCCAGGGGAATGCTGGCGTAGATGGTGCCGTAAATGGTGGCCAAGCCGGCGCCAGGGAAAAATTTTGCACACAGCGTGGAAACGATTGGCCCCCTGGCACCCTGTGAGATCCCAAACAGCAACACATAGATCATGAGTAACCAGAGCAACGGCTCATAAGAAAGAAAATACAGTATCAACACGCCAGTGAAGGTCAGCGAAAAACTGGCCGTCGCCATCCACCGTGCACCGTAGCGATCCGCCAGCCAGCCTGATGTGCTCACCCCAAGCACAGAAAGGATGCCGCCAAACCCAAACGCCGTTGCTGCTTGAATGGGGCTAAATCCTGCATCGACCAAAAATGCAATCGCCTGAACGAGAATGATATAGACGGCCAATGCAGTAAAAAAATAAACCTGGATCAATGACCAGTAGGCGGGCGTTTTGAACGCGCGCTTGAGAACATCCAATGCAATGAAAGCTTCCTTTTGGTGGTGCGCAAACAGGTTCGCGTCTCTTCCTTGCACAATTCGCCTCCAGGGGGCAAGCAGCACCCAAGGCATCAGGACAAAAAATGTCAGCCCAAGCCAGAAATACGTTTCGCGCCAGCCTATTTCAACAATCAGGTACTGAGTGAGTGGCACCATGATCAAGGAGCCAGCGCCCCCTGCCGCATAGGCCACGCCAATGGCTGTGCTGGTGTTTGAGGGAAACCATCGGCTGATGAGAGTTGTTGCAGGCACAACGCCCAGTGCTGTCATGCCGATTCCCGCTCCCAGCCCGATGAAAACCTGAAACTGCCACAAGCTCGTCAACTGGCCTGCCAAGAGGAAGGTAGAAGCCATGACCAACAGCCCTGCCAGATACAAAAACTTGGGACCCCAACGCTCAAACAGCATTCCTGAAAACGGAGCGCTCAACCCGTTGGTGAGCATGTAAATCGAATACACGCTTGAGATGCTCGAACGGTTCCATCCAAATTCATTTTCAAGGGGCAGCAGAAACACGACATACGTGTCTGCCACGCCTCTGCCAACCATGTTGATCAGAAAGCACATTGCCAACACCATCAGTGCCATCTTGGCGTCCGACAGATACTGATTGTCTCTGCTCATGTCTGACTCAATGCCTCGCTGATTTCGTTTGCAAGCGATTGCACCGTCTTGCCATGGTTTGCTTCGAGCACATTCAGCGGCATGGCGGCGACATGGGATGCTATGTTGACACTGCCGATCGGTTTTCCATTCATCCTGATGGCTGCAGCTATTGCACAGGCATTGCTCGCCAAGGTGCGATCTGCATAGCCATAGCCACGCGTTCTGCATGACTGGATGAGGTCAATCACGTCTTCCCTGCGAACAGGGCCAAGGCTCTCGTCTCTTTCTCGCGCAATGAGCGTGGTGAGAGCATGGCTCAGCTGCTCGTCTGAGAGAGCAGACAGGTAGGCTCGTCCGAGTGCGGAGCTCAGCACGGGCAATCTTGATCCTGTTTTTCGGTTGACAGAAAAGGTGTCTGGCTCACGGCTGGTGTCCAGTATCACCATCGCATCGTGGTCAAACACGCTCAGCTCGATTGGCCAACCGACTTTGGTGCGATAGTGATTGAGGATGGGTCGCGCAAGCTTGAGAAGCTGTTGCTGCAGTTCATAGCCGTTTGAAAGTTGCAGCACCCTTGCCGTCACTTGGTATCGTCGTTCGATGGCCGAAACATCCACATAACCCGCATGCACGAGGGTCTCCAGCATCCGAACAATCGTGGGCTTGGCGATCGCTGTTGCCTGGTGGAGCTCGCCCACGGTCGAGGGACCTCTCTCGTTGAGCGACCTGAGTAGGTCCAGACCACGCATCAGAGCAACGACGGGTTCGTAAGAAGCCATTTCATTGTGTGAAACATTGTTTCAAACATCATAGATTCGAAAGTTCCGCTTGTAAATAGTCAGCCTGTCTCGTCTATGATTGAAAACATGAAACTGCACACTTTGCTGTCCGTCGCTGCCTGCGCTTTGTTGATCCTGGCGGCGCCTCCTTTACAGGCCCAGGGACTTCGCGTTCCTGGCAGTTCCTCCTTTGGCAACGACTGGCGAGTCGGCTCATCCCCAGGGCCATCCTCGAGCTACGGAAACAGCGACAGCGGAAGCGGATCCTACCGATCTCCAGCGGACAGCAATACATCGCGCCAATACGGTAGCGGTTCCCCCTCTTACGGGTCCAGCAGCGCTGGCACCTTGCCAAGCACCAGCAGTGATGGCGCGGCATCTGGTTCGGGTGGATTGCGACCTGCCCAGCCCCTTGCACCTCGCACCCCTGGTGGTGGTTTGAGGACGAACTGAAGATTCACGCCGGCCTAACCGACTTCCATCAGTTCGTGTAGCCGGGTGATAACCCACTGCGCCTCGGTCTCGGTGACCAGCCCTGCAGATTGTGCAAGCCCGGTTGCCATCCGCTCGATTACCACGTCCTGACTGATACCTAGCTCCCACTGCTTTGTCTTGGCTTGCTCAAGAAGCATTTGCGCCAAGTCCTCGCAGAACTCATAACGCTCAAGGATCACTTGACGAGAAATATCCGGCTTGATTTTTCCAGACGCCATATAGAGCGCAACAAATGAAGGGGGGAGCACAATCTGGCTGTCATTGCTCATGTTGAGGGGCACTGAACGTTGGCCGTCAGCACGCCAGGCTTGCCTGCTGTCTCAATGCTGTCTGTCACCACACGACAGCCCGACACCAGCTCGATTGCACGCACTTGCCGTTGGCGCAACTCAGCGGTCTCCGAGTCTCCCCATCCTGCCCTGCCAAACGCTTCCCAGCGAGCTTCGCCAAGTGCCAGTACGCTGATCTCCTTGCCTTCCAGCACCACGACCTGCCTGGCAGGATGCTTGTGGTAGTAGACCGGACTTTGCTGGCAGCCCAACAACAGCAACAGGCTTGCCGTGAAAATCATTTGCTTCAATCTGCTCTCCATTGGGATAGACTTCACCGATGGCCATGACCCAGATCCATCCTTATCGCGAAAGCCTTCGTATCGCGCTGGCAGGCATGCTGGCGCTGTCGATCGCCATGGGAATCGGGCGATTTTCTTTTACGCCCATCTTGCCGATGATGCAAAGTGATGGATCCTTAACGCTCACGCTCGGCGGGTGGCTGGCTTCATCCAATTACTTAGGTTACCTGATTGGCGGCCTGACGGCACGCTTCTTCATGCACAAGCCAATCGTCTTGGTAAGAACGGCCTTGAGCCTGGTCATCGCCACCACACTCTGGATGGGTTTTGTCAATCAATATGAGGCTTGGCTAGCTTTGCGGCTGTTTTCTGGCGCTGCCAGTGCCTGGGTGATGGTGAGCGTCTCGTCGCTTTGCATGCCCAGACTGACCTCCACCCCTCGTATCGCCAGCCTGGTCTTCACCGGAGTGGGCAACGGCATCTCGCTGACGGGCGTAGTGTGCCTCGGCCTTGTCATGATAGGCATGACGGCCAGTTTCGCATGGATCACGATCGGATTAATCGCGGTGCTGATTGGAATCACCATCTGGCCGGTGTTTTCTGAACAACGATTCTCTGGAACCGTCCCGAGATCAGCAACGGTCTCAAGCAACACAAGATCCGCCAGGCCGCAATCGGTCACGACGTCGCAGCAAAGCATTCTGATCTGGTCCTATGGAATCTCTGGCTTTGGCTACATCATTCCGGCAACGTTTCTTCCAGCACAAGCCAGAGACATCCTGGGAGACACGCCACTGTTTGGCTTGGCATGGCCAGTGTTTGGCATTGCTTCGTCGCTCATGGTGTTTTGTGGAGGCATGCTCTCCGCTCGCTGGGGGCGCATCAAAACTTGGATGATTGCACACCTGGTCATGGCTTTGGGTGTGGCGATCCCAACGGTGTGGCCAGGCCTGAGCGGAATCCTGGTGGCAGCACTTTGTGTTGGTGGCACCTTTGTTGCAGTGACCCTCATTGCCATGCAGCATGCCCAAGCGGTCCTGGGCTCTGAGGCACCCGCCATGATGGTCAAGCTGACAACCGCCTACGCGACTGGACAGATACTGGGACCGATTTTCATCAGCCTGCTGAATGGCAACATGAACCTGGCGCTATGGATCGGCACCGTCGCATTGATTTTTTCGTCCTGGATGCTATCCAGGCTCCCCATGGATGCCCCAGGCTGAGCCTTGCATGTGGGACTTTACAATTTCACTTATTGTCGTCACGCCTCAGACCACACCACTGAAGGAGCTTGTTTGCCCAAGTCACTAAGCATGGATGACGCATGGACTTGCGAATCCATTCGCAGTCGTGAAATGTCATGGGGGCCCATGGAGGATCACCAGGCACTGGCATCCGCCATGCGGATGGACGGCCTGACCTCACAAATCATCGTCCGGGCGAGACAGCTCGGTCAGTCGATTGGCCTTGCATCAGGCATGCACCAATTGCGCCGTGCAGGACTGATTGCACTGGCACTGGTGTTGATTGCCGCCTTGACGGCGGGAGCAAGCGCTGCCCTGTCTGCTCTCGGGGATAGCAGGCAGCCCGTCAACATTGTCTGGGCGCTTCTCGGCTTAGTTGGCATCAATGCCATCAGCCTGCTGGCATGGCTGATAAGCCTTGGCCTCACAGGAAAACAAGGCAGCTGGATCGCTGACGGGTGGCAATGGCTGACGGGCAAGCTCGTCAAAGGCCCTGCCAGCTCGCTGGCGATGCAGTCGTGGTGGTCGATGTGGCAACGCTCAGGTGGGCATCGCTGGATGCTGGGAAGCCTCACTCATGCAGCATGGGCACTTGCCACCCTATCTGCCATCGTCGTCTTGTTGGTGTCTTTGGCAACGAGGCACTATACCTTTGTGTGGGAGACCACATTGCTGGCTCCTGGCGTATTCACCAAGCTGACGGCGTCCCTGGGATGGCTGCCAGCCAAGCTCGGCTTCCCCGTCCCGGACATGGAAACGATTCGCACGAGCAGCCATACTGCATCCACGCTCCCCGATGCACAGCTTGACTGGTCTGGCTGGCTGATCGGGTGCATCACTGTCTATGGACTGTTGCCCAGGGCGGCGTTGTGCCTGCTTTCGTTGGTCATGCTTTACCGTGCCCAACGCAAGATTTCGATCGACTTGTCCGACCCTTATTACATGCAGCTTGTCCAGCGATTGCAACCGCTCGCACTGCCTCCCGCCGGGCACGCGCCTTCCGCGCGGGTCATGGGGGTCATGGGAGACCTGCATGCAGCGCCATCGTCACTCGAGGATGCCATCGTGCTCACTGCCATTGAGCCTGGAGAGGACACCCCTTGGCCACCCTCAGGTCTTGGCAACAAGATTCAAGCGATTGCGCCTATTGACTCAAGGGAGTCGCGCCATGCCGTGACACAGCTTCTGGGAGCGCGCGCCCCCCGGGGACTGGTCATCGCAATTGACGCTCGCCATACGCCTGATCGCGGGACGCTTCGCTTGGTGCTTGAACTGTCTTCACACGCCGGCCAGACATTGGCGTGGCTGCGACACGGACTCGATCCGCAAGCTCGCAACAGTCTTTGGCAATCCAGGCTGGCAGCATGCCCGGGCGTGCAGGTATTGGTCACTGAACAGGTCAGTGACATTGTGAATTGGCTTGAGTCATGCTGAACATCGCTGTTGTCGGACATACCAACACGGGCAAAACATCCTTGCTGAGAACCTTGACCCGGGATACTTCGTTTGGCGAGGTGGCTGATGCACCTGGCACGACCAGACAGGTCCAACAAACGCGGGTGATGCTCACTGGAAAGCCTGTCCTTGCCTTGTTCGATACCCCAGGAATCGAAGACAGCATGGGTCTGATGGACTACCTGGAGCGCCTGGGTCGGCCAGGCGCTCGCATGGATGGACCCGACAGGATCATGGCTTTTCTGCAGAGCCCCGAAGCGACAGGGCATTATGAGCAAGAGGCCAGAGTGCTGCGCCAGCTTCTCGACTCTGATGCAGGCCTTTATGTGGTGGATGCGCGCGACCCTGTCCTGGCTAAACACCGTGATGAGCTGATCATTCTGGGCAGCTGTGGCAAGCCATTGTTGCCAGTGCTGAACTTCGTTGCCAGCCCTCAGGCCAACATTGAGGCCTGGCGTCATGCCCTTGGGCGAGCAGGTCTTCACTCACTGGTTCAGTTCGATAGCGTCAGCCCCGCCGTCGATGGCGAAGACACCCTATGGACCCATCTTTCCATGTTGCTGTCCCGACATGCACCAACCTTTGAGTCCTTGATCCATCAGGCCAAACAGGATCGCCTAGCCCGGCATGCAGCAGGACTGGAACTGGTGGCATCGTTGCTGATTGACGCAGCAGCCATGCGAACCACTTCGGAGTCTGATGATGAAGCCGTGCGGCGAGCCCTTGCCTCACAACAAAACGAACTTCGACTTCGTGAGGAGCGTTGCGTTCACGCCATGCTGTCTCTATTTCAGTTTCGCCAAGGGGATGTCCTTCCTGCTGGCCTGCCCATGGCAAACGGGCGATGGGAGCACGACCTCTTTGCCCCCGAAGCGCTCAAAGAGATGGGACTGCACTTGGGCAAGGGCATGGCAGCCGGAGCCATCGCGGGTGCTACCGTGGATGTGTTGTCAGCAGGCTTGAGCCTGGGGACGGGCGCTCTCATTGGTGCGGCAGCCGGTGGCGCCTGGCAAGGAATCGAGCGCTGGGGAAGCCGACTCATCGGACAACTGACAGGCAAAAGGGAATTAAGCGTGGATGACAACATTCTGGCGTTGTTGCTCACCAGACAGCTTTACCTGCTGGCGGCGCTGGAGCGTCGAGGACACGCCGCCACAGCTCCGCTGCGGATAGATGATCTGCTACAGGAGCAATCAAAGGACGATCAGGTGAATGCCATCCTTCGTACCGCACGCGCCCATCCTGAATGGTCAACCCTCAACCCTGGGTACCGCCATCAGTCGAGTCGACAAGACTGCGTTGATCAGCTGGCAGATCGGTTACAATTCATATCAGGTCACAACGTTCCAGTCCTCGTGACCCGTTAAGCCCGCATCCTTGGGCGCTCGCCTTCCTGGCGTTTCATTTCCTGTTCGTCTGCCCTGATTGGAGCCCACTGTTTGACTTGGGCCGGCATGGCGATGGAGTTTTCTTTTGTCTTCTTCCGTTCAGTTTGCCGACCTCGGGTTGGCCGATCCCCTCTTGCGCGCGATTGCCGATGCCGGCTACAGCACGCCCACGCCGATTCAGGCACAAGCCATCCCTCATGTACTGTCAGGCAAGGACCTTCTGGCAGCGGCCCAAACCGGTACCGGCAAGACTGCCGGCTTTACCCTGCCGATCCTTCACCTGTTGCTGAGCGAGCCTGCCGCACTGCGCAAGCCGGGCCGTCCGCGCTGCTTGATTCTGACGCCCACACGCGAGCTGACTGCGCAGGTGGAAGAGTCTGTCAAAACATATGGCCGTCACACCCGCATTCAGTCCATGGTGATGTTCGGCGGAGTCAACATCAACCCTCAAATCACGGCGCTGCGCAAGCCAGTTGACATCCTGGTGGCCACGCCTGGCCGCCTGTTGGATCATTGCTCCCAAAAAACGGTTGATCTCTCGGGCGTCGAAATCCTGGTGCTTGACGAAGCTGACCGCATGCTTGACATGGGCTTTATCCGGGACATCCGCAAAATCCTTGCCCTCCTGCCCAAGCAGCGCCAGAACCTGCTGTTCTCCGCCACGTTTTCGGACGAAATCCGGGAGCTCGCCAAAGGCGTGCTGCACAATGCTACCGAGGTTTCCGTCGCAGCGCGCAACACCACCGCCGAACGTGTGGAACAATCCGTTCACCTGGTCCCACAGTCACACAAGCGGGATGTGCTTTCACACATCATCCGCGAAAGTGGCTGGCATCAGGTGCTGGTATTCACACGAACCAAACACGGTGCCAACCGGCTCGCGGAAAAGCTTGTCAAAGATGGGCTTTCCGCAGCAGCCATCCATGGCAACAAGAGCCAGGCTGCACGCACGCGCGCGCTCGAAGGGTTCAAGCAAGGCAAAGTCTCCGTCCTCGTGGCAACAGATATTGCCGCGCGCGGCTTGGACATCGACCAACTGCCACAGGTCGTCAATTTTGAATTGCCCAATGTGCCAGAGGATTACGTTCACCGAATTGGCCGAACTGGCAGGGCCGGTGCTGCTGGCTCCGCCATCTCACTGGTTGACCAGGAGGAAATCAAGTACCTCCGCGCCATTGAACGGCTGATCAAGCGCCCAATTCCTCAGCTTCCCGCTCCCACGGGTTGGACGCCCAGTCCCGCCTCGTCTGCTTCAGAGGATCGGCCCAGACAAGAGCGACCGCGTCAGGACAGGACCAGGCGCGACGGCGCATCCACACGACAGGCACCCCGCACAGGCGCGGCGCCTGCCAGGACTGAATCCAAAGCCAGTCCTCGGTCAGCTTCAAGGGCTGCACCGAGTGCCACTACGCGTACGTCACCTCGTCCCGCAAGACGACAGCCACGTGCGACACAAATGTAAAATCCTCCGCCATGAGCATTCAAACCGAAGTGGCGCGGCGCCGCACATTCGCAATCATTTCCCACCCTGATGCGGGCAAAACCACGCTGACGGAAAAGCTGCTGCTGTTTGCAGGTGCCATCCAGATCGCTGGCAGTGTCAAGGCCCGCAAGGCCTCACGGCATGCCTCTTCTGACTGGATGGAGATCGAAAAGCAACGTGGCATTTCAGTGGCATCCTCCGTCATGCAAATGGAGTATCGCGACTGCGTCATCAACCTGTTGGATACGCCGGGTCACCAGGATTTTTCTGAGGATACCTATCGTGTCTTGACGGCGGTTGATGCTGCCTTGATGGTGATCGACGCTGCCAACGGCGTGGAACCCCAAACGATCCGCCTGTTGCAGGTCTGCCGTGCGCGCAACACGCCAATCATCACGTTCATCAACAAAATGGACCGTGAGGTGCGTGAACCGCTTGAACTTCTGTCTGAAATCGAGCAACACCTTGGCATGGATGCCGTGCCTTTTTCATGGCCGGTCGGGATGGGCAAAGCGTTTGGTGGTGTCTTTGACATTCGTCGCGACCGCATGCGCCTGTTCAAGTCAGGCCAAGAGCGTCGCAACGATGAGGACGAGTTCATCAACGGACTCAACAATCCAGAAATCGCCCAACGCTTTGGCAGTGCGTTTGAGCAAGCCAGCGGGGAGATCGAGCTGATCCAAGCTGCTGCGCCCGCGTTTGATCAGCAAGCCTTCCTGGGTGGTCGCCAGACCCCCGTATTCTTTGGCTCTGCCATCAACAACTTTGGCGTTCAGGAAGTTCTCGACGCTCTTGTCGAGCTTGCGCCACCGCCTGGTGCACGA
>Ga0255184_1000669_pt1 | contig 10774 bp, 9 predicted proteins | sample Miss_Cont_RepA_0_FD_189954 | JGI IMG/M metagenome (GOLD analysis project Ga0255184, IMG submission 189954) | Freshwater microbial communities from Mississippi River, Louisiana, United States - Miss_Cont_RepA_0h | ecosystem: Environmental > Aquatic > Freshwater > River | place: USA: Louisiana...
GCTCACCGGTGCCGCAAAAGAAAACGGTGTGGTCGCCCACGATATCCCCGCCTCGCACCACAGAAAAACCAATGCTGCCACTTTCGCGAGGGCCGGTATGCCCGTGGCGCGTCCAGGTCGCAATCTCATCGAGTGGCTTGCCCCAAGCCTCAGCAATCGTTTCCCCCATCTTGAGGGCCGTGCCGGAGGGGGCGTCCACCTTGTGGCGGTGGTGAGCTTCGAACACTTCGACGTCATAGCCACTGTTCAGAATCCGAGCCGCGACATCCAGAAGCTTGAGCGTGGCATTCACGCCCACGCTCATGTTGGGGGCAAACACAATACCAATCGTTTCGCCGGCCTGGCGAATGGCGGCCTTGCCCTCATCGTCAAATCCAGTCGTGCCAATCACCATGTTCACGCCGTGCTTGACGCAAATGTTGAGGTGATGAAGTGTGCCCTCTGGACGGGTAAAGTCGATCAGGCAGTCCGCATCTGCAAGCGCATCGAGCTGGTCCGTGATGCGCACGCCGCTGTCATGCCCTAAAAATGCAGCCGCGTCCTGCCCGATGGAGGGGTTGCCGGGCTGGTCCAATGCCACAGCCAGCTTGAGATCCTGGGACTGTGTGACAGCTTCGATCAGCATACGCCCCATACGGCCGCTGGCGCCGGCAATCGCGATTTTGGTCATGTTGTGGTGTTTCCGTCAGAATGGCTTGTCATCGAAAAATCATTGCAGAGTAGCCGGGGCACCCAGCGGGGAGCCTGGTAAAGCATTGGGAGTGGAAACCGGTTGCTGGTTGGTTTCACGAGTCTGGATGTCGAGACCAGGAAGGATCTGAATCGGTGGCTCAATGCCGGCATCGTTCGCCGCACGGGTCTCATCCAGCTGAACCTGCTTGGTCTCCTGTTGAGACTGTTTGACCTCTTCCTTGGCGATCTGGAAAGGCTGCAGCTCTGGCTGTTCATCACCCTGCCAGCGGGCCAGCAGGTTGTTTTCAAAGAACACCGTCAGCATGCGCTCCTCTACCGTTCCGTTACCGTGGCGATAGTAGTAGGGGTAGTCCCAGCGATTGGCGTGCAACACACTGGTGAGAGTCGGGCTACCCAGTGCAAACCTGACTTGTTCGCGTGTCATGCCAGGCTTGAGAAGGCCAGCCTGTTCCTTGGTGACCCAGTTGCCTTGTTGCACGGGCCTGGTGTAGGGGAATCCCCAGCGATCACCCGAGCATCCAGCCGCAAATACAGCCAACAACAGCATCATCACCAGATGGCGAAAACGAAGGCAAAAAACATGAAACCCGGTGGGCACGGCAAACCCCTGTCATAGACCAGACCAAACCGTTATCATAAGGGGTAATGCGCCTCGGTGTGAGACGACCCACTTTTTTAGGCAGGGATGCACGTGCAAATTGAGAACGACCAGTATGACCTCAAACACGTTGGGTTGAAGGCAACCTTCCCGCGCCTGAAGATCCTGGACATTTTTCGCAAGTCAGACCAAAGGCACCTCAGTGCCGAAGATGTCTATCGCATGCTGATCGGCGAAAGCGTCGATATTGGCTTGGCGACTGTCTACCGTGTGTTGACTCAGTTTGAGCAGGCAGGCATCTTGTCGCGCAGCCAGTTTGACGGTGGCAAGGCCATTTTTGAGCTCAATGACGGTGATCACCATGACCACCTCATTTGCACCCACTGCGGCAAGGTGGTCGAATTCACGGATGTTGACATTGAAAAGCGCCAGCACAAGGTCGCCAAGGACAACGGCTTTACGCTGGAGAGCCATGCCATGGTGCTCTATGGCGTTTGCCAGTCCTGTTCAATGGCCAACAAATAGCTCAGGGATGCAGCATTTCCTCGGCATGCTTGCGTGTTGTTGCCGTGATATTGAGGCCACCTAGCATCCTGGCGATTTCTTCGATCCGTCCAGCATGATCAAGTGATGTGATGTGAGAGGTGGTTGACTTGGCCTCGGTGTGCTTGCTGACCTGAAAGTGCCTCATCCCGCGTGAGGCAACCTGGGGCAGGTGAGTCACACACAACACCTGATGGCGGGTCCCTAGCTCTCTGAGGAGATTGCCCACCACTTCTGCCACTCCGCCCCCAATGCCCGTGTCCACCTCGTCAAAGATGAGCGTGGGCACTCTGGCAGCCCGAGTGGCGATCACCGACAGTGCTAGCGAAATACGTGCCAGTTCTCCCCCTGAAGCCACCTTGTTCAAGGGGCGGGGTGTGACACCACCATGCCCTGCAACCAGGAATTGGACTTCCTCGATTCCATAGGCACCTGGGCTGCAGTCTTGCAGCGAAACCTCAAACATTCCGCCTTGCATGGCAAGAGTCTGCATGATGTCAGTGACTTCAGCGGAGAGACTGTCCGCAGCGGTTTTGCGAGCATCGGAAAGCTCGCGAGCCACGATCATGTACTGCTTTTCGCATTCTGTTTCCTCTCGCTGCAGCGCCTCCAGGTCAGCTGCCTGTGTGAGACTGGAGAGAGTTTGTATCAGCGACTCTCGCCATTCCTGCAGACGTTCGGGCTCGATGCGAAAGCGACGCGCCAACTCAAAGGCAGCGCCCATTCGACCCTCAACCTCGGCCAGGCGCTCTGGATCAAGCTCCATGCTGCTGACATAAGCATTGAGGTCAGAAATGGCCTCGCTGACCGCAATCCTGGCGGAGTCCAGTGCCTCGTAGACCGTCTGCAGCCTGGCGTCATGCTTAATCAGCTGGCCGATGCGGCTGGCGCTCGCATGCACGCGCTGATGCGCGCTGTCATCGCCCTCATCAAGCGAAGCCAAAGCCTGCGCTGCGCCATCGATCAGTGCTTGCCCGTGGGCAAGGCGTTGATGCTCCTCGGTCAGTTGCTCCCACTCCCCAGGCTGCAAGTCCAAGGCATCCAGCTGGGCAAGTTGCCACTCTGCTTTTTCGCGCTCGGCCTGCAGGCTGCCGGCGTCCTCTTGCGCAGCCATTCGGCGTCGCGTGACGGCACGCCATGCTTTCCAGGCAGCATGAACGCGTTCGCGCTGTGCCTGCAGGCCACCATGCGCATCCAGCATGTCACGCTGGCTGGCTGCCTTGAGCAGACTCTGGTGTGCATGTTGACCGTGAATGTCGACCAGGTGTTCGCCGATTTCCTGAAGTTGCTTGAGGGTGGCTGGAGAGCCGTTGATGTAACCCCGGCTTTTCCCCTGGCTGTCAATGATCCGGCGCAGTGACAGCTCATCACCTGCATCGAGGTCGTGCTCCTTAAGCCAGCCAGAGAGGCTATTGGGTACGTCAAAGATTGCAGTGATTTCGGCGCGGGTAGCACCCTCTCGCACGCAACTGGCTTCGCCGCGCTGACCCAAGGCAAGCGCCAGTGCATCGATCAGGATGGATTTGCCGGCGCCAGTTTCCCCCGAAAACACGGTGAAGCCTTCATCGAAATGGATCTCGGTCTCGGTGACAATGACGTAGTCACGGACAAGCAGGTTGCGCAGCATGGGTTACTCCGCCTCGTCCCCGCCGCGGGGGATCCGGTTCCAGTCGAGCTTGCGCCGGAGAGTCGAGAAAAAGCTGTAGCCTGCAGGGTGTAGGAAACGAATGGGATGGGGAGCGCGTCGCACATCTATCCGATCGCCAGGCAGGAGGTCCGACCAGGTCTGCATGTCGAAATGCACGCTGGCGCCTGACTCCACCCGGCCCATGGCAGTCAGCGTGATCGACAGCAAGCCTTTGTCGGGAATCACGATCGGCCTGTTTGACAAGGTTTGTGGGGCAATTGGCACCAACACCATGGCCTGCATCTCAGGGTGCACAATCGGGCCGGCGGCAGACAAAGCGTAGGCTGTCGAGCCAGTTGGTGTGGCCACGATCAGACCATCTGCGCGCTGGGTGTACATGTAGACCCCATCGACCTCTACCCTGAGCTCGATCATTCCGCCGCGGCCGGAGCGGTTGAGCACGACGTCATTGAGTGCCGTGGCGGAAAAAAGCGACTGTTCACCCCGACTGACGCTGCCTGTGAGAATCATGCGGTCTTCGGTCTCGAAGCGTCCGTGCAGGATCTCGTCAAGTGCCTTGCCGGAATCCTGAACGGGGATGTCGGTGATGAAACCCAGCCTGCCGTGATTGATGCCCACCACGGGAACCTGATAGGGCGCCAACTGGCGAGCGGCGCCAAGCATGGTGCCATCCCCCCCCATCACCACGGCCAGACTCGCCTGTGCGCCAATCTGCGCATAGTCAGCTGACGGGTACTCCATGACCCTGGTGTGCTTGGCAGTTTCTGCCTCGATCAGCACTTGCCTGCCTGTCTGAACCAGCATCTCAGCCAGGGCACGCAAGGGGGCGTGGAGGCCAGCGTCCTGGTAGCGACCGACTAATGCGATGACAGGAAAGTGCATGAGATACCTAAATGAGGAAATTCAATCGATTATAGGGTCGTGGCGGTTAAAATAGGCGCATGATGGATGATCGTGCACGTGCCCTACTCAAAGCCTTGATCGAGCGGTATATCGCTGACGGACAGCCCGTGGGCTCGCGAACGCTGTCCAAGCTCTTCGACTTGTCGCCCGCGACGATCCGCAACGTGATGTCTGACCTGGAGGAGCTCGGGCTGATTCACAGTCCACACACTTCGGCTGGGCGCGTGCCTACCCCGAGAGGATATCGCTTGTTTGTGGACACGATGCTCGCAGCGCAGCCCTTTGAGGTGATGCCGTTTGAGCAGGCAAGCCAGCTGCTGCCGGCAACGGATCCTTCCCGTGCGGTCAATGCCGCCGCCACCTTGTTGTCCAACCTGACCCAGTTTGCAGGCGTGGTGCTGGCACCCAGGCGCTCGCAGGTTTTCAGGCAGATCGAGTTCATCCGCCTGTCTGAAAAAAGGGTGTTGCTGATCATCGTCACGCCGGATGGCGATGTCCAGAACCGGATCTTGCTCACGCCTCGTGACTATCCTGAGTCGGCACTCATCGAGGCTGCCAATTATTTCAACCAGCATTTTGCCGGCAAGTCCTTTTCCGAGGTGCGCCAGAGCTTGGCTGGCGAGCTAGCCAAGCTTCAGGAGGACATGTCCAGGCTGATGCAGGCAGCTGTCGAGGCTGGAGCCCAGGCTGACGAAACCGACTCGGTTGTCATTTCTGGCGAGAACAAGCTTCTGGATGTCAACGATTTGGCGTCAGACATGGACCGGCTTCGCAAGACCTTTTCTCTCTTTGAGAAAAAAACCGACCTCATGCAGTTGCTCGACGCCACCAGCAAGGCACAAGGCGTACAGATTTATATTGGTGGCGATTCACAGCTTTTCACCGTGCAGGACCTATCAGTTGTCACGGCACCCTATGGTGTGGATGGCCGCATTGTCGGTACGCTTGGCGTGATTGGCCCGACCCGCATGGCGTATGAGCGTGTCATTCCGATTGTCGACATCACCGCGAGGCTGCTGTCCAACGCGCTTAGCCAACAGGGTTCAGATCGCTAGCGTTTGCTGGTGTCTTGCATTCATGCAGTTTTTTTCAGGTAGATTGATTTTGACCTCATCATCGTCGCGCGAACCTTCCCAGCGTTATTGGCCTGAGCCACCTCGTCGCCAGCGATTTGTCGCCTGGCCTTTGCCATTCCGAGTGGGCAAGGTCGGGGTTGTCCTGGTCAATCTGGGGACGCCTGATGAGCCGACAGCACCGGCCATCCGGCGCTATCTGCGCGAGTTTCTCTCCGATCCTCGAGTCATCGAGATTCCCAAGGCCATCTGGTGGTTCATTCTCAATGGTCCGATCCTGACGTTTCGTCCTCGCAAGCTGGTTCCCCGTTATGCGAGTATTTGGATGGAGGGAGGATCTCCCCTCTACGTCTTTACTGAGCGTCAAACCCAAGGCGTTCGAGAGGTTCTGTCTCGTCGCGGGCTCGAAATCGAGGTCGAGACCGGCATGCGCTATGGCAAGCCTTCCATTCGCCAAGCCATGCTGACCCTCAAGGAAAAGGGCTGCGAGAACATTCTGGTTGTACCGCTTTATCCGCAGTACGCGTCCAGCACAACCGCAACGGTAGTGGACGAAGCGAACCGGGTGGCCAGCCATATGCGTGACCAGCCTGCACTGCGGTTCATCAAGCGGTTTCATACTGATCCAGCCTATGTCATCCCGATGGCGGATCAGATTTCGCGATTTTGGGCTGAGCACGGCCGGCCCCAAAAGCTGGTCATGAGCTTTCATGGACTGCCCCAGCGCAGCGTTGCGCTGGGCGATCCTTACTGCAGAGATTCCTACGAGACTGCCCGTGCGATTGCCATGCGCTTGGGTCTAGAGGAGCAGGATTATCTGGTGACTTTCCAAAGTCGTTTCGGCCCTGCCAAGTGGCTAGAGCCCTACACTGAGCCCACGCTGGAGAAACTGGCCCGTGAGGGGGTGCACCAGGTGGATGTGGTGTGCCCTGGCTTTGTGGCGGATTGTCTCGAGACGCTGGAGGAAATCTCGATCGAGTGCCGTGACGCCTATTTGCATGCCGGAGGCAAGCAGTTCCGTTACATTCCCTGCCTCAATGAGGATCCACAGTGGATTGAGGGCCTGGCTGACCTGATCGTCAAGCACGTCCAAGGCTGGCCCCTCAGTATCTCTTAATTCCCCCGTCTGCATATTTCCCTCTTGAAATTGGGGGCGTTGCCCCCATTGTCTAGTCATTCGCGTTTCACCATTTGGAGAAGTCCCATGTCGGCAACCCAGAATCCGGCTGATGTCCAGCCAGATGACACCCCATCCACTGCATCGAGCGAGTCATCGAGCTCTGCAGAGGCAGACACGCAGTCCGTGGATCCCGTCGAGGCTTTGGCTGCTGAGCTCCAGGAGGCACAGGCCCAGCTGGCTGAGCAGCGTGACCTGGTGTTGCGTGCCCATGCAGAGATGGAAAACGTGCGTCGCCGATCTGCTGAAGAGGTGTCCAAGGCTCGCAAGTTTGGCATCGAGTCTTTTGCTGAGAGTTTGGTTCCAGTCAAGGACAGTCTGGAGGCCGCGCTGGCCCTGACCGAGCAAAGCCTGGAGACGATGCGCGAGGGGGTTGAAGCCACACTCAAGCAGCTGGTCAGTGCCTTTGAGCGCAACCATCTCAAGGAAATTGCCCCTCAGCCTGGTGAAAAGTTCGATCCCCACCACCATCAGGCAATTGCCACCGTACCGGCCGAGCAAGAGGCCAATACCGTCGTTCAAGTTCTCCAAAAAGGCTACTCGATCGCCGATCGGGTGTTGCGTCCTGCCCTGGTGACGGTGGCGGCGGGCTCATAGGCTGGCAAGACACATTTGCGCTCAAACAGTCGACTTTTTTCACTGTGGCGAGCTTGAAATTGTCTCTACCGCCCCCAAGATTGAAACATCAAGATTTTTTCGTCCAGATTCCCAAAATTTAAGGTAAATCCACCATGAGCAAAATTATCGGTATTGATCTCGGCACCACCAACAGCTGCGTGGCAGTGATGGACGGCGGCCAGGTTCGCATCCTCGAAAACGCCGAGGGTGCCCGCACGACTCCTTCGATTGTGGCCTACATGGAAGATGGCGAGACGCTGGTTGGCGCCCCCGCCAAGCGCCAGGCTGTCACCAACCCGACAAGCACACTCTATGCCGTCAAGCGACTGATTGGCCGCAAGTACAGTGAGGATGCCGTCCAAAAGGACATCCACCTGATGCCCTACAAGATCATCAAGGCAGACAATGGTGATGCCTGGGTTGAGGCACGTGACAAAAAAATGGCACCTGCTCAGGTGTCTGCCGATGTTCTCCGCAAGATGAAAAAGACCGCCGAGGACTTCCTGGGCGAAACAGTGACCGAGGCCGTGATCACGGTGCCGGCCTACTTCAACGATAGTCAGCGTCAGGCCACCAAAGATGCTGGCCGCATTGCTGGCCTTGAAGTCAAGCGCATCATCAACGAGCCGACCGCTGCTGCATTGGCCTTTGGCATGGACAAGACCGACAAGGGTGATCGCAAGATTGCCGTGTACGACCTGGGCGGTGGCACATTTGACATCTCCATCATCGAGATCGCCGACGTCGACGGTGAGAAGCAGTTCGAAGTGCTGTCCACCAACGGTGACACCTTCCTGGGCGGTGAGGACTTTGACCAGCGCATCATTGACTACATCATTGGCGAGTTCAAGAAAGAGCAGGGTGTCGACCTCTCCAAGGATGTGTTGGCTTTGCAGCGCCTGAAAGAGTCCGCCGAAAAGGCCAAGATCGAACTGTCCTCAAGCCAACAGACCGAGATCAACCTGCCCTACATCACGGCGGATGCATCCGGCCCGAAGCACCTCAACCTCAAGATGACCCGAGCCAAGCTTGAGTCACTCGTGGAGGAATTGATCGAGCGCACGATCGAGCCCTGCCGCATCGCCATCAAGGACGCCGGTGTCAAGGTCAGCGAGATCGATGACGTCATCCTGGTGGGTGGCATGACCCGCATGCCCAAGGTACAGGAAAAAGTCAAAGAGTTCTTTGGACGTGACCCGCGCAAGGACGTCAACCCCGATGAGGCGGTGGCTGCCGGTGCGGCGATCCAGGGTTCGGTGCTCGCGGGCGATCGCAAGGACGTGTTGCTGCTGGATGTGACCCCGCTGTCTCTGGGCATTGAGACGCTTGGTGGCGTGATGACCAAGATGATCGCGAAAAACACGACCATCCCGACACGCTTCTCGCAGGTGTTCTCGACCGCTGACGACAACCAGCCCGCCGTGACGATCAAGGTGTTCCAGGGTGAGCGTGAAATTGCTGCCGGCAACAAGATGCTCGGTGAGTTCAACCTCGAGGGGATCCCGCCCGCACCGCGTGGCTTGCCCCAGATTGAGGTGACCTTTGACATCGATGCCAACGGTATCGTGCACGTGTCCGCCAAGGACAAGGGCACGGGCAAGGAAAACAAGATCACCATCAAGGCCAACTCCGGGTTGACCGAAGAGGAGATCCAACGCATGGTCAAGGATGCCGAGGCCAATGCCGCTGAGGATCACCGCATGGCCGAGCTGGCTCAGTCCCGCAATGGTGCAGATGCCTTGGTGCACTCGACCCGTAAGTCCTTGACCGAGTATGGCGACAAGCTTGATGCGGACGAGAAGACCAAGATCGAGGAGGCCATCGTTGCCGTGGAAGAGGTCCTGAAAAACAACGGTGACAAGGCTGCCATTGACGAGAAGGTCGAAGCCCTCACGACGGCCTCGCAGAAACTCGGCGAGAAAATGTATGCCGACATGCAGGCTCAGGCGCAAGCTCAGCAGGGCGCTGCCGGGCAGGCGGGTGCCAAGCCGGCAGATGACAACGTGGTCGATGCCGACTTCAAAGAAGTCAAGCGCGATCAGAAGTGATCCACTGACTTTTCCGCATGCGCCCGGGGCTCAGATAGAGCTTCCGGGCGAGTTTTTTGGTTCCCAATACTTTGTGACATTTCCCGATCATGGCAAAACGCGACTATTACGAGATTTTGGGCGTTGGCAAAAACGCCTCAGAGGATGAGCTGAAAAAGGCTTATCGCAAGCTCGCAATGAAATATCACCCGGACCGCAATCCGGGCAACAAGGAAGCCGAGGAAAAGTTCAAAGAGGTCAAGGAAGCCTACGAAATGCTCTCCAACGAGGAGAAGCGTAGCGCCTATGATCGATATGGCCATGCCGGCGTCGATCCCAATGCCGCCGGCGGCATGGGTGGCGGCGCTGGTTTTTCGGACGCATTCGGCGATATTTTTGGCGAAATTTTCGGTGGTGCCCGCCGCGGAGGTGGTGGTGGGCCTCAGGTCTATCGCGGTGCCGACCTCAAGTACTCGATGGAAATCACGCTTGAGCAGGCGGCCAACGGTTTCGATACGGAAATTCGTGTGCCCAGCTGGGAAAATTGTGAAGTCTGCAAAGGCTCGGGTTCCAAGCCCGGGTCTTCTCCCAAGACCTGCCGCACTTGCGGTGGCGCGGGTGCCGTGCGGATGCAACAAGGCTTTTTCAGCGTCCATCAGACTTGCCCGACCTGTCATGGGTCTGGCAAGGAAATCACGGATCCTTGCGTGTCCTGCGATGGCGTGGGACGCACTCGCCGCAACAAGACCTTGCAGGTCAAGATTCCTGCTGGCATCGATGACGGTATGCGCATTCGCTCGTCTGGCAACGGCGAGCCGGGCGTCAATGGCGGTCCTCCGGGCGACCTCTTTGTCGAGATTCACCTCAAAGAGCACAAAATTTTCCAGCGTGAAAATGATGACTTGCATTGCGAGCTGACGATTCCGTTCACAACAGCCGCGCTCGGTGGTGACATCCAGGTGCCCACGCTCAACGGCAAGGCAGAGATCACGATCCCCGAGGGGACCCAGTCTGGCAAGACTTTCCGCTTGCGCGGCAAGGGGATCAAGGGCGTGCGTGCAGCCTACCCCGGTGATCTTTACTGTCATGTGGTGGTCGAAACCCCGGTGAAACTGTCTGACTCGCAAAAGGCGATTCTCAGGCAGTTTGAGGCGTCCTTGAGCGAGGGTGGGGAGCGTCACTCACCACAAAGCAAGTCATGGACAGATCGGGTCAAGGAGTTTTTCTCCTGAACCGACACAGTTCGGTCACAGTTCGGTTAGACCTGGTGATGTTGTCTCACTGCCTTTCGGAATGTGGATTTCCGAAAGGCAGTTTTCGTTTGAGGGCAGAGATGGTGTTCTGCCCGCCACGATTTAATTTTTCTTTTTCTCAAAATCGCCCGCTGCCACACTGCTGAATTGCTGCGGTTGCAGGTACTTTTTGATGGCAGCGTTGACTTGGTCCACAGTCAAGGCAGCCAGCGCTTGGTCGATTTTTTCTGACCAGGCAAAT
>Ga0255184_1000673_pt1 | contig 10756 bp, 10 predicted proteins | sample Miss_Cont_RepA_0_FD_189954 | JGI IMG/M metagenome (GOLD analysis project Ga0255184, IMG submission 189954) | Freshwater microbial communities from Mississippi River, Louisiana, United States - Miss_Cont_RepA_0h | ecosystem: Environmental > Aquatic > Freshwater > River | place: USA: Louisiana...
GTGCCTCGCCCAGGACTTGAAGCAGCATCAGACAGGTCAATCCGGTCAATGGGTGCACACGCATGGATCTGTTTAATTTCAAAAGAAAAGCATGGGGGGAGTCTCCAGAGAATTTCTGGCTAGAATTGCAGTCGATTTTGACACGAACCGTCATCCAAGACGTCATTTCCAACACATTTCTGCCTGGCAGAGCGAACAGGAGCCCTTTCATGAAGATCAAAGACAGTGTGGCCATCGTGACAGGTGGTGCCAGTGGAATCGGACAAGCGGTGTCCCGCAGACTTGCGCATGAGGGTGCCAAGGTAGCGGTTGTTGACCTCAATCGTTCGCAGATTGAGCTGGTAGTCAACGAAATACGACAAACAGGTGGTCAAGCCATCGGGATTCAGGCGGATGTCACCCTGGAGGAGGACACAGCCCGTTTCATCCAGCAGACAATCGAGACGTTTGGTCAATTGAACATGGCAGTCACCTGCGCCGGTATCATTCGTGACGGGACCATGCTGTCACGGGACAAGCAGACAGGGCATGTCTCCCGCAAGTTGGACCTGGAGAAGTTTCGTTCCGTCATCGACGTCAACTTGAACGGCACGTTTTTGACCTTGAGAGATGCAGCAGAGGCAATGGTCAATGGCGGATGGCCAGGTTTGCTTGTGCCCATCTCCTCCGTCAACAAAGTTGGTCAGATCGGCCAACTCAACTACGCCTCTGCCAAGGCCGCCATCGATCTCATGCCCAAGATCATCGTGGGTGAGTTTCTGCTGCGTGGGATTCAGAACATCCGTTGCGTGGCCATCGCCCCTGGCTATACAGAGACCGCTCTGCTCACGCAAATGAATCAGGATGCGCTCAAAGCCATTCTTGCCGACGTGCACTTGGGGCGCTTGATCAAGCCGGATGAAATCGCAGACTTGATCACCTACTGCATGACGAATGAGGCACTCAACGCCACCACCATCGAAATCACGGGTGGGCTCTGCTACCCGCACGGTATCGCAAAATAAAAATCAGGCAAATTTATTATCTGTAGTTATATATAGATGATTTAAAAATCGTTTTTTGATCTTTGAATAAGACGCAGAATACGGCTAACCAATCATTTTGATCATCCAACAACATGAAACATCACTTAAAAAGTTTGTTTGCCGCATTCGTGCTGGTTGGCGCGTCTGCCAGCGTGTCATCCCAGCCCCTTTTGACACCGCAGGAACTGAATAGCAAGCTCAATGCATCCGACGTTCGCGTGCTGGACATTCGCGACCCTAAGTCGTACGGTGAAAATCACATCCCAGGTGCATTGAACGCCCCTTATGGTGCCTGGCGTGGTCCGGCGATCAACCCTGGGGAGCTTCCTGACATCAAGAAACTCACTGCGCTCGTACAATCATTGGGCCTGACCCCCCAGACACATGCCATTGTGGTCTCATCTGGAAAAGACGAAACGGACTTTGGTGCCGCTGCCCGCGTGTACTGGACCCTCAAGGTGCTGGGCCTGAATAACCTGTCGGTTCTGAACGGCGGGCTCAAGGCCTGGACACAGGCTGGGTTGCCTGTCAACAAAACACCTGTCAATGTTGCAGCCAGCACATTTGTCCCTACCATCAACCAGGACATGATCGTCACGCGTGACGAAGCGATTTCTTTGGTCAAGTCAGGCAAGGCTCAATTGGTGGACGCCCGCCCTGGAGACTTTTACCGGGGTGACACCCGTCACGTGGCAGCCAAAGTCCCTGGCACGCTCCCCGGAGCAACCAACGTCGAACACTCCCAGTGGTTCAAACCCGGCACGGCTCAATTTGTCAGCACCGATGAGGCAAAAAAGCTTGGCCAAACACTCAACCTCAAGCCGGGCGAGGAAAGCATCAACTTCTGTAATACGGGTCACTGGGCTGCCACCAACTGGTTTGCCCTATCTGAAGTGCTAGGACAGAAGGATGCCAAGATGTACGCTGGTTCCATGGTGGACTGGACGCAAGCGCCTGATGCCCTGCCCATGGACAACGTGCCTGGCCGCGCCAAGCAATTGCTGATTGATGCCAAACTCTGGTGGGCCTCCAAGTAAGATGAAACGATCGCCCCTTGCCGTCCTCCTCAGCATTTTTTTCATCTTTCTCGCACTGAACGTATCGATCCGACAAGCGGTTCTATTCCTGGTCGGCATTGGCATGGGAGCGGCGCTGGCAGGAGCGAGATTTGGATTCACCACCGGCTGGCGAAACCTGCTGGAGTCCAAAGACCCACGCGGGGTAACGGGTCAGATATTGCTGTTGGGATTGGCAGCCATACTCTGTATCCCGCTGCTTGGGGCTTTTCCCGAGTTGACGGCTGCATTGGGGCCTCCCAGCGTGAGCTTGATCATTGGCGCGTTTTTCTTTGGCATGAGCATGCAAATCGCGGATGGGTGCGGCTCGGGCACCCTCTACAAGGCTGGACTGGGCGTTCCTTTGAACATGGGTATCCTGCCATTGTTTGCCCTTGGTAGTTTCCTGGGCTCCGTCCACTTAGGTGACTGGCTTAAGCTGGGCCAGACTGAACCGGTTGGGCTGGTGACAACATTTGGCAGCCCAACTGCATTACTGATGACCCTGTTGGGACTCCTCATCACTGCAGGGATCATCCGTCTATGGGTAGGCAAGGGGAAAACCTGGATCGACAAACGATGGGTTTGGGGGGCAGTTGCCTTGGCCATTCTGGCCGCACTGAACCTGATCATCGCTGGCCAGCCCTGGGGCGTGGTCTACGGGTTTGGCCTTTGGGCAGCAAAAATATTCAACAGTCTGGGATGGTTCGATCCCTCGGGCAACATGTTCTGGGGCCAAGAAGGCAACGCCCTGCGCCTGACCCAATCCGTACTGATGGACGTGACCTCCATCACCAACATCGGGATCCTGGGTGGTGCGCTATGGATATCCGCCACGGCCAATGATGCTGGCAAGCCACTGACCAGCCAACAATGGATGATTGGCTTGGTGGCCGGTTTTGTCATGGGCTACAGCTCACGGCTTGCTTTTGGCTGCAACATTGGCGCGATGTTGAGCGGGATTTCGACAGGCAGCCTGCACGGCTGGATCTGGGTTCCACTTGCCCTGATGGGCACGACGATTGGCGTGCGGATCCGCCGCCGTTACCATTTTTGAGAAAAAAGAAATGGCAATGACTTCCAGCTCCAAACTGCGCATCGCGTTCTGGGTGGTGCTTGCCGCATTCATCACCTGGGATTACCAGGTGTCGGCCAGTATCGACCTGCGAAATGAGCCACCTCTCATTGCCGCCGGATCCGGCAAACCCGTCAGCGGTGGTCACTGCTCCATGGCCAAGTAGGCTGATTACAAGACTAGCCGTGAGCCCAGTTCCACCACCTGGCCTCTGGGCAGGTTGAATGCCCTGAAACTGGGGTGACCGTTTCGCAGCAGAAAGACAAACAGTTTCTTGTTCCAGAGCGACATGCCAGGGCCCGGCTGGACCTGCACACGATGACGAGTAACAAAAAACGTCGCGCCCTCCAGGTGCTCATCGTAGATGGCTGAATCCATCCTCCTCAGCGAGGCAGGAATGTCTATCTGATCCTTGAACCCGTAGGTCAGCTCAATCCGTCGGATACCCTTACCGAAGGACTCCATTTGGACGCATTGCTCAGGACTGACGTAGGGAACATTGATGACATTGACACGCACACACAGGATATGCTCATGCAAAATGTTGAAATGCTTGCGCGTCAGCCACAACGAGACGGGCACACGGTCACGATCGCTCGTCAGATATAGCGCGAGACCGGGCGAGCGTGGCAGGCTGTCCGGCACCTCCTGGTCGATAAACTCGGTCAACAGCATGTCCTGCTCACGCGCCCTCTCCTGCATCAACATCAAGCCTTTGCGCCAGGTCACCATCACCGTCAACACCACCACGCTGAAGGCAACAGGGAACCAGCCGCCATCCAGCAGCTTGAGGGTGTTGGCCGAGAAAAAGATGACATCGATCAACATGAAAAAGGACGCTCCTAGCACCGCCCGCCAAGGCTGCCAGCGCCACATCGCGATCGCGATCCCTACTGCAAAAAAGTCAGTGATCAACATGGTACCCGTCACCGCAATGCCATAAGCCGTACCCAAGGCATCAGACGACTGAAAAATCAACACCAGGGCAATGATCAGCACCAACATCATCCAGTTGACAGCAGGTGCATAAATCTGGCCGGCTTGTTGATCGGAAGTGTGAATGATTTTCACATTGGGCAAAAATCGCAACTGCATCGCCTGTTGGGTGATGGAAAACGCACCAGAGATCACCGCCTGGGAGGCAATCACCGTGGCAATCGTTGAGAACACAATCAGCACATGCAATGCCCAGTCGGGCGCCATGAGATAGAAGGGATTTTGGATGGCCTCTGGCTGAGAGAGGATCAGCGCCCCTTGGCCAAAGTAATTGAGAATCAGTGCTGGAAACACCAACACCAGCCAGGCTGTCTGGATGGGACGCGCGCCAAAATGCCCCATGTCAGCGTAAAGTGCCTCCGCACCCGTGATACAGAGCACCACGCTGCCGAGCGCGAAAAAGCTGATCCAGCCATGACTCATCGAAAACTGCAAGGCGTACCAAGGGTTGAGCGCCTCAAGCACGACAGGTGCCTTGAACACTTGCCACAAACCCAATACAGCGAGGACCACAAACCAGACCAGCATGACAGGGCCAAAAAATTTGCCGATGTTGTCTGTTCCATGTTTTTGAAACCAAAACAGCATGACCAGAATGGCCAGCGAGACGGGTATCACGTACACCTTGAGTGCTGGAGATAGGATTTCCAGACCTTCGACCGCGGACAGCACAGAGATGGCTGGTGTGATGACCCCGTCGCCGTAGAAAAATGCTGCCCCAAGCATGCCCATGGCAATAAAAAATCCTCGCCAGCGTGACTGGGTGGGCAGGTGTGACAACAATAAGGTCAGGAGTGCCACAATGCCTCCCTCGCCTTGATTGTTGGCCCTCATGATGAACAGCACGTACTTGACGGTCACCACCATCATGAGTGACCAGAAAAATAACGATAGGATGCCCAGAACATTGTCATGGGTCACGGAAACCGGGTGAGCGGCATTCACAAACACGAGCTTGAATGCGTACAGTGGGCTGGTGCCGATGTCACCAAACACCACACCCAGCGCGCCGATAGCAAGCGCGATCAGGGGAGCCTGCACATGCCCATGTGCATTGATAGGGCCACCCGTGATCGAACGATCCGTATTGGAAGGATGCGTGTTGGGTTGATCCTGTCTGGCATCACCACTGCTGGGGAGATGACGGGTTTTGTCGGATTTTGACATTTCTTAGTCTGATGAATATTGCTGAATTCATCATAAACCGACTTACCGGAACGAGGTGAAACAGTCCAGTCAGGTCTGCCGACGCTTGACCATATTCAAACCGATTCGCTGAATCTCAGGTTTTTCGAGATATTTCGCAAACGGATAAATCTCGTTTTCCTCACGATCAGCATGTCGCGTATAGGCATGCGCAAACAAATCCACGCAGGCGGGTTCGGGTGCGGATTGTCCCGCCTCCACGCTTTCCAGCCATCTGTCGATCTGGATCCAGGCCTCACCCAGGGTGTCATGCTCTCTCGCGAGAGAGGCGATTGCCTGCGAAAGTGCATCCTTGGCGGCCTGGCTGATCACCCCCTCCTTCAGTGCCAACAGAGAGGGAAACAAATCAATCTCTTCATCCTGATGGTGAAGAGCCGCTGCCACATTGAAATAACGTCGAATGCGGGTGGCGGCTTCGGTTGCAGTGTTATCAATACCCACTTTATGAAGATAGTCACGCAAGCGGATGGTCAGGGACGCGAAATGCCTGACTTTTTCATGGCAGGAGTTGAGTATCTCGACGGGATCCTCAAACCCGGGGCGTGAAAGCACTGCCATCACGATGACCTCAGGCCTGTACCAACGGGGTGTCGGCCCCGTCGAGTTCGATGCCAACGACCTCGGCATCGCCAACCAGCAACATCATGTACTGGCGCCATGCCGTGGCTCTGGACTGCATGGTCAGCTGGGTTTGGACACGCTCATGCACTTCGTCGAACGTCAACTGGCGACCGGGCTTCTTTTCCAGCACATCAACAATATGCAGACCAAAACGGGTATGCACCAGACGAGGCTGAATGCCGAGTGCGACTTCTGCCTCAGGCTGGTAAAACAGAAAATCAGCCAACTCTGGCGCACAGTCTGACGGTGTGATCCACCCCAGATCACCGCCTTGCTGGCCGCTGGGACAGTTGGAGAACACGGCAGCCTGCTCGGCAAAGACATGGGCACCTGTTGTTTTGTCCATCAGCATCATCAGTAGCTCTTCAGCCTTGCGTGCCAGTGCCTGGACGTTCACACCAGGGGTGACGGCAAAGAGGATGTGACGGATGTGTAGTGCCTGATCCACCATGTATTTTTTGTGGTTGGCCTTGAAGTAACGCTCACATGCCTCTGCAGATGGGGCTGGTACCACCACCGCCTCATCGAGCATGGACTCGATCACCTGGCGCTCTGCCTCACTCAACTCAGGCGCAACGCTCAGGTGTTGATCGGGCAGGCGCCCCATCCTGACCGCGGCCTGCCTGAGGAGCTCCGCGTAGGCACGCTCACGCATCGTGTCCTGATCCAGCGTTTCGTGGTGTTTCACCAAGGCAACGCCGTTGATGGAAGGGATGACTGCAGTGGCTGTATGCATGGCGATAACCTTTTCATTCATGCTGGGTAAGACATGCATCAACCTTGGAAAGACTGATGCATGTTCGCTCGTTTCAATGCTGGCGCGGCACAATGGGTGACTTCAGGCCCAAGCGGCGGCTGCGAACCAGCTGGGGTGGACGGAACAAGTAGGCCAGCGTGCCAAACCCGCTCCAGACGTGCACCAGCCTGGAGAATGGAAACAGCAGGAAAATCGTCATGCCAAGCACCAGATGGACTTTGTAAGGCCAATCCAGGTTCAGGATCGCGGCGGCATCAGGCTGGAAAATGAAAATGCTTTGTGCCCAATGCGAGAGCGAAAGCATGACCGAGCCATCGCTGTGACCAAGCGAAAACGGTAAGGTGATCAGGCCAAGCGACAGCTGTATCCAGAGTATGACCAAAATAAACAGATCTGTCCGATGGCTCGTCAGGCGGATCCGCGGATCAAAGATACGACGGTGCAGCAACATCGTCAGTCCAATAAAGCACACAACACCAGCCACGCCACCAGCATAGACTGCCACCAGCTGCTTGTTAGCCGGGCTGATGAAAGGCTCGTAGATGAAGTGTGGTGTCAGCAATCCCACAGTGTGTCCCATGAAGAGGAACAAGATACCGGCGTGAAACAGGTTGCTGCCCCAGCGGAGCTGACGTGCTCTAAGGATCTGGGATGAATCACTTTTCCACGTGTATTGGTCGCGGTCAAAACGCGCCAAGCTGCCCATTAGGAAAACTGTCAGACAGATGTAGGGATAAACATTGAACAGGAAGTTGTGCAGCGTGTTCATGCCTGCGCTCCTTGATGACTCGATTGGGATGGTGATGCGTTTCGCTTGACGATACGAATCGGTTGCGGCTGTCCAGGCTTGGCTTGACCCTCGGTGGAACAACCGCCAAACACCTCTGGCTCGGCCCAGGACTCGTCGATTTCAGGCTCAGCCTCAATGGCGACCGGCTCGGCCTTTTCGCCTGCCAGCTCCAGCACAGCAGCCAGCACGCTGGCGTATGGACTCTGTCGATCAACCAGGGCACTGAAAATCACCCTTACGATGTGTGCGGTTTCACCCAGAAACGACTGTGCCTGTTTGGCTGGCTGTGTCGAGGCGAACTCCAGGACAACAGGCAACGCATCGGGCATTTCGTCCAGGCCAAGGTAAAGCCCTGCATCTTCATAGGTGCGGATCAGGTCAATCATGGCTGGACCTCGATCGCGAGAGTCCCCATGCACATGTTCGAACAACAACAGTGAGGTGCGACGGCCGCGGTCAAACATCTCCACGTACTCGGATTCAACCTGCATTGAGGGCAAATACACCAGCCGATCAATCAGACGCTCGATCTCCGCCTTTCGCGTGGCTGTCAACGCGGTTTCCTGGTTGAGTGCATCGCGCAGGTCGGCTGCGTGGGAACGCATCTCCTCGTCCGGATAGCGCAAGAGATATGCCAAGGCTCTAAGCGTCAACCGCATCTGGGGATGGGATTTCTGAAAAAAGCTCATCTCAGGCCTCCACTTTGATGGGGATGGTTCGCTTTTTCTCGCTGCCAAAGAGACTGGTTTCCGTCACGCCCTCAGAGCAACCGTTGCCAAAGCTGAATCCACAGCCGCCACGGACATTGAATGCATTTTCTGCATACTCACGGTGTGTGGTCGGGATGACGAATCGATCCTCGTAGTTGGCAATCGCCATGTAGCGATACATTTCCTCGACCTGATCGGCTGTGAGTTTCACCTGGTCCAGTAGCGACTTGTTCAGCACGCCATCCACGTGCTTGCCGCGCTGATAGGCACGCATGGCCAGCATCCGCTCCAGCGCACTGATCACCGGCGCTGTATCTCCCGCCGTGAGCAAGTTGGCCAGATATTTCACCGGGATACGTAGCTGCTTGACATCAGGGATCAATCCGTTGCTCTCGACGTGCCCGGCGTTGGCGGCAGACGTGATGGGCGAAAGCGGCGGGATGTACCAGACCATGGGCAGCGTTCTGTACTCAGGGTGCAGGGGCAGCGCGACCTTCCACTCCATGGCCATCTTGTAGACCGGGCTGTTGCGTGCGGCGATGAGCCATGCCTCCGGAATACCATCACGGCGGGCCTGCTCGATCACGGCAGGGTCGTTCGGATCCAGGAACAACTTCAACTGCTCCTGATAGAGATCTTTTTCGTTTGCCGTACTGGCAGCGTCGGCGATGCCATCGGCGTCATACAACAAGACACCCAGGTAGCGGATGCGACCCACGCAGGTCTCGGAGCACACCGTCGGCTGGCCGGCTTCGATACGGGGATAGCAGAAAATGCACTTCTCGGCCTTGCCGCTTTTCCAGTTGTAGTAAATCTTTTTGTAAGGACAGCCACTGACGCACATCCTCCAGCCACGGCACTTGTCCTGGTCGATCAGGACGATGCCGTCCTCTTCGCGCTTGTAGATCGAGCCGGACGGGCACGATGCCACGCAGGCCGGGTTCAAGCAGTGTTCGCATAGGCGGGGCAAGTACATCATGAATGTGTTTTCAAACTGGCCCACCATTTCCTTCTGGGCAGCTTCGAACCCATCGAAGTTGGCGTCCTTGCTACGCTTGGAAAACTCGCCACCCAGGATTTCCTCCCAGTTGGGACCCCACTCGATTTTCTCCATGCGCATGCCCGTGATCAGCGAGCGCGGGCGTGCCGTGGGGGCATGCTGCATCTCGGGTGCGGACTGCAGATGGTCGTAATCGAAGGTGAACGGTTCGTAATAATCGTCGATCTGGGGCAGATGGGGATTGGCAAAAATCTTCATCAGCAGTTGCCACTTGCCGCCCTGCTTGGGCACGATGGAACCGTCAGACTTGCGAACCCATCCACCCTTCCATTTGTCCTGGTTTTCCCACTCCTTGGGATATCCAATGCCAGGCTTGGTCTCGACGTTGTTGAACCAGGCATACTCCACGCCTGGACGGCTCGTCCAGACGTTTTTACATGTCACTGAGCAGGTGTGGCAACCAATGCACTTGTCCAGGTTGAGCACCATGCCGATCTGTGCGCGTACTTTCATTTGATGACTCCTAATGATCTGCGGGTGGCTCAGGGGTTCTCGCCCTGTGACTGATAGACTTTGGCGAGATGGTCATCGCGCGGCGTATCGAGCCAGTCGACTTTCTTCATCTTGCGCACCACCACAAACTCGTCACGGTTGGTACCGATCGTGCCGTAGTAGTTAAAGCCATAGCTGTACTGTGCGTAGCCACCAATCATGTGCGTGGGCTTGGTCACGATCCGGGTGACGGAGTTGTGGATGCCGCCTCGCACACCCGTGATTTCAGATCCCGGCGTGTTGATGATCTTTTCCTGAGCGTGATACATCATCACCATGCCAGGGTTGACCCGCTGGCTGACGACCGCACGCGCTGCAATCGCACCGTTGATGTTGAACAGCTCGACCCAGTCGTTGTCCACGATCCCGGCCTTCTTGGCATCGTCCTCGCTCAGCCAGATCACAGGGCCACCCCGGTTGAGCGTCAACATCAACAAGTTGTCGCTGTAGGTCGAGTGAATCCCCCACTTCTGGTGCGGTGTGATGAAGTTGAGCAGGATTTCCGTGTTGCCGTTGGGTTTGATGCCATGGATGCCATCCGTGGTCTTGAGATCCACCGGTGGGCGATAGCTTGAAAACCCTTCACCAAAGGCGATCATCCAGGGGTGATCCTGATAGAACTGCTGGCGGCCCGTCAGGGTGCGCCATGGAATCAATTCATGAACGTTGGTGTAGCCGGCGTTGTAGCTGACCGTTTCGCTCTCGATGCCGCTCCAGGTTGGAGAGCTGATGATCTTGCGAGGCTGCGCCTGGATGTCGCGGTAGCGGATTTTTTCGTCTTCGCGGTAGAGCGCCAGGTGGGTGTGATCGCGACCAGTTTGCTTGCCCAACGCTTCCCAAGCTTTGACCGCGACATGACCGTTGGTCTCGGGGGCCAACTGCAGGATGACCTCGCAGGCATCGATGTCGGTCACGATCTTGGGCATGCCTTGGGTCACGCCCTCTTCCAGCGTGTTGCCGTTCAACTCA
>Ga0255184_1000674_pt1 | contig 10745 bp, 8 predicted proteins | sample Miss_Cont_RepA_0_FD_189954 | JGI IMG/M metagenome (GOLD analysis project Ga0255184, IMG submission 189954) | Freshwater microbial communities from Mississippi River, Louisiana, United States - Miss_Cont_RepA_0h | ecosystem: Environmental > Aquatic > Freshwater > River | place: USA: Louisiana...
GGGCCTGGCTGGACTCGGGCTCGGCTTTTTGCTCCCCAATTTCACCCTGGGCATCCAGGTGTTGTGTGCCAAACAGGATATTGGTGTTGCCTCTGCACTGATTCAGACCACCCGGGCGCTTGGTAGCGCCATTGGCATGGCAGCCACGGGGCTGTTGATTGCCAAAATATCGATCTCTGGCGGGCTCAGGATCAGCCTGGCCATCGCGCTAGGCTTATCGATCTTGACCGCCTGGATGGTGATGCAGGTTCAGATGCGGAATGTGACGACGAGATAAAATCATTAACAGGCAACGACTTTTCCCTTTGCGCGCTCCGATGCGAACGGAAATAGCGATGGAATAAATGAAATACAAGCAAAAAATTGATAGCTTGATTGTCTCATGCTTGATTGGCGCATTACCTGTGAGCATGTTTAGCATTGGTCATACAAGTGCCATTTTCTACACCTTGCTTGTGATATGTCTGACCATTTGTTTCTCTAGAGTCGGTGGATTCTCAGCCACAAAACAGGATTGGTTTAGATACCGATGGCTGGCCATGGGTTTATTCAGCATGGCATTTTTCGTCATGATAGCGATGGTATTGGAACAACGTTTTCTCGGGTCAGCTGTTGAGAGGGCTTTAAGGATTGGCTTGGGGATTTTTATTGTATTGGGAGCCTGTTTCAGCCTACGCCCTCAATGGCTTCGACAAGCGATCTGGGGAATAGGTTTAGCCACCATTGTTTCCTCTGCCATAGTATGGTGGCTTGTTTGGCCGCACTTATCTCGCCCGCAAACTCCTGAGTTCAACGCCGTTTCTTTCGGCAATCTCACTCTTCTTGTGTCAATACTCACCGTTTTTTCGCTTGGATGGAAGTTGACGAGATTTAAAAAAACAGAAACGTTAATCAAAATTTTGATGTTTGTTTTTGGGTTATCTGGATTCATTCTCACGCAAACTCGCTCAGGGTGGCTAGCTGTCCCTCTTTTCATTTTGATTGCTGTGCTGTTGTTTAAAGATAAATACAAGCCAGTTAAATTGGTTAGTTGCTTTGTTTTGGCCACTACTTTCATGGCAGCTGCTTTTTTCTCGCATCCCATTTTGGTCGACCGCACCAAGGGTGGCATTGATGAGTTTAAAGAGTGCATTGCAAACCCTATCTCTGATGCAAATGTTTGTGTAAGACTCCAACTTTGGCGTGCCTCTTGGGAAATGTTCAAACAGGATCCTTGGCTAGGGAATGGGGGGGGTGACAGGTTTGAAGGTGAACTTATTCTCCTAGCCGACAAAAAAGTTGTATCAAAGTCTGTTGCAGAACAGGGTTTTGGAGAGCCTCATAACGACATGCTTTACATGATGGCGAGCTACGGAATTTTAGGACTGATCGGATTGGTATTGATCTATTTAACACCGGGCTACATATTCGCACGCAGGCTGATAGGGGCGTACTCATTAGAGGTTAGGATTGCTGCAGCGATGGGATTGGTTGTTTGTATTGGTTTTTTAGTTTTTGGTTTTACTGAGCTTATGTTTAGGGGCATGAGGACAATGAGTTTTTACGCTGTCACAACTGCCTGGCTACTCGCTCTTTCTGATCAAGCATTCACAGCACGGAATGACATTGCATTAACAAGCTAATAATTTCCTGTAATTTGATCAGTCAGCGATTGGTGAGCCTACCAACTGCTGTGACACATTTCAGCCATGCAGCAACTAGTCTTCCATCCCAGCACCTAAGCCACGAATCCAATTTGGCATAAGAAGGTGACGTCACGCGGTTAACGATACGGATAACGACACGAGTGACCGCAAGGATAACCACATGCATCAGCGAATACTGCAACGCACTTTCTTCCTGACGTCCGCAATGGTTTAATCGACTCAACATCATCAAGGATTGCTTGCGCCATGCGTGGTCGTGACCTGTCGGATCTGTTGTTTCTCGCCGTGCTATGGGGCAGCCTGTATTTGTTTATCAAGGTATCCATTGATGATTTTGGTGCGACGCCTCTGATTGCGATCCGCACGCTGCTGGCTGCGGCCGTGCTCATCCCCTTCATGTTCTGGTTTAAAAAATGGTCTTACCTGTTGCGTGATCTCAAAGGGATTGCGATTGTGGGCGTGCTGGGCGTGGCACTACCTTTCCTGCTGCTGGCTTATGCCTCCAAAACCTTGCCCTCCGGTTACATGTCGATTTTGTCTGCTGTCTCGCCATTGTGGGCTGGCGTGGTTGCCTGGGTTTGGTTGAAAGACAATCTGCCATTTTGGCGATTGATCGGTTTGTGCCTGGGTTTTGCAGGCATCCTGTTGCTTGTCTGGAATCGGATGAGCAGTGTCGAGGCCTCTACCGCAGTGATGCTGGCAATCGGTGCCGGCCTGCTTGGGCCCTTGCTCTACGCTATCTCGGTGATTTACACCAAAAAACATCTCATGCATTGTGATCCCTTGGCTGCCTCGACCGGATCCCTGCTGATTGCTGGGCTGATCGTGCTGCCAATGGCTTGGATTCATTGGCCAGATACCAGCATCACCAAGCTCTCCTGGGCAGCAGCCATTGCAATGGCGGTTGGCTGCACGGCCATCGGCTACATCGTGTATTACCGTTTTCAGTTGAGCGTGGGGCCCTCTCGCGCGGTGACTGTGACCTTTCTGATGCCTGTTTGTGCTGTGTTTTGGGGTTGGTTGTTGCTGGATGAAACCGTCAGCGTCATGATGTTGATCGGCGCAGGGGTGATTCTGGTTGGCACAGCACTCGCAATCGGCCTGCTGCCATGGCGACGTCAGCGTGGACACTAATCTGCGTGCCTGCCGGTTTCGGCCTGGAAATGATGTGCAACTCCTGGAAAACGGGGTGGAATTGTTTCCTGCCCTCTGTGACGCGATCGATCATGCTCGGACCAGCGTTCACCTGGAAACCTATATTTTCAAGCTGGATCGGTCAGGCAGGAAGATCCTCGATGCACTCAAGCGCGCTGCCCGTCGGGGAATCGCCGTTCGGGTGGTGGTGGATGGATTTGGTAGCGCAGACGTCGCTGAGGACATCCGGGAGGAGATCGAACACAGCGGCGGCATCTGTCGCCTCTATCGCCCCGAGCCGAAATGGTTTCACTGGTTGGCGTTCCACCCAGACCGATTGAGGCGATTGCACCGAAAAATCACTATTGTTGACGGAGAAACGGCCTTTATCGGTGGCATCAATATCGAGGATGACTTCCCGGCATCCACCCATCATTCGGAACATCCTGAACCCCGTTATGACTATGCGGTCCGCATGACGGGTCCTGCTGTGGCCGATGCCATCCATGCAGTGAACCAACTGTGGCTCAGGCTGAACTGGGTTGCACTTGGTCGATCCGTCACCTCATGGCGACATATCCGGCAACAAGCACGACTGCTGCTGAAAACCATCCACACCGTTTCACCTTTGCCGGCAGATGTCCGATTGGTCGAGGCCGGCATCGTGCTGCGTGACAACCTCCGGTTCCGTCGGACGATCGAACAGGTTTACCTGCATTTCATCCAGCAGGCAAAGCACGACATCATCATTGCCAATGCCTACTTCTTGCCCGGAAGACGCTTGCGCCGCGCACTGAAAAAGGCTGCCAAGCGTGGGGTTCGTGTCAGGCTGCTGCTGCAAGGGCAGGTGGAGTACCGGTTGCAATCACATGCCACTCGCTGGATCTACGACCAGTTCCTGAGCGCTGGCGTCGAAATTCTGGAGTACATGCCCAGCTATTTACATGGCAAGGTCGCCGTCATGGATGGCATCGCTACAGTTGGCTCATCCAACCTGGATCCCTTCAGTTTGCTGCTAGCTCGTGAAGCCAATGTCGTGGTGCGTGATGATGTGTTTGTCGACAAGCTCAAGCAATCACTGGAACGTGCGATCCAACGAGGGAGTGTGGTGGTCGATTCGTCCTCACATGAAAAGCGTGGTTTCATCCTACGATGCATGGATGCGATGGCATATCTTTTTGTACGTTTCGGCGTGGCGATCACAGGACAAGGCCAAGATTATTAGCCATTAGCGTGACACACTCAGTGGCATGGCGTGGCTTAGCTTGATTTGATTTGGTTTGTTTTGATTTGCCAAATCAGTTGTCGCGTTAAAATGTTTTAAATTTGGCAATTTATTGCTGAAACTGAAACATCCCACATCATTATTTTAAAAGTACATCATGAGCACAAAATCGGTTGGTTTCGTTGTCGGCGTTGTCGTGCTGGCTGGCGGTGCATGGGTTGGTGCAAGCTATTACGCAGCAACAGTATTTGAAAAACAGGTCAGGACCTTTGCCGATGAAATCGGAAAAGACTCCGGCATTGACATCTCAGACGTCAAGCACCAAAGAGGGTTCTTGACTTCTGATGGCTCATTTAAGCTGAACATCAAGGACACGACAGGAGATCAATCGTTTCGGCCTCTTTTGGAAACGTTGGTCACCTACCAAGCTTCACACCTCATCATGCCAAGCTCTCTGAGCACGGTGAAATGGGAAATCAAGCCGGCAGGAGAAAGTGGCAAAGCAATTACTGAACTGTTCGGGGACAACACAAAAATCTCTGGCGAAGGCATGGTGAAATTCAGCCAGGATTATGTGTCCAGCATCCACATCCCTAGGCTTGCTGCCCGTCAGGATAACTCGAGCATCGATATCTCCCCCACCTCCGGCAACTTCACCTGGGGGAAGACCAATGCAGCCATGGAACTGAAATTGGACCGTGCAGTGCTTCGTAGCGACGGGGAGGCCTTTGAGCTTCAAAAGCTGGTTTTTGACACCAAACTCTCCGATCGCATCAAAGGTATCGGCTCCGCGAAAATCATCATTGACAAAATGGCCTCCAAGGACGGCTTGGCAGAGAGTTTTGCCCTCTCTGCAGAATCCAGCTTGAATAAGGATCGGATCGATACGCGTGTATCAAAATCTCTGCGTAGCTTGAAATATCAGGACATCCAGGCGCGTGACCTGGCAATCGAAATCGCACTAAACAAACTGGATGCCCCCAGCGTAGAGACCCTGTCCAAACTGATCAACGATACGGGGATGTCCAACCTGACCGCCCTTGAACAGGCTCAAGCCAGGACCGCCATCACCAATATCGTGCTCAAGGGTTTTGATGCCAGCATCACCAAGTTGACAGGTACAGTGGGCAAGGGAACGGTCGATGGATCCCTGCGCATTGAGCTGGCACCCACCCCTGGCGATGGTGCCAAACAGTTCAATCCCACTCAATCGCTCAAGTCATCCGGCCAGTTGACGCTCAAGGGCAATGTTCTTGAGCCTGAGTACAAAGGCATGGCGCTCATGTTTGGCGCTGCGGTAGAAACACCCGAGGGTTTGAAAGCAAGCTATGAGTTTGCTGATGGCAAGCTGAGTGCCAATGGCAAAAACATCGACATCAGCAAAGAATGGAAACAAGCCAATGAGATGCTGAGGGAGTGGCTGCTCGAAGAAAGCAGTCCACCTGCTTCACAGGCTAAACCTGCCGCTCCGGTCACTGTGGCACCACGTGCCACCTCCCCTGCGCCAGCAGTGCCAGCAGCGCCTGCCTCGGCGCCACCACCACCGCCTGCCCATGCTGTTGCACCTCCAGCTCCGTCCGTGACGGCTGCCACTGCACCTGCTGCACCGGCCCCTATACAGGCACCTATACCGGCACCTGTAACTGCCATGCCTGCGGTGCCAGTGGCTCCCGCTCCTGCAGCCACCCCTGCGCCTATTACTACCCCAGCACCGACAAGTGCTCCGGTACCTGCTCCCGCAGCGACCCCACCCGTCCAGGCTGCTGCTCCGACTGTCGCGGCACCCCAGGCTCCTGCTCCTACTCCTGCACCCAAGCGGCCAACTGCTCAGGATTGTGAAAACGTCCGCATCTGCGCCTCTGTTGCTCTTCGTGCCGCGGCCAAAGAAGATGTCAGTGAAGTACGTGCCGCTGCATCGAAAATCGACACCCTCCCCAAGCCTGACTTGGGCAATCGTCCAGTGTCTCGCAAGCTGAACGATGAAGGGCTTGCTGCACTGAAAAAGGGAGATACGGCAGCTGCAGTCGAATTGTTCAAAAAAGGGCAGCTTGAAAACCCGCGTGACGTCGAGCTAGCCGGCAATCTTGGGTTTGCATTGGTTCGTGCCAATCGTCCCAAGGAGGCTGTGGATGTATTGGTAGAAGCACTTGTGCTGGATCCACGCCGGTCTTCGACCTGGACGCCACTGGCTGAGGCACTGGCACTATCTGATCGTGGCGAACTTGGATTGGCTGCTTTGTGGGTCAGCTATCAGTGGTCAGGCAATCGTGAAAAATCTGAAGCCTTCTACGCCACTCGTGCTGAGCGCGAAGACCGCCCACAATTGAAGGCGATGTATCAATCGATGCTGGAATGGCTAGCTGGCAACAAACCGACATTCAAGGTGTTGGCTCAATAACCCTGCTTGGCGCAGCAACCCTCTTTTCGATGGCATGGTTTTCCGTCATGCCCGGACTAGCTCAAGCGACCTGACCCATCCTGGAACTGCCCAGGGTGGGAAAAGCTCAAGTCAGGACCAGGTCAAACTCAAGGCAACTCAAGCTCTGCCACGATCGGGGAATGGTCCGATAGCTGCGTCCAGGGCTTGCCACGCAACACGCGTGCGCTGCGTACAGCAAATCCTCGCTGATAGATACGATCCAGTCTCAGCATCGGAAACTTGGACGGAAAAGTCTTGGGGGGTGGCACAGGGCAGTAAATACCCTCCATGCCAAGCTGATTGGGACGTTGCTGGATGCCCTTGCCAAGCCCTCTCATGGGATCACCCCTGAGCACCTCACCGAGGCGTCGCACCGAGTCCCGCAAACGAGGCACCTCGCCACGCGTAACGGGTGCATTGGCAAACACCTCATACACCCCGAGCTGCTGCACAAACATGGGAGCAAGCTCGTCTTTCCAGTCGTTGAAATCACCGGCAATCAGGATCGGTAGATGGTCTGGCACGAGACGATTGATGCGATCTGCCATGAGTTGGATCTGCCGCATCCTGCCGCCGGCAAACAGCCCCAGGTGGACGACAAAACAATGCACCTCTCGTCCATGAATGTCGATGCGACCATGGAGCAATCCACGCTGCTCCATGCGATGGTCGGAGATGTCCTGGTTTTCGAAATCCAGGATGGGAAAGCGTGAAAGCAGAGCGTTGCCATGGTCAGTCAGATCACGCACCGCATTGCAGCCATAGGCAACCTGCATGTGCAAGGCTGCGGCCAGCGACTCATGCTGGGCATGCTGGGCACCATGCTTTTCGTTGCGTCCCTGGACTTCCTGCAAAAACATGATGTCTGCATGGATGCCATGCAAGCCCAGACGCAAGGCATTGAGGGAATGACGCCCGGCCAGCGAGCGACCCTTGTGAATGTTGTAACTGACGACACGGATCACGGACATGATGGCCTCGTGTCAACAGGTGCCGCATGCCATGGCACACGGCACCGATTCATCACTTCACCTCTGCCTGGCGCAGACGGATATGCAACTCCCTGAGCTGCTTTTCGTCAACGGGCGAGGGGGCTTGTGTCAGCAGGCACTGTGCACGCTGCGTCTTGGGGAAGGCAATCACGTCACGAATGGACTCGGCACCCGTCATCATGGTGACGATGCGATCCAGGCCAAACGCAATGCCGCCATGAGGTGGCGCACCGTACTGCAATGCATCAAGCAGGAAGCCGAACTTCAAGCGAGCCTCCTCCTCGTTGATCTTAAGCGCACGGAACACCTTGCTCTGGACCTCCTCGCGGTGAATCCGCACGGAGCCACCTCCAATTTCCCAACCATTGAGCACCATGTCATAGGCCTTGGCCAAAGCCTTTGAGGGATCCGTGGTCAGCAGGTCCTCGTGACCATCCTTGGGACTGGTGAACGGATGGTGAGCTGCCACATAGCGGTCTGCTTCCTCATCGTACTCAAACATCGGAAAGTCGACCACCCAAAGGGGTTTCCAGCTGTCATCGAACAGGCCATGTTCACGACCAAACTCGCTGTGACCAATCTTGACACGCAAGGCACCGATCGCATCATTGACCACCTTGGCACGATCCGCGCCAAAGAAAATCAGGTCACCGTCCTGGGCGCCGGTGCGCTTGATCATTTCATTGAGCGCTGCGTCGTGCAGGTTTTTCACGATGGGTGACTGCAATCCCTCTCGGCCCTTGCCGACCTCGTTGACCTTGATCCAGGCCAAGCCCTTGGCGCCATAGATGGCGACGAACTTGGTGTAGTTGTCGATTTCGCTGCGCGAGATGGCGGCACCCTTGGGCACGCGCAAGGCCACCACCCGGCTGCCGGCTGATGTAGCAGCCTGGGCAAACACCTGGAAATCCACATCCTTCATCACATCGGTTAGGTCCGTGAACTGCAGTTTCACGCGCAGGTCAGGCTTGTCCGAGCCGTACAGATGCATGGCCTCGCTGTAGGGCATCATCGGGAAGGGATCGGCAAGATCCACGTTCTGCACCACCTTGAACACATGACGGATCATGTTCTCGAAAATGGCGCGAATTTCAGTTTCATTGAGAAACGAGGTTTCGCAATCGATCTGGGTGAACTCGGGCTGGCGGTCTGCCCGCAGGTCCTCATCACGGAAACACTTGGTGATCTGGTAGTAACGGTCAAAGCCAGCCACCATCAGCATTTGCTTGAACAGTTGTGGTGACTGAGGCAGCGCAAAAAACTCACCGGCATTCACGCGCGATGGAACGAGATAATCACGCGCACCCTCTGGCGTGCTCTTGGTGAGCATCGGCGTTTCGATGTCGACAAACCCCAGGTTGTCGAGGAACTTTCGCACCTCGATCGAGACACGATAGCGCAGCATCAGGTTGCGCTGCATCTGGCCACGGCGCAGGTCCAGCACCCGATGCGTCAGGCGGGTCGTCTCGGAGAGGTTTTCATCGTCGAGCTGGAACGGCGGCGTCACCGATGGGTTGAGAATTTCAACCTCGCGGCAAAGGATCTCGATTTCGCCGGATGCGAGATCCGGATTGACCGTGCCCTCGGGACGCGCACGCACCAAGCCCGTAATGCGGATGCAAAACTCATTGCGTAGACGCTCTGCGGTGGCAAAGGCATTTTGGTTGTCAGGGTCGAAAACAATCTGCGCCAATCCGGCGCGGTCACGCATGTCAATGAAAATCACGCCACCGTGATCGCGGCGACGATGCACCCAACCAAACAAAGTGACGGTTTGACCCAGGTGGTCTCGACAAACCTGGCCGGTATAGCAGGTACGCATGCAGTAATGCTCCAAAAGCGGGCTAGGATGGATCGGAGCCTGCCGTCTCTGCTGGAGAGGCGACCGGCGCATTGGCTTGAGGTGTGGCGGCGAGGCGTGCATCAGGCGGCGCCACCACCCCCATGGAAACAACGTATTTCAATGCCGCGTCGACAGTCATCTCCAGTGGGATGACCTGGCTGCGCGGCAACATCAAAAAATAGCCGGACGTCGGGTTTGGCGTGGTCGGCACATAGACACTCACGTGTTCTTCTTTCAGGTGTGAAGCAACCTCCCCACCTGGCTTGCCCGTCGTGAAGGCAATGGTCCAGGCATCACTGTGCGGAAAGCGAACCATCACAGCCTGCCGAAATGCCTGACCATTCGGCTTGAGCAGTGTGTCACTCACCTGCTTGACGGACAGATAGATCGAGCGAACCAGCGGAATGCGCCCGAGGAGGGACTCCCAACGCTCGACAATGTTTCGTCCCAGGAAGTTGGCGGCAAACAGGCCCGTGGCCAGCAACACCGCCAGTACCACCAGAATTCGAAACCCCGGCACATCGAAGCCGAATAGCGCCTGCGGCGACAAGAACTTGGGAACCACATTCTCCAATGTGTCGACCAGCAGGCCAATCACCCAGAGCGTGATGACCAGCGGCGCCCAGATCAGGAGGCCGGTGATGAAGTAGGTTTTGACGGCGCGCATCATGTTGGCGGGAGGGAACGCCCCGCCTAGGTTCCGGTCGCAGCAGAGGACGACGCGCTGTCTGAGGAGGATGTGGCACTGGCCGTTGTACTGCTATCGGACGAAGGCGTGGCGCTGGCAGCAGGTGCCTTGCCCTTGTCCCGGAAATCGCTGACATACCAGCCGGAACCCTTGAGCTGGAAACCAGCGGCAGTGACCTGCTTGGAATACGTGGACTGCCCGCACTGAGGACATACCGTCAGGGGCTGGTCAGATATTTTTTGCAGAACGTCTTGGGCATGGCCACACGCACTGCACTTGTAGGCGTAAATGGGCATGAGTCTCTCCAGCGCACACGCGCAAAGAAATTGAGGGAAAGCTTTGTATTTTAACGTTTTTTCTGGCCAATCCCTGCACCATGCGGGTGCGCCTGGGGAATCGGGTGCCAAGACCCGACCACGCCCAGCCCACCGGTGTCTACAAGCCGAGCGCCGACAGGTCAGGCTGGCGACGGTGCCAGTCTGTAGCCTGTTGAAAAGCGATGCCGATGCGGATCAGTGTGGCCTCGTCAAAAGGCTTTGACATCCACTGCATGCCAATAGGAAGTCCCTCGGCGGAGAATCCTGCCGGCAAGGACAGGCCACAGGTGCCAAGGTAGTTGCCTGGCCGGGTAAACGCCGCCAGCGGCGTCGCCCCCTCGTCAACCTCCTCGAGCGTGCAGGCCGGAAACGGCAGAGTGGGACACAGCAGCGCATCCACATTGCCCATCCACTCCACCCAGGACTGGCAGGCGCGACGATGATCCTCCAGCGCCAGGATGTAGTTGGCGGCTGTAATGTC
>Ga0255184_1000682_pt1 | contig 10676 bp, 9 predicted proteins | sample Miss_Cont_RepA_0_FD_189954 | JGI IMG/M metagenome (GOLD analysis project Ga0255184, IMG submission 189954) | Freshwater microbial communities from Mississippi River, Louisiana, United States - Miss_Cont_RepA_0h | ecosystem: Environmental > Aquatic > Freshwater > River | place: USA: Louisiana...
CATAAGCTCTTAATTGGTATTCAATTAATCACTTTAAGATGCGTGAAGTCACAAAACCCTTTTTTGAAGATTTTGTGCTGAGGCAAATCCTACCTGAAGTTTTAAGCCCAAATTTCCACAATTTTGCGCTCAGTTAACTCCTGATTACACCAGTATGGCAGAGGATCTCTAGATGCCGGTGCTGCTTATATTAACCACCCTGGTAATTGGATTAATTACTGGCGTTTCAATTGGTAACTCTGATGTTATTGATTGCGAACTAACTGCAAGTAAGTACTGCAAACAAATTGATCAACTAAACCTTCGCCGAAGTTTTTAACTCCTGCGCCAATAAATTTGCTAGGTGTGGCTTTATTTGCCACTGATCAAGCATTTGAAGGTATCGTTCCCTATCAATTTGCAAAGGAGAAGTATCACTTTTTACCGCTCTAATCATCAAATTTCTAGCAGTATGTTCACCACCAATAAACTCAACAATATCAACTTTATAACCTAGTAATTTTAGGATTTGAGCTCGCAGCGAGTCTGTCAATAAATCAACTAATCGCTCCTTAACTAATCCATACTTAGTTAGCAATCCCCATGGCTCTGGTGAATCTTTAATTTGAGTTTGCAATTGATGCATACAGCATGGAGCAACCATGATGATCTTGGCATCATTTTTAACCGCCCAATTTATTGCATCATCCGTTGCAGTGTCGCAGGCATGTAAAGCGATTGCGATATCAACTTTTTGGTTAGGTGTATCGGCAATCTTGGTAGCTAAAAATTTGGCATTTACCTTAAGTTTTGCGGCTATTTCTTCATTGTGAATTTTTGAATCACTTCGCTCATCAACGCCAAGTATTGAAACTTTTTGGCCCTTACCCATTAGAAACTCTTGAACTGCAAAAGTTAGGTAGGCGTGGCCACAACCAAGATCGACAATTGATAAATCTTTTTGTTCTGAAAGCTCTCCTTCAATTAACTGATTCATTAATCTTAGAAATTCATCAACTTGCTTGTATTTATCCATCTTGGTTGGCTTAATTCGACCCAACAAATCTGACATCTCTAAAGCTTTGAAAACATGATTGGACTCAGCCAACATCCGCTGCTTTTGCCGATCATGGGAGAGTTCTCTGGTTAATTTAACCTTGCTTATTCCTGATATTGCTTGATCCTTCTTTGAAATTTTTACTGAGTATGACTCAGTGGTTGTATCTACCTGTAAGTTGGCATATCCAGATAAAAATAAGGGTATAAAGCTAAAATCTACTTCGACGTTTTTTGTTAAGTCTTTCTTTCCATCACTACTTACTATCTGAAACTTTAATTCATCTTTAATCAATACCGGCTTAATGTCCACTCGGACAAACTCTGGCTGAATACTGCGCCGCTTTCCACTTAATACAGCTCTTACAAATAAAGGGTCTTTTATTCTTATTGATAACTGTTCAATCGCCTCAGATAATTCAATCTTCATTTAATTACGCTCGCGGATGTGCTTGTTTGTATGCAGATTGCAAACGTTCAGGAGAAACATGAGTGTAGATCTGAGTTGTAGCTAAGGATGCGTGTCCTAGAATTTCTTGAACTGTCCGCAAATCAGCACCCCCTTCTAATAAATGAGTAGCTGCACTATGGCGAAGTCCATGAGGACCCATAGTTGCACCAACTGACTTCATGGCTTCATAAACTACTTGCCTCACGGTGCGTTGATCTATCCGCTTTCCTCTGGCACCTAAGAAAACAGCAGCATCTGATAATTGATTTGCAAACTCCCCTCGACCGATTTTTAGATAATTGGAAAGTGCATTAATTGCGGGAATTCCGATTGGCACTACTCGTTGCTTATTAGCTTTACCAATAACATTTAAAGTATTTCTGGAGTCATCAATATCACCTAGATCTAGACCACACAATTCAGAGACTCTTATGCCAGATCCATATAAGACTTCTAAGATTGCTAGATCTCGATAATTTAATGCAGTTGGCTCTTCAGCAACTTTGACCTCTAGCGATTTAATTACTGTTGCTGCCTCATCTACATTTAAAACTTCTGGTAGGACTCGATGTGGTTTTGGTATTGCAAGATTTGCACCTAAATCTGAAGTTAGCCACCCATTGGCTGCTGCCCAATTAGTAAAGGCTCGAATTGAAACAATCCTTCTAGTTAAAGTAGATCTGGCCACACCTGTGCTTTGTAAATTGGCTAACCATGATCGAATATGCTCAATCTCTAATTGATTAAACTCAACAATCCCCAATTTTTCCATGTGTTTTAAAAATGATTCTAAATCTGTGACATAGCCTCTAATTGAGTTACTAGATAAATTTCTAACTAGAGCTAAATGCTCTTCATATTGGGTGACTAGGGCCGCTGACATGATCAGCAGATTACTCGGGTTTGCGCCCTTGCCTTAGTAAGCCATAGGTGACCGCGTCATCTAATGCCATTGCTGAGGCTGCGATCACATTCTCATGAACACCAACTGTGCTCCACTCACCCTCACCATCGCTGGTTTCAACTAAAACTCTAGTCACTGCACCTGTACCAAGCCGGCCCTCTAATATTCGGACTTTGTAATCGGTTAGCTCTAATTTTGCTAGCTCTGGATAAAACTTCTCCAAACCAGATCTAAGAGCATTATCGATTGCATTAACTGGACCATTTCCAACTCCAGTTGCAGAGATAGATTCATTTTTTGCATGAATCTTTACGGTCGCCTTTGATGATACTTTTCCAGACTCATCTTGATGAACCGTAGTTTGCCAATCCTCAATTGTGAAAAAACTTGGCCGCTTACCTAATACCTCAGTTCTCAACAGTAATTCGAAGGAAGCATCGGCAGCTTCGAAGGTGAAGCCTTTTCCTTCAAGCTCTTTGACCTTTTCTACTACCCTGCCAATTAAATCCTTATCGCCACCTAAATCAATTCCTAATTCAGCAGATTTAAGTTCAATGGAGGCTCTACCTGCCATTTCAGATACCAACATTCGCATGTCATTGCCAACTGATTCTGGAGTTTCATGTTGATACATCATGGGATCAACCTTTATTGCCGAAGCATGTAATCCTGCTTTATGGGCAAAAGCTGAGGTGCCAACATAAGGCTGGCGAGCACTTGGTGCCACATTTGTTATCTCAGCAACTGCATGAGAAATTCTAAACGCCTCTTGTAATTTACCTGCTGGTAAAACTGCTTTCTCTTTTTTTAACTCTAGATTCGCAATTATATTAACTAGATCAGCATTACCAGTTCGCTCTCCATAACCATTTAAAGTACCTTGAACATGTGTAACTCCAGCAGATATTGCTGCTAGTGAGTTAGCAACTGCACATCCTGTGTCATTATGGCAATGAATTCCAAGTCGTGCCTTTGAAGCGGTAAGAACCTCGTGGACAATATTTGATAATTGATCTGGCAACATTCCGCCATTTGTATCGCAAAGAGCCACAACATCAGCTCCCGCCTCAACAGCTGCTCTAACAACCTCAAGTGCATACGCTTTATTTGAAAGATAGCCATCGAAAAAATGCTCAGCATCAAGAAAGACTCGCTGCCCACCAGATTTTAAGAACTTAATGGAATCAGTAATCATTGCTAGGTTCTCATCAAGATTTGTCTTTAACGCCAAATCAACATGGCGGTCATGACTTTTTGCAACCAGAGTTACCACTGGTGCTTTTGAATCCTGTAAGGCTCTAAGTAGCTGATCATCTGCGGCTTTAACACCAGGCCTTCTAGTGGCGCCAAATGCAACAAAGGTCGCATTTTTAAGTTTGAGCTCTGTCTGCGCTAACTTGAAAAACTCAGTATCTTTTGGATTTGCTCCAGGCCAACCACCCTCAATAAAACCCACGCCTAGATCATCTAAATGTCGTGCGATTGTTAATTTATCGTGAACTGAAAGATTTAATCCCTCTTGTTGTGCACCATCACGCAACGTAGTGTCATAAATATGAAATGAATCATTAATCGCCATTAGACAACTCGCTTATTCCAGCCATGTTTATCAGCGGCTGTGCCATGTTGAATTGCCAGTAATGCAGCTCTGATCTCATTTGTAATTACACCAGGCTTACCATCACCAGTTTGCCATGTTCCTTGAGCGCTCTTTGCAGCACCAACTGCTGAAATTACCGCAGCAGTTCCGCAGGCAAAAATCTCAGTGATTTCACCACTTTTAACACCATCGCGCCATTGATCAATTGAGATCATACTTTCTTCAGTTTTATATCCAAGATCATTTGCCAGAGTAAGAATTGAATCTCGAGTTATTCCTGGAAGTAAGGTGCCAGTTAACTTTGGTGTCATGATTGTGGCTCCTTTTCCGCTTCCTTTAATGAAGTAAAGATTCATTCCGCCCATCTCTTCCACCCATTTACGCTCTTTAGCGTCGATGTAAACAACCTGATCACAACCTTCTTGTGCTGCTTGTTTTTGAGCAAGGAGTGAGGCTGCATAATTTCCACCACATTTTGCCTCTCCGGTGCCACCAAGTGCTGCTCGCACATACTCAGTTGAAATCCAAACTGTTACCGCTTTAGCTGCGTTGAAATATGCTGCAGCTGGAGTTGCAATCAAAACATATGTGGCATGGTTTGATGGCCTTACACCTAATCCAACCTCAGTAGCAATTAAAAATGGACGAAGATAGAGAGATTCACCAATTTTCTTAGGTACCCAACTCTTTTCTTGTTTAACTAACTCCTCCACCGTTTGTACAAAAAATTCAACTGGCATCTCAGGAAGTGCAATCCGTGCTGCAGATTTGGCAAATCTTTTAGCATTTGCATCGGGCCTAAAAAGTGAAACCCCACCATCTGGTTGGCTATACGCCTTCATACCCTCAAACACCTCTTGCCCATAATGAAAAACCATGGTCGCAGGATCAAGTGTTAATGGACCATACGCTCTTAATTCTGCATCTTGCCAACCAGTTGCTTCACTCCATTGAGCGATCACCATATTGTCGGTGTAGTACTTACCAAAGCCAGGTTCACTAACTCGTTTTTCTCGTTCAGAGTTAGGTAAAGGGTTTTTATTTGGGTTATTAATTACTCTCATGACACACCCTTCACAAGCGCTTGACCAATCTCAGTTGTGGATCGTTTTTTATCACCACGAGTTAATAAGTCATGGGCAACAGCCCTCTCAACATCAGAGGCTGCTTGAACCTGACCTAAATGATTTAGCATCATGGCAACTGATAGTACTGTGGCAGTTGGATCAGCGAGATTTTTTCCCGCAATATCTGGGGCGGAACCATGAACTGGTTCAAACATTGATGGAAATTCTCCGGTTGGATTTATATTTCCACTAGCAGCCAGGCCGATTCCACCACAAATAGCGGCTGCAATATCGGTAATTATGTCACCAAATAAATTATCGGTAACAACAACATCAAATCGTTCCGGATTAGTTACAAAAAACATCGAGGCAGCATCAACATGCAAATAATCAGTTGTCACTTCAGGAAAATCTTTAGCTACCTCTTTAAATACCCGACTCCAAAGTCCACCTGCTCGAGTCAATACATTATTTTTGTGGACCAAGGTTAATTTCTTTCGCGGTCTACTCATTGCGCGATTAAATGAATCGCGAATTACCCGCTCAACTCCCTTATAGGTATTTATCGACTCTTCAATTGCAAGCTCGTTGTTGGTTCCTTCATCCTTGATTGAACCAGCTCCTACATATAGACCTTCAGTTCCTTCGCGCACCACAACAAAGTCAATACCTTTATTATTAGTAATTGGTGAGGTAACTCCAGGAAATAATTTAGCGGGTCGTAAATTTATGTAATGTTCAAATGCAAATCTAAGTTTTAGAAGTAATCCGCGCTCTAAGACTCCACTTGGCACAGTCGGATCTCCAACTGCACCTAATAAAATCACATCTGATTTTGCTAACTCTGTCATAACCGAATCTGGCAGAGTTTGCCCAGTTTTATGCCAATAAGCTGCACCAAGCTCATAATTTGTTTTATTAAATTTTAGATCATACTTTTTTGCAACCGCGTCTAAAACCTTAAGTCCTTCGTTTACTACCTCAGGACCGATGCCATCCCCTGCGATCACTGCTAAATTAAAAGACTTCATTCGCTCACCAAATTTACAAAGCGCACCAATGTTGCATCAGTTTCTTTAGTAATAACTTCAATTAAATCATTAGGAATTACCGAGTCAACAGTGAGGGCCATTAATGCTTTTCCACCAACCTGGGTGCGACCTACCTGCATATCTGCAATATTGATCTTTAACTTACCCAAAGAGTTACCAACTACACCAACTACGCCCGGCTGATCGGAATAGCGTAAAAAGAGCAGATTACTTGTTGGCTTTAAATCTAGATCTAATTCATCAATTGCGACAATTTTTTGGGTCTGCTTGATACCCATAAGTGTTCCACTAACAAAGACTTGTGAGCCATTGGCACATGCAGCTCTTACTGAAACTAAATTTCGATGGTCTGGGCTCTCTGGATTGGTAGAGATAGATGAGGTTAATGAACGCTCACTTGCTAATGCCGGTGCATTAACATAAGTAACATCCTCCGCTCCCATACCAATTAGCGCACCCTTAAGCGCACTTGTAGCTAATACTGAAACATCCATCTCTGATATCTCACCGCGAACCTCAACATCAACGGAGGACACCACATCGGTTGCTAACCCAATTGCCACCTGAGCTAATTTCTCAACTAGCGGAAGAGCTGGTCTAACTGCTTCATCTATTACCCCACCTTTAACATTTACTGCATCTGGTACTAACTCACCTGATAAGGCTTTTCTAACTGAAATTGCAACAGCAATTCCAGCACGCTCTTGTGCCTCATCAGTTGATGCCCCTAGGTGTGGGGTGGCAACTACATTATCTAAGGTAAATAATGGTGAATCAGTGCATGGTTCAGTTGCAAATACATCAAGGCCGGCACCGGCAACCTTGCCAGCTTTTAACGCCTCATAAAGTGCTGCTTCATCTAATACACCACCTCGTGCCGCATTAATAATTCTTACAGTTGGCTTTACTTTTTTGAGAGCCTCAGTTCCGATTAAATTTGCAGTCTCTTTTGTTTTTGGCAGGTGAATTGTTATGAAATCACTTATCTGCAACAACTCATCTAAATCAACTAACCTAACATTTAATTGAGCTGCTCTTACAGGTTGTAGGTATGGATCATAGGCAACTACATTCATACCAAATGCTTGCATCCTGGCAGCCACAAGTTGACCAATCCGACCAAAACCAACAATTCCTAATGTCTTTTCAAATAACTCAGCTCCGGTGTATTTCGATCTTGCCCACTTACCGTTTCTTAGTGCTGCATGTGCAGGTGAAATTGATCTAGCGCAAGCCAAGAGTAAGCCAATCGCAAGCTCTGCAGCTGAAACAATATTTGAAGTTGGTGCATTTACCACCATAACTCCGGCTGCAGTTGCCGCTGGAATTTCAACATTATCTAAACCAACTCCAGCTCTTGCAATTACTTTTAAACCCTTAGCTGCTGAAATTGCCTCTGCATCCATTTTGGTAGCAGAGCGAATTAATACCGCATCTACTCCTTTAGAAAGTGCGGCTAATAATTCACTCCGATCAGCACCATTACAATTTCGCACCTCAAAGTCAGGCCCAAGTGCAGCTAGGGTTGCAGGGCTTAACTCTTCAGCAATTAAAACAATGGGTTTAGCCACGCGCCGCATTTCCCTCTTTGTAATCATCTTTATTACCAGATTTGACCCATGACATCATCTTTCGAAGCTCTCTACCAACAGCTTCAATTGGATGTGATTCACCTTTAGCGCGAAGGGATTTAAACTCTGGTGCACCCGCATCTTGGTCGTCGATAAATCTTTTTGCAAAGGCGCCAGATTGAACATCAGCAAGTACTGCTTTCATGTTTTCTTTAACTCTCGGATCGATAACTCTTGGGCCTGAGATGTAATCGCCATACTCAGCTGTGTCTGAGACTGACCAGCGTTGTTTTGCAATACCACCTTCATACATAAGATCAACAATTAGTTTTAGCTCATGTAGACACTCAAAGTAAGCAACCTCTGGTTGGTATCCGGCTTCAATTAATGTTTCAAAGCCATACATAACTAATTGAGATGCGCCACCACAAAGTACCGCCTGCTCACCAAATAAATCTGTCTCGCACTCTTCAGTGAAAGTGGTTAAAATTCCACCAGCTCTTAGACCACCAATCGCTTTTGCATAAGAGAGTGTAATTGGCCAAGCATTTCCAGTTGCATCTTGCTCAACTGCAACAATTACCGGCACACCTCGGCCAGCTGAGTATTCGCGACGAACTAAATGTCCTGGACCCTTTGGTGCCACCATACATACATCTACATTTGCTGGTGGCTTTATATAACCAAATCGAATATTAAATCCATGGCCAAAGAACAATGCTGCTCCAGATTTTATATTTGGAGCAATTGAATCATTGTAAATATGGCGTTGAACATGATCGGGTGCTAGCAACATAACTACATCAGCACCTTTTACTGCCTCAGCAACGGTTGCAACTTTAAGTCCCTCAGACTCTGCCTTTGCCCGTGATTTTGAACCTTCTGCCAATCCAACAACCACATCAACTCCACTATCGCGAAGTGATAAAGCGTGTGCATGTCCTTGAGATCCGTAGCCAATTACCGCAACCTTTTTGGATTGAATAACTGCTAGATCTGCATCTTCATCGTGATACATCGTTGCCACTTTGGTTCTCCTTATTGGTAGTTATTGTTGGTTAATTTTGATAATCAGCTGTTGAAGTATTTGAATCTGATTCGTTAGCAGTTCCCATAGTGCTTAGTGTGCGATCCGCCAAGGTTTTATCTCCCCGCTCTAACGCCACCAGGCCTGATTGGACTAACTCCCGAATACCATGAGGTTTTAGATCTACAAGTAGTGCTTCAATAGCACTTGATGAACCAACAGCCTCAAGTGAGATTGTTGATTGACTCTCATCAGCTATAACTGCATTATGTTTTTTGGCAATCTCTTTTGTTTTATCAGAGTTAGTTACCTTAACCAACAAGATTTCACGTTTTAATGAGTCAGAATCCTTCATTTCAGAGATTCCAATAACATTTACCAACTTAAATAATTGCGCGCTTACTTGATCTAAGGCGTGGCCTTCAAGATTTAACACAATAGTCATCCGAGAAACCTTGGGATTTTCGGTAGGGCCCACTGCAAGTGAATCAATGTTGTAACCGCGGCGAGAAAAGAGTGAAGCTACCCGTGCCAATACTCCGGGAGAGTTTTCTACTAATACAGCTAAAGTGTGAATGGCCATTACAACTCCTGTGAATCCCATACTGGAGCCATCGATCTAGCAACGGTTATCTCATCATTTGAAGTCCCAGCTGCCACCATTGGCCAAACCATGGCATCTCGATGAACATTAAAATCAACAACTACTGGTCGATCATTTATCGCCATCGCCGCCTCAATTGTTTTATCAACATCACCAGGTTTTTCACACCTTAAGCCAACACAGCCCATAGCTTCTGCTAGCAATTTAAAATCTGGAATCCGCTTTGAATGCAGATCAGTATTTGAATATCTCTCGTTGTAAAACAGAGTCTGCCATTGACGAACCATGCCAAGCGATTCATTATTTATTACTGCTACCTTGATTGGAATATTGTTTATTGCGCACGTTACCAATTCTTGGTTAGTCATCTGAAAACAGCCATCGCCATCAATTGCCCAAACCGTAGTATCTGGAGCTCCAACCTTTGCCCCCATGGCAGCTGGTACGGCATAACCCATCGTTCCTAGACCGCCGGAATTTAACCAGGTTCTTGGCTTTTCATACCCAATAAATTGTGAAGCCCACATCTGATGCTGTCCAACACCAGCTGCAAAAATTGTATCTGGCCCTGAAATTTTTCCAATTCTTTCAATTACATACTGTGGTGAAACTGAACCATCACTTGGCTTGTCATAACCCAATGGAAATTTGGTGCGCCAACCATAAGTTTCAGCAAGCCACGGCGTTAAATCTGGCTGTGATTTTGCCAATGCACTCTTTGTAGCGGGGCTTAATGCTCTTAATATATTTTTTAAATCACCAATTAATGCCACATCAGCATGTCGATTTTTTCCAATCTCTGCTGGATCAATATCTGCATGGATAATCTTGGCATTAGGTGCAAAGCTAGAGAGTTTTCCAGTTACCCGATCATCAAATCTAGCGCCAAGCGTGATTAGCAGATCTGCCTTTTGCAGTGCAGTCACTGCAGCAACTGTGCCATGCATACCCGGCATTCCTAGGTGCTGCATATGTGAATCAGGGAAAGCACCGCGCGCCATTAATGTAGTTACAACTGGTGCACCAGTAATTTCGGCAAATTGAAGTAATTCTTTTGCGGCATTTGCCTTAATGACACCGCCACCAACATATAAAACTGGTTTCTTAGATTGCGCAATTAATGTCGCCGCATCAGCAATTGCCTCTGCTTTTGGCTCAAGGACTGGGTTATAACCAGCTAAGGAAACATTTTTTGGATAGTTAAATGTTGTCTCTTTTTGTAGTGCATCTTTAGCAATATCCACTAAAACAGCACCGGGTCTTCCAGTACTTGCAATATGAAATGCTTCTGCAATCGCACGTGGGATATCAGCTGGATCGGTAATCAAATAATTATGTTTAGTTACCGGCATCGTCACACCGCGG
>Ga0255184_1000698_pt1 | contig 10601 bp, 8 predicted proteins | sample Miss_Cont_RepA_0_FD_189954 | JGI IMG/M metagenome (GOLD analysis project Ga0255184, IMG submission 189954) | Freshwater microbial communities from Mississippi River, Louisiana, United States - Miss_Cont_RepA_0h | ecosystem: Environmental > Aquatic > Freshwater > River | place: USA: Louisiana...
TGCTGATGTAGCTGAAATTCGTGAGCTTGCCGATAGCGGATTGCTTGACGGCGTTACCACCAACCCGTCACTCATCATGAAATCAGGCCGCAACTTCCTTGAAGTGATCAAAGAAATCTGCGCCCTTGTGCCTGGCCCCGTCAGCGCTGAAGTTGCCGCGACCGACTTTGATACCATGATGAAGGAAGCCGACAAAATCGCCGGTTTAGCCAAGAATATCGCGGTGAAAGTCCCCCTCACCCCAGCCGGTCTGAAGGTCTGTAAGTCCCTCTCCAACCGTGGCGTAATGGTTAACGTTACGCTCTGCTTTTCGGCCAATCAGGCCCTGCTGGCAGCCAAGGCTGGCGCCACTTTCATTTCGCCTTTTGTGGGCCGTCTGGATGACATCAGCGAAGATGGCATGCAACTGATTCGCGATATCGTAGCGATCTATCGCAACTACCCGCACTTCAAGACCGAAGTTTTGGCGGCATCGATTCGCCACCCGCAGCATGTGCGTGAAGCAGCTTTGGCCGGTGCGCATGTAGCAACGCTGCCACCTGCAACACTGCGCCAGCTATTCCAGCATCCGCTCACGGACAAAGGCATCGCCCAATTCACAGCCGACTGGCAGAAAACCGGCCAGTCCATTTTGTAAAATCAAAATATCAGGGAGAATTATCATGGCCAGCAAATCCTATACCCCCGCACAGCCTGCCGAAGGTGATGTGGCGTCTTTTCTGATGGATAACCCGGACTTTCTAGTGCGCCATAGCGAAGTGCTCGACAAATTGCTGCCCCCACAGCGTGAGCTGGGTGATGGCGTGACCGACTTTCAGCGCTTTCTGGTTGACCGCCTGAAGGGTCAGGTTGAGCGCCTGCGCGAAACCCAGCAACACCTGATTGCGGCTGGCCGCATGAACGAAATGAATATTGGCCGCATCCACGGCGCCGCCCTGCGCCTGTGCGAAGCGCGCAGTCTGGAAGAGCTGGCCAGCATTATCCGTAACGAAATCCCCAACCTGTGCGAAGTGGACGCTGCCGTTCTGGCAGTTGAAAGCCATGATATGGAACTGGCGCTGCCGCAAGCAATCGCGCGCCTGGAGCCCGGCACCATTGAACGCCTGCTTGGCCCGGCCGATACCCTGTTGCAGGCTCATGCGGCTGCGCAACCCGCTCTGTTTAACGAAAGTGTTGGCACCATCCGCTCCCTTGCCATTTTGCGCATTGAGCCGGGGGAGCAGCATCCAGTGTGCGTGATTGCTTTTGGCTGCCATGATCCGGAATGGTTCACCCCTGATCAGGCGACTGACCTCATCAGTTTTCTGGCCGGGATTGTCAGCCGCCGTTTGGCCCAGCTGCTGCCGTAAGAATGTCGCGCGCACCTCTTCCGCCACTCCTGCAGGATTGGTTGCGCGCACTGCAAACCCAAAAGCGGGCCTCTGCGCATACGCTCACCAATTATGAGCGGGATCTGACAGCGCTCGTCAAATTCTTGACTGAGCATCGCGCTGAACCCGTCACGAATACCTCTCTCTTAGCTGTCACCCTGCCTGAACTCAGAAGCTGGCTGGCCCGGCAAGCCACGCGCGGCCAAGGAGCGAGTACGCGTGCGCGCGCCGTTTCTGCCCTTAAGAGCTTTTTCAAATGGGCCGAGCGGCAGGGGCAGCCTGCTAACAAGGCGGTGGCACTTCTTTCCCGCCCTAAGGTTGCGCCTCCGCTGCCGCGCGCCATCAGCGCACAAGATGCCGAAGCACTTTTATCAGCGCCAGCGCAGGAATGGGCACAAGCCCGAGATATGGCCTTATTCACCCTGCTCTATGGCGCAGGTTTGCGTATTGCCGAGGCGCTGAGTCTAACAGTTGGCGAGATCAAAACCAATCCGCTCACCATTACCGGCAAAGGCCGCAAGCAGCGTATTGTACCGCTTCTGCCTGCAATCACGACAGCACTTGAAAACTGGCTTAAATATCGCGGACAGAGCGATAGCAAAGCGCCCTTATTCATTGGCGAGCGCGGCGATAGTCTCAATCCAGCCGTTGCCCAGCGTGCGTTGCGCAAGCTGCGCGCACAATTAGGCTTACCCGCGCACACCACCCCGCACGCGCTACGCCACAGCTTTGCTACTCAGCTACTCGCTGGCGGGGCTGACCTTCGTGTTATTCAGGAATTATTGGGCCATAGCTCGCTCAGCACAACGCAGCGCTATACGGATGTGGACACACAGGCCCTGCTTGATGTGCATATGCGTGCGCATCCGCGTGCCAAGGCCAGATAGCAGGCTTCAAATAATCAGATTGTTTCGCCCGGCAAGCGGCCTTGCGCCATTTCAGCCAGCGCCCAGGTGAGATTCTCACGTGCCTTGGCTTCCCACGCCAGAACCAGCGGCCCCAGTGAATAAATACGGCGACGTTCAAGGAATGAGCGCAAGATCCCCATGCGCGCAGGCAAATAGAGCGCCTTGGGATAAACAGCATATTCCTGCCGAATATGCTGTTCAAACGCAATAAAGCGATGGCGCGAACTGGCCAGAATGGACAAGTCCAGATCATGAACCAGGCGTGTGTCAATATCACGACCACTGACATGCTCTGCCGTTGCCCGCACCAGTGCAATGGCGCGCTGGATGGAGCTATGCTCAGGATTATTGGCCATCATCAGCATCAGTTTAATGCTGCGCTCTTCATTATCGTGCGGCGGAGGAAACTGCGGGTCGAGCGGAATGTGATAGACCGCATCATGAAAGAAGATAGCAATCTTTACCGCTACCGGATCAATCGCCAACTCACGCAGTTTGGCAAACAAACGCAGCAACGCCGTGATGTGGTGACCGTTATGATAAAAACGGCCAGGCTCACCATAGGCATCCATTAAATTATCAAGCGTACTAATGCGAAAGAGCGGACGGATTTCTTCAAACTCAGCCGCCAGACGCGAATAATCCCCCCTCACGGGAAGAGAAAGCGCATCCTGTGCCAATATATTGGCATCCATCAAAATCACCCCAACAGCAGATTATCTAAAATGCTGACTAAATATGCACAGGTCTGCCGTCAACTGCAAGCGCAGCTTCCTTAACAGTCTCACTGAGCGTGGGGTGCGCATGGCAGACGCGGCCGATATCCTCGGCCGAACCGCCAAACTCAATGGTTGTGACAACTTCTGCGATCAACGTACCGGCTTCCGGGCCAATAATATGGCAGCCCAAAACACGATCGGTCGCCGCGTCAGCCAAAATCTTAACAAAACCCTCGGTCTCGTTCATGGCGCGGGCGCGGCCATTAGCGCTGAACGGGAACTTGCCAACCTTGTATGCAATACCGGCAGCTTTCAACTGTTCTTCCGTCTGGCCAACATTAGCAACTTCAGGATGCGTGTACACAACACCGGGAATGGCATCGTAATTCACATGGCCATGCTGGCCAGCGATGATTTCGGCGATGGCCACACCTTCGTCTTCCGCTTTATGCGCCAGCATCGGCCCGGCGATCACGTCGCCAATGGCATAGATGCCCGGCACGTTGGACTGGAAGTGGCTATCCACCACCACGCGGCCACGCTCATCCATGGCAACGCCAACCTTATCAAGGCCTAAGCCTGCTGTATAAGCGCGGCGGCCAATAGCCAGAAGAACGACATCTGCCTTCAGCGATTCAGCTTCACCGCCCTTGGCAGGCTCGACCGTGAGGGTCACGCCCGACGCATCCTTCTTGGCGCCAGTTACTTTACTGCCGAGCTTGAAGCTAAAGCCCTGCTTTTCCAGAATGCGCTGAAAGTTCTTCGCCACTTCGCCGTCCATACCCGGCAGAATGCGATCAAGAAATTCAACAACCGTCACCTTGGTGCCCAAACGCGCCCAGACTGAGCCCAGCTCAAGACCAATCACGCCGCCACCAATGACCACCATGCTCTTGGGGACGCTCTCCAGCTCCAAGGCACCGGTTGAGGTGCAAATCTGCTTTTCATCGACCTCAACACCCTTAAGCGGCATGCTCTCAGAGCCGGTAGCGATAACAATATGCTTGGCTGTATAGGTTTTGCCCGCCACGGTAATCTGGTCCGGCGCAGTAACAACACCCTCACCTTTGAGCCAGTCGATCTTGTTCTTCTTGAACAGGAACTCAATGCCCTTGGTATTGTCCGAAACTACTTTGTTCTTGTGGGCCATCATGGCCTTGAGGTCGAGCTTGACGTTGCCCACCACCACACCATGCGTGGACAGGTGCGAGCTCACCTCTTCAAACTTGTGACTACTGGTCAGCAGTGCTTTAGATGGAATACAGCCGACATTAAGGCAGGTGCCGCCGAGCGTTGCGCGCTTTTCCACACACGCCGTTCTAAGCCCCAGCTGAGCCGCACGAATAGCGCAGACATAACCACCGGGACCCGCACCCACCACAATCACGTCGTATTGACCATCAGCCATGATATTCTCCTTGAAATTCAGATGCATAATAGGCTCCCAGCAAATTGGGTCAACATTCTTTTGCCAACCTCTCGCAGCGTAAGATTGCACACCCCATACGAATGCTAAATTTTTCAATTTAAACCGGGTTTTAATGCAGAAAGATCACTATGAAAGAAGTAATCGCCCAAGCACTTGCACAAATAAACGAACAGGCTAGAGCAACAACATAGCCGAATAACTATTCCCGGGGCCGACACAGCGTGACCAATACAAATATCAACACCCCAGAACCCGCACTGGACACACCAATCCCCGCCCTGGCAGAGCCCGCCGCGTCACTATCAGTGACGCTTTCATCCTATCTGCGTGCCGCGCTTTATTTACTCCTTCTGCTTACGATGCTTGGTTTTACTGGCCGCTTATTCTGGTGGGCAGATTATTTTGCACATCCACGCCTGCATTTGGCTGCACTTACCGGCATAGCTGGCCTCCTGCTTCTGCTAATGCGGCAATGGACAAGCTTTTTGTTTGCATGTGTAGGTATCGTCTTCAATATTGTGGCAATTACATCCGCCATCTCTGAATCGCCTTTTATCCGCAATACTAACGGCGTTCCGCCGGGGGAATTATCCGTCATACAAATCAATGTCAATTCTGCGTCACCCGATAATTTAGCGATTTCCAGATTTATCACGGCCAGCAAGCCCGACATCCTCATTTTGACTGGTGCAAATAAAAACTGGATCCAGATGCTTGATGGACTCGTCTCCATCTTGCAGTATCAGAAAATAGCCAACCATTCAGGCGAGTATGGGTCAGCCATTCTCAGCCGATTTCCACTTGATAAAGTCGATATCGGTACAGCCGGCCCGCGCAGTCTTCCGGTTATTAAAGTAGAGCTGGAAACGGAGATTGGCCGGATTGCCGTTGTTAGCGTACATGGGGATGCCCCCACCAGCGGTAATGCCACGCACGCACGCGACCATTATTTCTCGCAGGTTTCTGCTATGATTCAGACGGATGGATTACCCACCATCGTCGCGGGAAATTTCAATGCAACACCTTGGTCCTCAGGTTATGAAGCCCTCAGGCTTCTTCCCAACCTGCAACCTGAAAGCATAAAGGTACCGCCAACATGGCCGGCAGCACTTGGCCCGTTGGGTTTACCCACGAACAACATTATGCTCAGTATTCCATACAAGAACCAGCTGCCCATTGAGCTTGAACAGCTCACCGCAGGCCCAATGCTGCCAGGCCTAGGGCACCTGCCTCTGATCGCTCATTTTAAAATCAGGTAGCTAAACCCCGGCCATGCCAGTGCGAATTACGGACTTTTTCGAAGCAACTGCTGATGGAGATGCAGAAGTTGACGGAGTACCCACAGTTGGTTTCGGATTATTCTGATCAGTTTCCACTTTGGTAGTTACTCCAGCGGACTGGCCAGCTGACGGCGCTGTGAGAGACTGTGTAAAGCCCTTCTGCGGCTCAATCTTGGTGAGATTGCCCGTCTTGGCGGAGATAATCATATGCGTTAGCGACATAGGGCTATGCGCTACATGTAAAGCCATGGCGCCATTCGCAGAACGCGCACCGGGCTTAAGGAAAATCGTGCTGCGTGCATTACCCAGCGAGCCGGTATGGCTCGGGCCAAAATACGGGCCGCGATGAGCAATATCGTCCAAAGAGACTTTATGCGAAACCGGTGAATTATGGTGTGAGGTCTGTCCGGTGTAGCTCACAGCCGCGCACACACTGACGCTGATGGACGCGCCAACCGAAGCTACTGCTGAAACTGCTGCTGAGAAAAGTGACACCACAAATCTCCTTACACCTTGCATCCTTGATAGGATATTTCAGGCACAGGAGTCAATTAATAGTTTGTTAATTGGTTAACAAGCCGAAAATATACACAATAAATACAGATACTTATATAGGACCTGTGGCTTTATGTGCACTTTTTTCTGCTGGTTTAGTCGATGTTTGCACATAACCGCCGCCTTTATGAAGAGCCCCCATATCAACCTGAGCTGTACTTTCTGCCCCCGGCTGTGGCTGTAGATCTGCCTGAGCGATAGCCTGTAACGTCGCGCTGTTACTATACATGGCACCGTAATATTTCTGCCATTCATCATAACGCTGTTTAGCGTCCTGCTTATCCGAGGCCGAGACGTTCTTATCGGCACTTACGCTGGCATAAAGGTTGGCTTCCCTCAGCTCGCGATTATAGATCAGTTCAGCCAAGACAGGATTATTCAAATCAGCCTGCTCAGAAACACCCAAACGCAGCAAAGGCATATCCCACTTCTGATTGAAAATATCTTGGGATGTCTTTCCCTTCGCCACGTCAGCCAGATCAGAAGCAAGTGCGATTTGCATAATCGCAACTGTCCGCCCATCAGCAAAATCATTACCATTCGCCAACATGTATTTACTGCTGATAATGTCCTTATATTCAGGACGCGCAATGTTAGCCGGATCAGCATCGATCAGCTTGTCAGCAATCGGCCCCCACTGCTTTTTATATTCCTCCGGATTTAGCAGCATCAAAGGCTTCGTTTCATTATAGCGTTTTGTCAGCAACGCTTGCATTTCTGGCTTCTTAAGATCAGCTACTGAAGCATGGACCAGCAAGGTATCCTCCTTCGAGGATATGGATGACAGCGATGGAAGTGCGTAATCCACAGCGCCATCTGCAATAACTGCCGCCCGCTTCAATAAGGGAGACGTACTTTCCAACAACGTGTTCTTCGCATCTACCCAGTTAGATCTAACAGCATCACCAACTTGAGCAAACATACCGTCATGATTTGTTAGCTCCTGCTTGGCATAAGTAGCGCCAACCGCCTCACCCGTCACGACAGCAGCACCGACATAAGAAATCGTATTATTCAGCTGTGCAAACGGCTTAAAGAGTGCACTTTCACTTAACCGCGCCAGCGTATTAAAGCGGCGCGACAATAGTACAGCCGCAAGCGAAGCGGCTCCCGCAGCTGCCGTCAGAACCACGCCAGTACCAACCGTATTATTATCGACAGCAGGATCGGCTCCGGAAGCGGAGTTTACACCCAACTGCTCAAGCTTCTCACTCGTCGCTGTCAGCACGGTAGGAACCACAACACCCATGGTGACTGCCCCCACACCAACCTTGGCCACACGACTGGCAGCAGATAAAGTCGTCTTACCAAGCTGTTGGGCTGCTTCTTTCTCTGCAGCCAGCTGCTTTTTTGCAGCGCTTTTAACTGCACTGCCCACACGCTGCGCAACACTCGCTGTTTGCTGGACAGTCCCCGCCTCTGCCGAAGCAGTAGCCGCAGCTTCAGACCCAACCTGACGCGCGCCAGCCCCAGCTGTCTGAGACACTGCCGATGTCGCGTCCTTTGCAACTTCTTTAGCGGCGGCTTCAGCCACTTTTGTCTCTGCCTTGCGGGCTAGCGCACCAGCGGCTTTCTTACCTAGCCAAACCGCGCCACCTTTAAGAGCATTCGGGACAACGGCAAGTGCGATGGCCGCAACTTGGCCAGAGGCTGTAGCACCAGAAAACTTCTGATCGTAATAGTCGGTAATGGCTTGCTGCTTTTTGAGATTCTCATCGTAAGTGCCAGAACCCGTCCAGCTATCCATCTTGGCGGCAGCTTTATCTGCCAGGCCAAATGTCAGGAAATTGGCGCCAGCGCGCACAAAGGCATCAACACGCCCTGCCAGTACACCGTCGTTCGCACCTTCCGGCCGTGTCAAAACTGTCTTTTTATCTGGTGTATCAGCCATTTATCCCTGCCATCTTATTTCATCATAACGGCAGATCGGTTTATTTAAGGCTAACAACACAGTAACAATCAGCCCAAGTGACTGTTTTTAAAGTAAATTACGACTTGGATATAAAAAACCGGGGAGGATCAAATGACCTCTCCCCGGCTTTGTCAAACAAACCGACTTAGACTTCCAGCATCAGACGCTGCGGATCCTCGATACATTCTTTCACACGCACGAGGAACGTAACAGCTTCCTTGCCATCAATGATGCGGTGATCATAGGACAGCGCCAGATACATCATCGGGCGGATCTCGATCTTGCCATTAATGGCAACCGGACGGTCCATGGTCTTGTGCATGCCCAGAATAGCACTCTGCGGCGGGTTGATGATCGGCGTGCTCATCAGCGAGCCATACACACCACCATTGGAGATGGTGAAGGTGCCACCTGTCATGTCAGCCATCGACAGCTTGCCGTCACGGGCCTTTACACCAAACTCAGCGATCTTCTTTTCCATTGCGGCAAAGCTGAGCTGATCAGCATCACGCACCACAGGAACCACCAAACCATTAGGCGTACCAACGGCTACGCCAATGTCGTAGTAGTTCTTGTAGACAAGTTCATCGCCTTCAATCTCGGCATTGACCGCCGGCAGCTCACGCAGCGCCTGAATACAAGCCTTGGTGAAGAAGCTCATGAAGCCGAGCTTGATGCCGTGCTTCTTCTCGAAGGTTTCCTTATAGGCGTTGCGCAGCGCCATGACGTTGGTCATGTCCACCTCGTTAAAGGTGGTGAGCATGGCGGCTGTGTTCTGCGCGTCCTTCAAGCGCTCAGCGATACGCTGGCGCAGACGGCTCATCTTCACACGCTCTTCACGCGCAGCGTTAGCGCGGTTGGTACCCGCCACCGGCTGGAACATCGGTGCCTTGGGCGCAGCAACCACCTGAGGGGCAGCAGCAGCGGCCAGCACATCCCCCTTGGTGACACGGCCATCTTTACCCGTACCGGCAATCGCCGATGCGTCAACACCCGTATCCGCAATCGCCTTGCGTGCGGCTGGGCCGGGCGTTGCGGCTGCAGCTACTGCAGCGGGCGCAGGTGCCGGTGCCGCAGGCTTGGCGGCTTCAGCCGCCTTGGCAGCCGGAGCTGTTGCCGGGGCCTTGGCGGCACCTTCAGCAATACGGCCAAGCACCTGCCCCACCTTAACGGCGGCGCCAGTATCGGCCACAATTTCAGTCAGCGTGCCAGCGGCCAGTGCATTGACCTCCAGCGTAACCTTGTCGGTTTCCAGCTCAACCAGCGGATCATCGACAGCGATGACATCGCCAACCTTCTTGAGCCACTTGGCTACGGTTGCTTCAGCTACAGATTCGCCCAGTGTGGGCACTACGATATCAGACGGCATTATGTTCCCTTTCCTTCTTCTAACGAATGATTACTTAAGGCCCAGCGCCTGCTCGACAAGCAGAGCCTGTTCCGCATTGTGACGCTTGAGCGAACCGGTGGCGGGCGATGCTGCTTCCGGACGGCCCGCATATGCCGGACGACCAGACTTACAGCCAGCTGCCTTCATTACCGCTTCCAGACGGCGATCGATGAAAGTCCAGCTTCCCATATTCTGCGGTTCTTCCTGGCACCAGACGATCTCGGTCGCATTCGGATACTTGGCCAGCTCCGCCTTCAGCTCTTCAGCCGGGAACGGATAAAGCTGCTCTACACGCACCAGCGCGACATCCTCAACCTTCTTGTCCTCACGGGTCTGCCACAGGTCGTAGAACACCTTACCAGTGCTTAGGACCACACGCTTGACCGACTTGCTACCAGCCACCGGACGATCGTCCCCGATCACCGTGCGGAAAGACGTACCCGGCAGGAATTCCTCCAGCTTGCTTACGCACAGCTTGTGGCGCAGCAGGCTCTTTGGAGTCATCATGACCAGCGGCTTGCGGAACTTACGGCGCAGCTGACGGCGCAGCACATGGAAGTAGTTAGCCGGGGTGGTCGCATTAACCACCTGCCAGTTATCTTCCGCCGAAAGCTGCAGATAACGCTCCAGACGCGCGGAGGAATGTTCCGGCCCCTGACCTTCATAACCATGCGGCAGCAACATGACTAAACCCGACAGGCGCAGCCACTTGCTTTCAGCCGAACAGATGAACTGATCAACTACAACCTGCGCCCCATTGGCGAAGTCACCAAACTGGCCTTCCCACATGACGAGCGCATTGGGCTCGGCCAGCGTGTAGCCATATTCGTAGCCCAGCACACCGTTTTCAGAGAGCAGGGAGTCCATGACCTCAAAGTAAGCCTGCCCTTGATCAAGCCCATCCTTACGGATGTTGTTGAGCGGCTGATACAGCTCTTCGGTTTCCTGATCATACAGATTGGCATGGCGCTGCGAGAACGTACCACGGCCGCAATCCTGACCGGAGAGACGAACCGGGTTGCCTTCAATGAGCAGGGT
>Ga0255184_1000699_pt1 | contig 10598 bp, 12 predicted proteins | sample Miss_Cont_RepA_0_FD_189954 | JGI IMG/M metagenome (GOLD analysis project Ga0255184, IMG submission 189954) | Freshwater microbial communities from Mississippi River, Louisiana, United States - Miss_Cont_RepA_0h | ecosystem: Environmental > Aquatic > Freshwater > River | place: USA: Louisiana...
ATCAGATGTCATGTCTGAATCCACCAATCAATCTGTCCACCCAGGGTCCTTGCCACGGACACACCCACAAGCCGTGATGCCCGCGGATGCTGTGACAGCACGATCAACCAAGACTTCCCCCCCTTCAAATGCATCATCCACGAGATCGCTTTCAACAGACCCTGATTTAAGTGGATCACCATCACCCAACACGTCTTCAGCCAATACCGATGCCGTCATATTGGTGACGAAGCTTGACTATGCCGAGGGCCCACCTCAGCCTGTCTACCCAACTCGCGCCAAGCAGGCCGGTCATGAGGGTAAGGTGATCGTACGTGTCACGATCAGTCAACACGGTGAACTCGAGTCAGTGCAGGTCCGTCAGTCCTCAGGCGTTGGTTTGCTGGATGACTCCGCCAAGCAAGCCGTTCAGCAAGTCCGTTTTCGTCCCTATACTGTCAACGGTGTCGCTATGCGTGCGATGGCTGACATACCGTTTGATTTTGTTCTGAACCCCTAGCTCATCAACATGAGATGTTGTCACGAGCGAAAGCTGGAAGCTAAAGATGAGGATTTTGGTAGCAGAAGATGACGCCACTTTGGGTCGTGCACTACAGGAGTTTTTATCCAGCCAGGGTTATGCCGTTGACTGGAAGGAGTTTGGGCACGAGGCAACGAAGGCAATCGCTATGCATCATTACGACCTGTTGCTGCTGGACTTGAATTTGCCTGACGTGGACGGCCTGGAGCTTCTGAAACAACTGCGATCGCATCAACATGCGATGCCCGTGTTGTTGCTGACTGCTAGGGATGGTTTGTCTGATCGCGTGGCTGGCCTGGATGCTGGCGCAGACGATTATCTCACCAAGCCTTTCGAGCTGGAAGAGCTAGCTGCTCGTGTCAGAGCGTTAAGTCGCCGTCAGGCAGGCTTGGCGCGCTCGGTGATCGAATTTGGCCCATTGACCCTTGATACTGCCAATAGGGAGTGCCTCGTTGGAGAGCAACACTTAAATCTCTCAGTTCGCGAGTTCTCCGTGCTGGAAATGCTAATGAATCGAGCGGGCAAGCTTGTCACCAAGCAACAAGTCGTGTCCGGGCTTTCCGCTCTGGATGCTGATTTCAGTGAGAACGCAGTCGAGGTCTATATTTACCGACTCAGAAAACGCCTGGAGGGCACGGGCGTACAGATACAAACGGTGAGGGGCTTTGGCTATCTCCTGGAGATGACAGCAGCGTGACTATCCGACCCGAGCGTCACCAGCAAGACACTTCATTTCTCCCTAAGGGATCACTGGCAGGGCGTTGATGGTTAGCCTGATGCCAGCGATTCTGTTGCTGGTGATTCTTGACCTGGCCGCAACTTATCTCATCACCCATAAGCTCGAAATTCAAGGCTGGTCCCTCGATGAGATATTTGTGGTGATGGTGCTGGGCCAGTGCCTCTTATTGTCACTTTTTTTTTGGGTGGTGGTGCGAGGCGTGCGGTCTGGCATGCGAGGGGTAAACGTGCTCTCAGAGGAGATATCAACCAGATCAGCCAACGACCTGCACCGCATCAAGATGCCCCAAGGTCTGCCAAGCGAGTTGCACCCCCTGGTGCGCCATACCAACGACTTGTTGACCAGGCTGGACGAGTCATTGGCTGCACAGCGACGATTTGTTGGCAATGCTGCCCATCAGTTGAGAACGCCATTGGCTGGTCTCAAAATGGAGTCCGAGCTGATGCTTGCACAGGATCTGCCTGATGATATCCGGGCTCGGGCTCAGCGCATCAAGGACGTTAGTGACCGCATGATTCGCCTGGGGCAGCAATTGCTGGTTCTGGCCAAGCTGGATCCAGAAGCACGAGCGCATGACCATTTTGTCAGGGTTGACCTATGTGAGTGGATCCGCCAGGCTGGCGCGCACTGGATACCTGATGCCACTAAAGCAAATTTGCAGCTTCAGCTGGATGCCCCAGCAGAGCCAGTTTGGATTGATGGTGATCCTTTGCTGTTGGAGGAGTTACTCGGCAACCTAATCGACAATGCCATCCGCTATGCCAAAGGGGCAACACAGATTCGCTTGCAGGTCAGTAGCAACCCACCAGCGCTCACGGTGGAGGATGATGGTTGTGGGATCAGCCCCCAGGAGCAGGGAAGGGTGTTTGAGGCGTTTTATCGATCACCTTCGTCTGTTTCCGGTGGTGCAGGCCTGGGTCTCGCTATTGTTCGTGAAATGACCCGGGCGCACGGTGGATGGTGGAATCTGGTTAGCCGACCGCAATTCGATGGGACTCGTATGACCGTGGTGTTCCCAGGACCCAGAAAGGGGACGCAGCTCAGTAGGCTCGATTCATTCAACTCGATTCGTTAACGCACAACCCGTGAGCTGGTTGCAATGAATGATCTCCTATCCTGAGCGTGTCATGAAGGATATTCATGCCCAAAAAAGCCCCGTCATGGGACAGGGCTTTTTTCAGAGTGAAGCAGGACGCTGGCGTTTTACTTGCGACCCTTTCGCGCCTCGATCCGCATGCGCAATGCATTGAGCTTAATAAAGCCCGCCGCATCGGCCTGGTTGTAGGCACCTCCATCCTCATCAAACGTGGCAATGGTTTGGTCAAAGAGCGTGTCTTTGGAGTCACGAGCCACCGTGTAGACGTTGCCCTTGTATAGCTTCAGGCGGACCCAGCCGTTGACATGCTCCTGGGTAGTGTCGATCAGTGCCTGCAGAGCCTTGCGCTCTGGAGACCACCAGTAGCCGTTGTAGACAAGCGACGCGTAGCGGGGCATCAGGTCATCCTTGAGGTGGGCGACCTCACGGTCCAATGTAATGGATTCAATTGCACGGTGGCCCTTGAGCAGAATGGTGCCTCCAGGGGTTTCATAGCAGCCACGGGACTTCATGCCGACATAGCGGTTTTCCACCAGATCAAGTCGACCGATGCCATGCTTGCCACCGAGCTCGTTGAGCTTGGCAAGTACCTGCGCAGGCGACATCTTGATGCCGTTCACGGCAACGACATCACCACGCACGTATTCCAGTTCGACGTACTCTGGTGCATCAGGAGCAGCTTCGGGAGAAACGGTCCATCTCCACATGGACTCCTCAGCTTCGGCCTTGGGATCCTCTAGATGTCTGCCCTCGTAGCTGATGTGTAGCAGGTTGGCGTCCATGGAGTAAGGCGCACCACCTTGCTTGTGCTTCATGTCAACAGGGATGCCATGGGTTTCCGCGTACGCGAGCAGTTTTTGCCTGGAAAGCAAATCCCATTCGCGCCACGGGGCAATGACTTTGATGCCTGGCTCAAGCGCGTAGTAACCCAGTTCGAAGCGCACCTGGTCGTTGCCTTTGCCAGTGGCACCATGGGAGACGGCCTGCGCGCCAACTTGGCGTGCAATCTCGATTTGGCGCTTGGCGATCAAGGGGCGGGCAATCGACGTGCCCAGGAGGTACTCACCCTCGTAGATGGCGTTGCAGCGAAACATGGGAAACACGAAATCACGAACAAACTCTTCACGCAGGTCGTCGATGAAGATGTTCTCTTTTTGGATGCCAAACTGAATGGCCTTGGCGCGTGCAGGTTCGAGCTCTTCGCCTTGGCCGATGTCGGCTGTGAACGTGACAATCTCGCACTTGTAGACATCCTGCAGCCATTTGAGGATGACAGATGTATCCAGGCCGCCCGAATAGGCCAGCACGACTTTTTTGATTTCGCTCATGGGTGACTTCTTGAATGAATCGTTGGGTTGGGGGAGTGTGGTGAGGTGGATCGTTGGGTGAAGCAGGTCATTTCAGATGTTAATAGCCTCTATTTTAACCCCTGTCTACACAAAGCCCACACGCAATCACTATCCTTGACATAGGCCCTGAACGGAAGTGGATGGAGGCTTGAGCTGGGGCGGCATCAGCCATCCTGACCAGCGATTGAATCCGATTAGGACTGCACGCGCCCTAGCAGCAAAAACTCCATCAGGGCTTTCTGCACATGCAGGCGATTTTCTGCCTCATCCCAGACCACGCTTTGCGGCCCATCAATGACGTCTGCTGTCACCTCCTCACCGCGATGGGCAGGCAGGCAATGCATGAAAATGGCATCTGGTGCTGCGCATGCCATCATCTCTGCATCCACGCACCAGTCTGCAAATGCAACTCTGCGCTCTTCGTTCTCAGCCTCATAACCCATGCTGGTCCACACATCAGTGGTCACGAGGTGCGCACCTTGGCAAGCCTGCATCGGATCAGAAAATTCTCTGAGAGTGGACGAGCCGACATGACCGATTCTTTCTGGGGCCAGCCGATAGCCCGCTGGTGAAGATACATGAAGGGTAAAGCCCAACAACTCAGCGGCCTGAAGCCAGGTGTACGCCATATTGTTGGCATCCCCGATCCAGGTCACAATTTTGCCGGCAATGCTTTTGCGATGCTCAATGTAGGTGAATACATCTGCCAGAATCTGGCAGGGATGAAACTCATTGGTCAGTCCATTGATAACAGGTACCCGAGAGTGCGCTGCAAAACGTTCGATTCGCGTTTGCTCAAAGGTACGAATCATCACGATATCGACCATGCGGGAGACAACACGGGCTGTGTCCTCGATGGGCTCGGAGCGGCCAAGCTGTGAGTCCATGGTGTTCAGGTGAATCACCGAGCCACCCATTTGGTACATTCCCGCCTCGAACGACACTCTGGTGCGCGTGCTGGCTTTTTCAAACACCATGGCCAACGTACGGTCCGACAAGGGTTGGTAGGGGATGTAGCGCTTGAATCGATCCTTGATGATGCGAGCACGATCCAGGACGTAGGCAAGCTCGTCGCGGGTGAAATCCGTTAGTTGCAAGAAATGCCTGAGTGGTCCGTGTGGAGCGTGTTGAAGCGGCGTCATATGAATCGATCCATCTAAACGATAACGTTATTTGGCAAGGAAGGCCTTGATAAGCGGCACCAGTATCTCGATGATCTGGTCGGCCTCTTGGCGTGACAAAATCAGCGGGGGGAGAAGGCGAATGACTTTTTCACGGGTCACGTTGATCAGCAATCCAGCATCGAGAGCCTTCCCGACCAATTCACCGCAGGGACGAGCGAGCTCTATACCGATCATGAGACCCTGGCCACGTACTTCGTTAACCCCAGCGACACCAGAGAGTTCGCGCGACAGACCTGCCTTGAGGTAGTCGCCAACTGAGGTCGCATTTTCAAGGAGTCTTTCTTCTTCGAGTGTATTGAGGGTGGCGAGTGCGGCAGCACTCACTAGTGGTCCACCACCAAAGGTTGTGCCATGGCTGCCTGGACCCAGGATGCCTGCAGCAGGGCCGCGTGCAGCGACAGCACCAATCGGGACACCTCCACCCAGCCCCTTGGCGAGCGTGATGACGTCTGGCATCACGCCCGACCATTGGTGAGCCAGCCACTTACCCGTACGACCGATTCCAGACTGCACTTCGTCGATCATCAGCAACCAGCCGCGCTGGTCACAGAGCTTGCGCAAGCCGCGCAAGTACTCGATATCCGAGGGACGAATGCCGCCTTCGCCTTGCAGCACTTCGAGCAGCACCGCCACAACCCGGTTTTCCTTGTTACCCGCTTCCTCGATAGCCTCAAGGTTGTTGAAGGGAACCTTGATGAATCCGCCTGGCAGCGGCCCAAAGCCTGTCTTGGCTTTTTCGCTGTCCGTGGCAGCGAGTGTGCCAATCGTGCGCCCATGCCAGGATGACTCCATCGTGATGATGGTAGGAAGGTCGTTGCCCTTTTTGTATCCGTAATAGCGGGCGAGCTTGATGGCGCCCTCGTTGGCTTCTGCGCCACTATTGCCAAATAGAACTTCCGTCATGCCAGAGATGGCACAAATACGCTCTGCCAGAGCAGCTTGCAATGGAACTTCGTATAGGTTGGAGGTATGAATCACGCGCGCAGCCTGTTCGCTGATGGCATGCACCAACTTGGGGTGTGCATGACCCAGGCATGAAACGCCAATCCCAGCCAGGCCATCGAGATAGCGTCGACCCTCTGCATCCCAGAGCCATACGCCCTTGCCGTGGGAAAAAGCGACCGGAAGACGGGCGTAGATGTTGGAAAGCGCAGATGCCATGACTATTGCTCCGTTTGTTGGGGAGAAAATCCAAATGTAAAAACATCAATCATATACAATTCGCGTCGCAGGATTGTGAATCAGAAGTTTGCAATCCCATGCCAACACAAACTGGGCTGTGCATGTCTGAAGAAGGCAGATACTTCGTATTGTTTGGGCTCACCGAGTCAGGAAGCCAATTTCGACCCAGCGACTGGGCCGAGAGATTGGCTGGTGTCTTGGCTCCCTACCGACCGCCAAATATGCCTGCCAGTTTCATTACTTACTCTCCCTATGTCATGCCCAAAGTGATCCACGGGATTCGCTGTGTTGTCGTGGATGATCGCTTGCGCGATCTTGAACCGTTGGCATGGAAGTTTGTGCACGACTTTGCCCGTGACAATTCCCTGCAGACGCGCGAGGGAAGCATGCAATGGATTCAGTCTGACGAATCGAAGCCAGTGACGAACAATCCGCCGGGTCGTCCCAGTCTGGCCGATTAGCTAGGCCCGATCTCACTTAATTGGCGTGATGACCTTGCCGGTACTGAGATAAGCATCCACGTTTTCCAGCACCAGGCGTGACATTTGTGCGCGTGTTTCATGTGTTGCACTCGCGACATGCGGCATCAGCACAACGTTGTCCATTTGCTTCATCGCGTCCGGCACCTTCGGCTCATGCTCAAATACATCCAGGCCCGCACCACCCAGCGCACCATCTTGCAGTGCCTTGACCATGGCGTCTTCATCAATCACTGGGCCGCGTGCAATGTTCACGATGATGCCCTTGGGGCCTAGGGCACGCAGAACCGCTTCGTTGATCAGGTGCTTGGTGCTCGCTCCACCCACAGTGGCAACAACCAGAAAATCACTCCATTTGGCAAGCGCTACGAGAGAGTCAAAATAGGTGTATTCCACATCGCTGCGCTTGGAGCGATTGTGATACCCAATCTCCATGTCAAACCCGAACCCGCGACGCGCAATCGCATGTCCGATGCGACCCAACCCCACCACCCCAAGTTTTTTGCCACTCACCCGGGTGCCAAGTGGCAGCGTTGCGGTTTTGTTTTCCCAGTGATTGGCCCTGACCAGGCGGTCGCCTTGGCCGATGCGCCGGGCTGTGGCAATCAGCAATCCCCAAGCCAGATCGGCCACACAGTCATCAAGCACTTCTGGCGTATTGGATAGGAGGATGCCTCGCTGGCGGGCAGCATCCACATCGATGGTGTCATAACCCACGCCCCAGCTGCAGATAGCCTTGAGGTTGGGGAGCGCATCCATCAAGGATTTACGGCAACCTCCCATGGCGGAGGTGATGATCACCTCGATATTCTTGCCATGGTCACGCAAAAAAGCCTCCTTGTCAGCAATGTTCCAGAACTGATGAGCCTGGTAGCGGCGTTGGATTTCGTCATCTGCGCCAGGCGATCCTGTCAGGGCGGGGATTTGGAGAATGCGTGATGTGCTCATGGTACTTGTCTCGAGTTGTTGATTTTGATGGGTAAGAAAGCAAAACAGCCCCTGAGGGCTGTTTTATCTATTGCATCATCCAGGGTGAAATCAGGACATCGCCTTGATGGCTGATGACAGGCGGCTCTTGTGGCGAGCTGCCTTGTTTTTATGGATGATGTTCTTGTCAGCGACGCGATCAATCACGCTGGTCGCTTTTTGCAAAACGGTAGCAGCTGCAGCCTTGTCGCCGGTGGCGATGGCGGTGCGCACGTGCTTGATCGCCGTGCGGAGCATGGAGCGAAGACTGGAGTTGTGCTTGTTGCGCGCAACCGATTGGCGTGCACGTTTGCGGGCTTGGGCGGTGTTTGCCATAGTGTTCGTATTTCAGTGGATTCTGCAAAGACAGCTATTCTAGCACTAAGTCCCTGAAATGCAAACTTTATTCAGTCTTGGTGGAAACAACGGTAGCGGTTTTCGGTGCACGACGAAAATCCTTCAGCCTCAAGCCGGTCAACCAAAGAGACGCGAGATAGACGGCAAAGGCAGCACTCAACACGCCGCCCAAAAGCATTGCCCGATAAAAAGGAGTGCTTTGCAGTGCAATCCAGTTGATCTGATGCGCCGCCCAATACAAGCCGCCTCCCATCAGCAGCAGGGAAAAGGAAATCTTAATGAGAAATCCCTTCCAGCCAGAGGATGGCGCGTAAATTCCACGCTGGCGCAGGCCTCTTAAAAGTGCCGTTGCGTTGATGCAAGCCCCCAACCCGATGGCCAAGGCCAGGCCGGCATGTGCCAGCCAGGGCACAAGGACCAGATTGAGCAATTGGGTCAGCACCAGCACCATGACGGCGATTTTGACGGGTGTGCGGATGTCCTGTCGCGCATAAAAACCAGGAGCGAGGACTTTGACCATGAGTAAGCCCAGCAGGCCGACCGAATAGGCCATGACGGCCAAGCGTGTCTTTTCAACGTCCTCGGCATTGAACGCCCCGTAGTGAAAGAGCGTGGCAACCAAGCCATCCGACAACATGATCATGGTGAGCGCCGCAGGAAGGCCCAGCAATAAGACTAGCTTGAGGCCCCAGTCCAGCAACTGACTGTAGTCCGCGCGTGTCCCTTCAGCATTGACGCGAGACAGGCTTGGCAACAATACGGTTCCCAAAGCTACACCCAGCAGGGCAGTCGGAAACTCCATGAGTCGGTCAGCGAACGACAGCCAGGTCACGCTTCCAGGGGTGAGCCAAGTCGCAATGTTGGTATTGATGAGCAGCGAGATTTGAGCGACTGAAACGCCCAGCGTGGCTGGCAACATCTGGCGCAGGATTCGTCTGACCGTGGTGTCCTTGACCGCATTGGATACGCTCAAGGAGAACCTGGGTCGCAAGCCAATTCTCGCCAGTGCCACCCATTGAACGGTGAGCTGGGCGATGCCACCTGCCATGACCCCGATGGCAAGTGCATAAATGGGCTGAGCAAGGTGCGAGGAGAGCAATAAACTCGCCAGGATCATGGCAAGATTGAGCAAGACCGGCGTAAAGGCTGGAACGGCAAAGCGCCTCCAGGTGTTCAGTACACCAGAGGCAAAGGCAATCAGGGACATGCAGATGATGTAGGGAAACATCACCCGAGTCATCCATACTGCAGCCTCAAATTCAGCATGACGTTCAGCTGTGCCCAGGCCACTGGCCATCGCCATCACAACAAACGGTGCCCCGATCACCCCGATCAGCGTCACCAAGGTCAAGGTCAGAGACAGGACTAGAGCAACCCGGTCCAGCAGGGTTTGCACTTCAGATTCACTTCGTGTGGATTTGGCCTCACCCAGAATTGGCACAAAGGCTTGCGCAAAGGCACCCTCTGCAAACAATCTGCGCAACAGGTTCGGTATGCGAAACGCAACCCAAAAGGCATCTGTCAGTGCTCCCGCACCGAAGGCGCGGGCAATGATAATGTCACGCGCCAATCCGGTTATCCGGGACAGCAGCGTCAGGCTGCTGACCGTAGCGGTGGCGCGCAACAGGCTCATTTGGGTGGCATGCGAATGGCGCCGTCCAGGCGGATGGTTTCGCCGTTGAGCATGTCGTTGGTCACGATCTGGTGAACCAGCTTGGCATAGTCTTCTGGACGGCCCAGGCGAGAAGGGAAGGGAATGCTGGCTGCGAGAGCATCCTGAACGTTTTGCGGCATGCCAAACATCATGGGGGTGCCAAAAATTCCTGGCGCAATCGTCACGCAACGGATGCCGAGCGGCGCCAAATCCCTTGCGATGGGAAGTGTCATGCCAACCACGCCCCCCTTGGAAGCGGAGTAGGCCGCCTGGCCAATCTGACCATCATAAGCAGCGACAGATGCCGTATTGATGAGCACGCCACGTTCGCCTGTCGGCTCTGGCGTGTTTTTGCTCATCGCCTCGGATGCGATCCGGATCATGTTGAACGTGCCAATCAAATTGATGCTGATGACCTTCTGGAAAAGATCCAGCGCATGTGCTCCGTTTTTGCCAACGGTCTTGGCGGCCGGTGCGATGCCGGCGCAGTTGACGAGTCCAAACAGGTTGCCCAGCTCAAGCGCAGCGGCGACTGCGGCCTTGGCATCTGCCTCCTGGGTGACATCGCAGTGAACATAACGCTGGCCGATGTCTTTGGCAAACGCGTTGCCAGCCTCGTCCTGAACGTCTGCAAGCACCACGCGGGCGCCGTTGGCCACGAGCATGCGCGCAGTTCCTGCTCCTAGGCCTGAGGCACCGCCCGTCACAATGAATACTTTGTTTTGAATGTCCATGTCTTGCTGCCTTGATGATGGTGACAAATGTCGGTTGGCTGAGATTGCAGAACGTCAAAGTCAGGCATGACGTTCATCAGCTGTCGTCCTAGGGCGATCAGCTCAGCGCGGCAAAGATACGCTGGCGGATTTCGTCGACTGAGCCAACCCCTTGAACCTTGCTGTAGCGTGGGGCGAGGGGGTCTTGGGTATTTGCCCAGCTGGCGTAGTAATCCACAAGCGGACGTGTCTGGTTGCGGTAGACCTCGAGTCGGTGACGGACAGTGTCCTCCTTGTCGTCGTCCCGCTGCACCAAGGGCTCACCAGTGACGTCATCCTTTTCAGGGATCTTAGGAGGG
>Ga0255184_1000705_pt1 | contig 10560 bp, 11 predicted proteins | sample Miss_Cont_RepA_0_FD_189954 | JGI IMG/M metagenome (GOLD analysis project Ga0255184, IMG submission 189954) | Freshwater microbial communities from Mississippi River, Louisiana, United States - Miss_Cont_RepA_0h | ecosystem: Environmental > Aquatic > Freshwater > River | place: USA: Louisiana...
AAAGGCAGGTTGCACCGGTGGCAGCGGTCGTGGATGTGCTGCAGACACCTGCCTTTCTTTGCCGCCAAACGGACTTCATCCAGGCTTGCGCGTCCAGTGGCAAGCCCGTCAACATCAAAAAGGGCCAGTTTCTTGCACCTCATGACATGCTTCAGGTGGTCAACAAGGCCCGCGCGGCTGCCAAGGCTGCCGGTGTGGCCGAGGACATCATGGTGTGCGAGCGTGGGGCCTCCTTTGGATACAACAACCTGGTGTCTGACATGAGGTCGCTGGCCATCATGCGCGAAACAGGCTGTCCTGTTGTGTTTGACGCCACCCATTCGGTACAGTTGCCTGGTGGACAGGGTACTTCCTCTGGCGGTCAACGCGAGTTTGTCCCTGTCCTGGCCCGGGCTGCCGTGGCTGCCGGGATCAGCGGCCTGTTCATGGAAACACATCCGGACCCTGCGCGTGCGATGTCCGATGGCCCCAATGCTGTACCGTTGAATCACATGCAGAGCCTGTTGTCGACCTTGATCGAGATTGATCGCGTCGTCAAAAGACAGGGTTTTCTCGAGAGCTCGATTGCTTGACCTTGTTTGATGGGCTGCAATGCCCGTGGACTTGTTTTACAGAAGTGAATTTCTTTTTAATCTGTTATCAGGAACGACTTTCATGAGTGCAATTGTTGACATTATCGGCCGTGAAATTCTTGACTCGCGCGGCAACCCGACCGTCGAATGCGATGTTTTGCTGGAGTCCGGCGCCATGGGTCGTGCCTCTGTGCCGTCTGGTGCCTCCACCGGGACTCGCGAGGCAATCGAGCTGCGTGATGGGGACAAGTCACGTTACCTCGGCAAGGGCGTATTGCGCGCAGTGGAAAACCTGAACACCGAGATCTCTGAGGCGCTCATGGGTCTGGATGCGCAGGAGCAGACTTTTTTGGATCGCACCCTGATTGAGCTTGATGGCACCGAGTCCAAGGAGCGCTTGGGTGCCAATGCCATGTTGGCTGCCAGCATGGCGGTCGCCCGTGCGGCGGCGGATGAGTCTGGGTTGTCCCTCTATCGCTACTTTGGCGGCAGTGGCCCCATGAGCATGCCTGTACCGATGATGAACGTCATCAATGGAGGTGCGCATGCCAACAACACGCTTGACCTGCAAGAGCTGATGATCCTGCCGATTGGTGCCCGCAGTTTCCGCGAGGCGCTCCGTATGGGTGCGGAGACTTTTCATGCGCTCAAGAAATTGATCAATGACCAGGGCATGTCGACCGCGGTGGGTGACGAGGGCGGTTTTGCTCCGAATGTTCCGAACCACGAGGCTGCGATTCTGTTGATTTTGCGTGCAATTGAGCAGGCAGGCTATGAGCCTGGCACACAGATTGCACTGGGTCTGGACTGTGCCGCCTCCGAGTTTTACAAGGATGGCAAATACCATCTGGCTGGCGAGGGTGGCATTTCCCTGTCATCGCAAGAGTTTGCCAACCTCTTGTCCGCTTGGTGCGACAAGTACCCCATCATCTCCATCGAAGACGGCATGGCAGAAAACGATTGGGATGGCTGGAAGTTGCTGACCGAGCAACTCGGCCGCAAGATTCAGCTTGTCGGTGACGATCTGTTTGTGACCAACACCAAGATCCTCAAGCAGGGTATCGACCAGGGGATTGCCAACTCCATCCTCATCAAGATCAATCAGATCGGCACGTTGACCGAGACGTTTGCCGCCATCGAAATGGCCAAGCGTGCAGGCTACACTGCTGTGGTGTCGCACCGCTCTGGCGAAACCGAGGACTCCACGATTGCTGATATCGCGGTTGCCACCAATGCCATGCAGATCAAGACGGGCTCCCTGTCACGCTCTGATCGCATGGCCAAGTACAACCAATTGCTTCGCATTGAGGAAGAGTTGGCTGAGGTTGCCACCTATCCTGGCCGCGACGCGTTCTACAACTTGCGCTGAGGCGCTCACAACCAGCACGGCTTGTCCGTGCTGCAGCCAATGAGGCGTTATGCGTCTGCTGTTGCTGGTGCTGGTCCTTCTGGTTGCCCTGATCCAATACCCGTTGTGGTTGGGTCGGGGCGGGTGGTTTGCTGTCTGGGACTTGCAGCGCCAGGTCGGCGCACAGCGCAGCATCAATGATGGACTGCGTGCTCGCAATCAGGCGCTTCACGCCGAAGTTGAGGACTTGCGCACAGGCACCGAGGCTGCCGAAGAGCGGGCCCGCGCTGAGCTTGGCATGATGCGTCAGGGTGAAGTGTTCGTCCAGATTTTGCCGCCAGGCGTGGCACCCCCTGAAGTCAAGCCCCCTCGCAACACCAAGCCTGTTGCCCCCCAACAGCAGCAGCGCCCTCAACCCCGTTGATGTACCCGGGCCAGGTCACTTTTCCGAAGGGAAAAGCGCTTGGGACAGAATGAACATGATGGCTGTACTCCAGCCAAATGAAAAAAGTCCTGATACCGCCATGATGATGGTCAGTAGTTGCCATTCTGTTGGGAGTGGGTCCGTTGTGAATCCAACCGTTGTGTAAGTGCTGCCCGCAAAGACCATCGCATGATGTTCGTTTGTGATGATGCCTGAGAGGTAGGTGAACTCTCCCCATGCATAGATTTGAATCAGGTGCGAGATCAGCAGCACTACGATGCTGAGAAAAAAGATCAACTGGGCAGCGATCTTCCGCTTTTCACGAATCAAATCCTGAATGGATGCCTTAAATCGCGTTGTGACGAGCAGCACAAAAAAAGCGTGCACCACCAAACACAACAAAAGCATCCCGCAACCCAGCAGAAAAGCCTGGAAATTGAACACATATGAGGTCGCATTCATCCCCATGATCTACTGACGGTAGGCAGCCCAGACATTGACATCAAAGCCGGTGGATTCACGCCACTTTTTCAGAGCGTCCGACTCCAGCGGGAAAACGAGCGGACTGGCCAAGTCAGCACGGCGTCCCGCAATGAGCTTTGACTGGTTCATCCAGTAGTTGTTGCCAAGCGTTGTGAACGTCAGTGAGGCAACCTCTTCCTTGTCAATGGAGGCAACAACTGGCACCTCCAATGAATCAATTGGGTTGATAGTGAACACGCCACTGGATCCAAGGTTGCCGTTGCCGACCGAGTTGGCCACTACGGTGTAAGCCTGAGCGGTTTTAGCGGCGGCATACCAGAACACCATGGTGTTGCCTGCGTAGGGGTGATCAAACAGTCCAGCGGCATCTTGCAAGCGTCCGCCATACTGCCCGGACCAGGCTACCGGCGCGGCAATCATGTCTGCACGCTTCACTGCCAACACCCCCGAGACCTCGGGAAACCGGAAATCATCGTTGAGCATGATGCCGATCTTGCCAATGGGAGTCTCAAAAACAGGGAGCTCGTCTCCAGCAGTCAGGAATCCAGCGTCTTGTGGATCCAGGTGTGTTTGTCGGTAGCTGCCCACCAACTTGCCGTCCGGCGCAAGCAGCACCGCAGTGTGATAACAATGGTCAGCATCTTGTTCGATGAAGCTCGCCACTAGATACGATTTGAGGCGAACCGCAAGGTCGCTGGCGGCTTGGGTGGATTTGCCCAGTTTTTTTTCTGCCACTTTTCTTACTGTGTCACTGGTGACAGGACCGCAGAATGAAAACGCTGGCAGCACGACCAGGCTTGGGCTGGTGGTTGAAGCTGAGCTGGAGGCTTGGGTTTGCAGTGTTTTGATGATCGCGGCACAACGTCCCAAGTTTCCATCAAAGTCACCAGCGTCAATCCGATACTGGATGGCTTGCGCGTGGATGGAGCAGGATTGCTTGGTGGCAGCCGTATCAGTGGGCGCACGATAAAAGGCGAGCGCTTTGTAAAGCGCCGGGCGCCGGCGAGCCAGTGATGCTTTCTGGCTGTTTTCAAAGCGTGCAGGATCGATCATTCCGTAGAGGATCGTTGGCTTTTCCGACATCGTTTTGTCGTAGTCTGTAGAGGATGCGTGCGCAATGCGCTCGCCATCTGCTTGCCAGATGGAGGCGGACCCACCATAGGTCACGGAAATGCCTGTCGTCGGGTTGCTCTCGGCATTGCTGCGATCCGCCGCAACCATGGCCAGTCCGTTCCAGGCACACTGGTGTTGAACGGCCGCAATCGTGGAGTGCTTGCCAGCGGCCTCTGCACCGAGCTCGGGCAGAACCCTGTCCGAAGAGCAGATGTAGGCGATGATGTCACAGCCCTTGACAGCAGCCACCCGGGCTGGCTCCCAATAGGTATCGTCATAGCAAATGATCATGGTGATGCGACCTAGCTCGGTCTCAAACACCGGGTAACCCGTATTGCCTGGCACAAACCACAACACGTCTGAGGGGTTTAGTCCGTTTTTCCGATATTTGCCAATGAAACCCTGCGGGCCAACCAGTGCCCCCGTGTTGTAGGTCAATCCGGTGTCGCAGTCGATTTCGGCGATGCCGATGGCAATATAGCAATGGTATTGCTTGGCGACAGCGCTCAATGCATCGGTTGTCTTGCCAGGGACGGTGTCCATGTAGGGCAAAAACTGATCGAGGTCTTTGTAGATGTATCCGGAGACAGCGGCTTCCGGCATGACAATGAGACGAGCGCCATTTTTGGCAGCCTCCTCGGCCAAGGATGCCGCAGCGCTGATGTTTTTCTCAAACTCCATGAATTCAGGGTTGAATTCAATGGCAGCCACTTTGAAGGGTACGGTTGGGGCGGTCATGCAATCTCCGTTTCAGGCAGACATGTCGTTGCTCTCGAACGGCCACTTGGGAGAAGGCCAACCGCGAAGCACACTGGTCACATAAAGGGCTGCAGTCAGCGGGACGGCGACTGCAGTGGCAAGGTAAAAGCTGGTATAGACCGTCAGACCATAAAACACCAAGCTGCCAACGATCAAAGCCGAGGCAAACCAGTGAGCCTGGCTAAAGACAGCCGAACGATGGCTGGTGAGTGCGTCCAAGGCCATTCCACCTACCGAGGCCGTCAGTACCCCACACAAAATGATCGATACGAAGGGTGCCTCAAATATCAATGCTTTTTGACAGCCAATGCATATCAGCAAGCCAATCGCGACCCCGCGAAGGACTAGATAGGGCACCTTGGTGGAAATGAATCGGTAGAAGAGAAATGCACCGATGAGGGTGGCAAACAGAATCCAGGGAAGATAATAGGGTCCAAATATCGCGACAGGTTTTTGTCCAAGCAATAGGTCCCGGACCATGCCTCCGCCTGCGCCACCCAGAATGCCTGCAAAGATGGTTCCTGCAATCGGAACGTTGCGGCTACGAGCTGTTGCCGCCCCATAGATGGCAGTTGTGGACATCGCAGTCACATCCACCCACAGGGGCAACTCTGGCATGTTTTCAATCATGGTGGATAGTGATTTTTATCAAAAGGGCAAACGATTCTAGCACCCAAGTGCTGGACTGAAACACCCTTTCATCAAGGGCTGATGCAGCACATCAGTGAGCGACATTGTTCGGCCAAATCGGGATGCAGGAGAGCGAAATCGTCCTCATTGGCCAAGCTGTCCGCTGTGAAGGATGATTGAGGCCACGTCATTAAATTTTGCTTGTGATTCTGCTTGTCCTTGTGATGTTGACCGTGATGGCTGCCCTGAACAAGACGGGGTAAGCGATCCACTGCGGCTACCATGGCCTGCATTTGCCGTGTTGAGCGGCTAGCATGGAAATCACTTTGCATGGCAGCCTGATGGGTCACGCGTGTATTGGCTGACCGCAACCATCGGCGAAACCAAGGGCTGATCAGACGATGTTGATAGGTCAGCTCAACCAGGATCACGTTGGCTTGGTAAATCGTTTTTCCAGAGGTGGGTCCGAGACCCCCTGGCCACTGAGACGACAGGCGTTGGTGTTGCTCCCGCTGGGAATCGTTGCGAATGACTGCTTGGCCATGCTGCGCCGAAAGAAATGGGTCCCGGAAATCCATCAAGGTGTTTGTATCTGGCTCAACGATGCGCAACGACCAAGGCTCGGTCAGCCTTGAGTGGCGGACGGAGACAAACGCTTGCTCAAGCGCGTGCTGCGTACCGTGTTCGGCAACGGCGATGCGCATCGATTCGTGCAACGCCAGTTTGCACAACTGCCTCACCACACCCCAATATGAAAATTCCAGAATGGCTGTTGCAAGCAACATCATCAAGAGAAGGGACAGGGTGGTTTCGATGGCAGCAGCCCCACACTCGGGCGGCATGCGAATAGGGCGAGGGGCAGGCATACCTGCCAGTTTGCCGATTCGCTTGATTGGAGGCTATTCGTGTCGACACTTGCACGTGTTGTGTTCAGTGCCTGGTTTTTCCATCGACAGAGGAGATTTGACGAAATAGGCCTATAGCGTCCACTGCGTCAAATCCATAGGGTTTGCCGCAAAATTCGCATGACACGTCAATACGTCCCTGCTCAGCGAGAATACCGTTGACCTCTTCTTCACCCAGCATGCGCAGCATGTCGACCACGCGTTCTCGTGTGCAACCGCAGGACCATTGCACCTCACGAGAATCAAAGGCCAGAAGAGACTCCTCCCAAAACAGTCGATGCAACAGCGTGTCCTGGTCAGTCGCGAGCAGTTCTGATTGCTGAATGGTGGCGCCCAGCATGCAGGCCCTCTCCCAGGAATGATCCGCACGCTCCTTGTCGGAGGCCTGAGAGCCCCCTTGAAGCGGGAGTTGCTGCACCAGCAGGCCTGCACTTGAGGAGGCGTCGGCAGCGAGCCAGATCCTTGTCTGTAGCTGCTCAGATCGAAGCATGTACTCTTCGAGTGCGAGTGCAATGGTGTCTGCCTCCAGCGGCACGATACCCTGATAGGGTTGACGTCCAGGCCTGTTTTTTGGGGGATCCAGCACAACGATGAATCTGGCCCCACCGTTAGGGTTGACGAGAGTTTGCAGCGTTCCGTCAGCCGGTATCGGCCGGTCTCTTAGCTTGACCGTCGCGCGGATGGACATGTCGGACCGACACTCGGCCACCATGAGCGCAATCGCACCATCCCCTTGCAACTGCAACAGCAGAGAGCCATCGAACTTGATGTTGGCTGCCATCAGCGTGGCTGCAGCCACCAGCTCACCCAGCAGCCTGGTCACACAGGGTGGATGATGGTGATGAGATAGAGACTGCTGCCAAGCCGTGGTCAGGCGAACCGACTCGATACGGACACTGCGGTCCTCAAACAGAAACTTTTTGATTGAATCAGACATATCGGCATCTTAGCCGATCTACCCTCAGCAGATCTTCCTGAGCTTCTGGCGATACATCTGCGCCCGATCGACATATACCTGCGTGTTGCGATGAAGATTCTGGATTTCTTCCTCGGACAGTGTGCGAAGGATTTTGCCCACGCCAATCACCAAGCTGCCGTCCGGGATGTCTTTGCCCTCAGGGATGATCGCGCCTGCGCCAATCAAGCAGTTTTTGCCGATCTTTGCGCGATTCAGGATGATGGCCTGCATGCCAATCAGCGAGCCCGATCCAATCGTGCATCCGTGGAGCATGGCTTGGTGGCCAATGGTGACATTTTCCTCGATGATCAGTGGCGTGTCAGGATCCACATGCAGCACACTGGATTCTTGAACGTTACTGCCGCGGCCAATGTGAATGCGGGTATTGTCACCACGGATGCTGACATTGGCCCAAACGCTGGCTCCCGCTTCAATCACGACATCTCCAATGATGTCCGCGGAGTCAAAAATGAAGGCAGTCGGGTCGATTTGGGGCTTGTGTTGATCGAGTTGATAGATGGCCATGCGATTGAGGCTTCAGGATGAATTTGAAGAAAGGGGTTGTTCTGGTGGCTTGTCGGCAACGGATGGGCTTGCGGAGGTTGGTGTGCCTGATGACTTCGTTTGACTGGACTGGCTGGACTGGCTGGACTGGCTCAGCGGCTTGGATGACAGCGACGCGGAAGTTTTGCTGCCAGCCGTAACGAAAGAACGCCCCGCCTCGAGTTGGCGCAGGACCTTGCGTTGAATCTTTCCCGTGACCGTCATGGGCAGGTTGTCAATGAACTCAATCTCCTTGGGATACTCATAAGGTGCCAAGCGTTGACGCACCAGTTCCTGAAGAGCTGAGGTCATCGCATCACGATCGCAGCCAGCATGCTCCGCTGTCAGCACAACAAAGGCTTTCACGACTGCCCCGCGCTCAGCATCGGGCTTTGGTACGACTGCCACATTGGCAACGGCAGGATGCTCAAGCAGGCAGTTTTCGATTTCCCCGGGTCCAATTCGATACCCTGATGACTTGAAGACGTCATCGGCTCGACCGGCGTACCAATAATATCCATCTGCATCGAGACGAGCCAAGTCACCGGTGCGGCACCAGTCTCCAGCAAATTTTTCGGCTGTTGCCGTTTCGTTTTTCCAATAACCGAGAAAAAGAATGGGGTCAGGGTGTCCGTGAATATCTTCGCGATGCAAAGCGATCTCGCCGACTTCCCCAAGCTTGACTGGCTGCCCATCCTCGTCGATGAGGGCCAGTCGATGTCCCGGGTAGGCCCGCCCCATGCTTCCAGGCTTGGCAGGCCATTTGAGGTGGCTGTTGCCAATCAGATAGTTCATTTCTGTTTGACCAAACATTTCGTTTGGGGTGAGGCCCAGCTCAGTTTGGCACCATTGAAATACGGTTTCGCCAACACTTTCCCCGGCACTCATCAGTGCTCTGAGCGACAGGTGATATGTCTCTCTCGGACGAGGCACTGACTTCATCATCTGCTTGAGGGCAGTGGGAAACAAAAAGGTGTTGGTGACGCGATAGCGCTCCATGACCTCAAATGCGCGCTCGGCAGAGAATCGCCCCTGTGTGCCCACAATCGGTTGCCCGAAATAGAGGGTGGGCAGCAGGGCATCCATCAGTCCACCTGTCCACGCCCAATCGGCTGGGGACCAAAAGACATCGCCTGGCTGAGGAAACCAATTTTGGGAGGCAACAAAGCCAGGTAGGTTGCCCATCAGGGCACGGTGCGGAATCAATGCGCCTTTAGGGGCGCCTGTTGTGCCGGAGGTATACAAAAGAATCGCTGGGTCACTTGCCCGGGTCTGAACTGCCTTGAAATCGGTTGACTGTCTGGCCAAGAGGCTTTTCCAAGGGAGCACGCGTTCATCTGGGACATCGATTCCGACTAGCTGTGTCAGCTTGGGGCACCTAGCGAGAGAGGAGAGCAGGTTGGCGCCAGAGGTTTCATCAAATAGCGCAACGCGGCATTCTGCATCCTTGAGACGCTGTTCAAGCGCCTCCGGACCAAACAGGCTGGAGAGGGGGAGGACGACAGCCCCAACGCTATAAATTGCAATGTGCGCCACCAATGTTTCCGGACGCTGACCCATGATGACGGCCACCCGGTCGCCTGACTGAACGCCCATCCGAACCAGCCCGTTGGCCAGCTGGTTGGCAGTCTGTGAGAGCCGTTCGTAGGTCCACACCTCGCGCTGCCCTGATTCTCTCTCGTAAAAGAGGGCGATCCGCCTGGCGTCTGCCGAACTTTCTGCCCATCGATGGCAACATTCGACACCGATATTGAAGTGGGTCGGGATCAACCAGCGGAAGGTTTCGTAAAGCGACTGATATTGGTCGGACATGTCCGGGCACGGATAAGATGGGATCACTGCCGTAGCATGGCTCAGCCAGGCAATCTTCGCAAGGAATGTTTGTGCCTTATCGCAACACTTAAGGGTTTTTACTGATCTTGACGGGAGGCGGAACGTGGATCAGACGCGTACCAGAGATCAGGTCATGAGCGAATTGCCTGCCTGGTGTAAAGAAGGTGGGTATGAAGTTCATGAAAGGGGCGGCAACAATCAGCAGGTCAACCGACGCCCATCCGGTTAGGGCAGATAGACCCCATATACCCAATGCAGCGAAAAGAGGAAGCACCCACATCAAAACATATCGCATCAGCAACTGACCTGTGCGGGCTGGTAATCCATCGGCTCCCACCAGACGCATATCCCATGCTTTCATGGGCAAGGTCTGACCGCTTCGCCGCCAACACAGAAAAAAATAGACCCCGATAGCCACAAACAACACAAGCTGGCGGGCATGCCGCAGCATCAGAGCGTGCTTGCTCTGCGTGAGGGTATCAAAGAGGTAAGCCGCCAGAAACACCACGCCAAACAACAACACTCCCTCGTACATCATGCAAGCGAAGCGGCGCGAGCGCGGTGGGGCGTCCTGAACTGGTCGGCTAGAGGTTGGGTAAGGCGGGGAAACCGGGGATGTCGTCTTGCTCATCCCCGAATTATCCCGCACTTTGCCAGTTGGCGTGAATTGGGAAAGATGGCTGAAAAAAGAAACAAACTGGAAGGATCACCAGCCTGCCATCCGTGCAGTCAAGCAAAGGAGGATCAAACCAGCTGTGTCTCGGTGCACTTAGAGCGGGCAGCAACCAGGTCGCGGCTCATTTCGACCACAGCATTCGCAACGCGCTTGATGAAGCGAATGGGATGAATCTGTTCCTGCTCTTCGAAAGCCGCAGCCAACAACTGGCGCTCGAGATCATCGGTCAGTCGGGTAGTGGAGGTGATGCTGATGGTGGTGTTCATGGTGGTTTCCTTGAATGTGTTTGGTTAAACCGGCAAACTCATTAGGGTTT
>Ga0255184_1000709_pt1 | contig 10537 bp, 7 predicted proteins | sample Miss_Cont_RepA_0_FD_189954 | JGI IMG/M metagenome (GOLD analysis project Ga0255184, IMG submission 189954) | Freshwater microbial communities from Mississippi River, Louisiana, United States - Miss_Cont_RepA_0h | ecosystem: Environmental > Aquatic > Freshwater > River | place: USA: Louisiana...
GGGCTTGCCAACGATTGCGGTGGGCCTCATCACCGAGCCCGAGGAGGCCGAGGCGATTCTGGAAAAAGGCGAGGCCGACATGGTGGCTCTTGCGCGTGGCATCCTGTTTGACCCCCGCTGGGGATGGCATGCTGCTGCCAAGCTCGGCGGACAGGTCAAGGCTCCAGAGCAATACTGGCGCTCACAGCCACGCGGACTGTCCACGCTGTTTGGTGACGTGAAAATCGGCCAGCGTTGATCCAATAGGCGCAATCAGTCCCGAAAATTGTTGAACTGCAGCGGCAGGTCAACGTCGGTTTTTTTCAATAACGCGATGGCTGCTTGAAGGTCATCGCGTTTTTTTCCGGTCACGCGCAGCTTGTCGCCATTGATCTGGGTCTCGACCTTGAGCTTGGCCTCCTTGATGGCAGCGATCAGCTTTTTGGAAACCGGTTGCTCGAGTCCCTGCTTGATGGTGACCTTTTGCCGGGCACCACCCAGGTTTTCAATGGGATCAGCCGCGTCAATCGCACGCGGATCAATGGAGCGGGCGGAAAAACGGCCACGCAAAATATCGATCATTTGCTTGAGCTGAAACGCACTCGGTGCACTCAAGTTCACCACGTAGTCCTCAAGCTCAAACTTGGCATCTGAGCCCTTGAAGTCAAATCGGGTGGCCAACTCACGGTTGGCCTGGTCTACGGCGTTGGTCAGCTCGTGCTTGTCGACTTCGGAAACGACGTCAAAAGATGGCATGTTGTACTGTCCTGACAAAGTGCTGCGGGATATGGCAGCCAATGTGGATATTGTAAGCAATCAGGCACTAGAATGACCCGCTGACAGGCGCTTTCCCCAGCCTGAACTTTGGGCCGTCAGCAAGGATCCCACTATGACCGACGCCAGCGGTGTCATCACCCAGATGTTTATCTACCCCGTCAAGTCCTGCGCAGCGCTCAGTGTCGAGCATGCTCAGGTGACGGCAACTGGGCTGGCTTATGACCGCGACTGGATGATCGTCGACCAGGATGGCCTGTTTTTGACGCAGCGCCAGGTGCCACACCTCTGCTGGATCAGCCCTTCCTTGGATGGCAACACCTTGACGCTGAATGCGCCTGGCGTCGGTGCGCTGCAAGTGCCGCTGGATGCAGAGGGAAGCGCCAGGCAGGTCCAGGTGTGGCGTGACACGGTCGAAGCCATCGACATGGGCAGAGACGCCCAGCAATGGCTCGACGAATACCTGCAGATCCCAGGCAAACAGTTCAGCCTGGTGCGTTTTTCAGGGCGAGGCGTCAGAACCAGTGACTTGACCTGGACGCGAGGCACACCTTACCCCAATCATTTCAGCGATGGTTTTGCCATCAACGTCTTGAGCCAGCGCGCCATGGTCGAGCTGAACGAGCGCTTAGCTGAACAAGGCCTTGAGCCTGTCGACGTCCTGCGGTTTCGACCCAACATGGTGCTTGAGGGTCTGGAGGCGCACGAGGAGGATGACGTGGAGGCATTGAGCATCGACACTGTTGCAGGTCCCATCGTGATCAAACTCGTCAAGCCCTGCCCTCGCTGTCCCATCCCCAATATCGATCCTCACACTGCCATCAGCTCACCCGAGGTCGGTCAGACCCTGGCAGGCTATCGCGCACTTGCCAACATGGATGGCGCCATCTGCTTTGGCATGAATGGTGTCATCAAGACGGGGGCTGGGCTCACCAGCCATGTGGGACAAGCCTTCACCGCTCGCTATCGCTGGTGACGCATGACTAACCAATCCTCTCAATCCAACCAAGTGCTCTGCGCCCAGCAAGAGGCCACGTTCGCCGGCCCGCTGAAGCGATGCCGCCATCCTTCCCTTCAGATGTGGATCGTGCTGCTGTGTTGTGGGCTGCTGCTCTGTATGATGGGACGGGTCCAAGCCACCGAATCCAAGGCGATGCTTCAATCTCTGCACCAGCCTGTCCCGGGCGGTGTCGCCGTCATTTCGCTGGGATCTCACCGCACGCCCCCCAAGGTCACCTACGCAGGCAAGCCCGTCATGGTGGTTCAGGATGCCGCCCCAAACCAGTGGATCGCTCTGGTCGGCATCCCGCTTTCCAACACCCAACCCTCGCAATCCATTCAAGTGCAAACGGCAGCGGGTTCACGCGAGATCACATTTGAGGTCAAGCCCAAGCGATACCGTGAGCAGCGTATCACCTTGAAAAACGCACGACAGGTCAACCCCCTGCCCGATGATCTGGAGCGCATCAAGCGCGAGCTCGAGATTCAGAACGAAGCTTACCGTTCGTTTCGCGCGGAGTCGCCTAGCAACCTGATTCTGGATCGACCGGTACAGGGCAAGCTTTCCAGCCCCTTTGGCCTGAAGCGATATTTCAACGGTGAGGCCCGCAACCCCCATTCCGGCCTGGATTTTGCTGCTCCCACTGGCACACCTGTTCACGCGCCGGCAGCGGGCACCATCACCTTGGTCGGGGATTATTTTTTCAACGGAAAAACCGTGTTCATCGACCACGGCCAAGGCATGGTGAGCATGCTGTGCCATCTGTCAGCGATCGATGTCAAGCAGGGTGATCGGGTGGCCAGAGGCCAGCTGGTCGGTAAAGTCGGCGCCACGGGGCGCGCCACCGGCGCACATCTGCACTGGAACGTCAGCCTCAACGACGCCCGGGTGGACCCAGCGATTTTTATCGGGGCGTTTGTTCCCTGAAATCTGAGCCGACAAAGATCGTGCCCGCAGCAATCACCGAGGCGTTTGTCCCCTGAACACCGACTGGATCGTCTCACGTCGGGCAGCCACCATCTCCAGCACTGCTTCCTCTGGGACACCGATTGATGACAGCGCCATGCCGGATAGCTGCAGGCTGGACTCCATGGTTTCAGGAACGACCTGAGTGGCACCCGCCTTGGCCAATGCCAAGGCATGACGCTCATCATGGGCACGCGCAATGATGGGAAGCTTGGCGTATTGCTCGCGGATCACACGCACCGCGCCTAGCGAGGAAGCGGGATCATTGATGGTCAGCACCACCACCTGAGCGCGTTCAGGCGCGAGCTTGTGCAGGAGCTCGTGCTGGGAAATGTTGCCCACGAAAATCGGCAGCTTGCCAGCACCGAGCTTGACTGCCGTCGGATCGCTGTCTACCACGATGGTGGCAACATTCTGTTTGTCCAGTGCTGCCACTACCTCTTGGCCGACACGACCATAGCCCACGACGATGACGTGCTGATTCATGGTGTCGATTTCGGCCGCATCGGGTTGCTGCGCATCGTGTTTGGGATAGCGCTTTTCGATCAATCGAGAAAGACCCGTGCCCAGCTTGGCCGACATGGGGGTCAAAAACATGGAAATGCCAACGATGAGCAGCAAGGTTTGGCCGTGCTCGCCCCCAACGAAACCACTGGCTATCGAGACACTGACCACGACAAACGCAAACTCCCCGCCCTGCCCGAGCAGCACGCCCCCCTCAGCAGCACAGGGCCAGGGCAAGCCGCCTGCTCGAAGGACCAGCCCAGCAATCAGCGACTTCAGAGCCATCAGTCCGATCGCCAGCCCCAGCATCTTGAGTGGCTCTGCCAGCAGGACAGACACGTCGATGCTCATGCCAACAGACAAGAAGAACAATCCCATCAATAGACCAGTAAAGGGCTCGATCATCAGTGCCACGCGATGCCGAAACTCCGTCTCTGCCAACAGCAGGCCTGCCAGCAGCGCACCCATCGCCATCGAGAGCCCGATCGCCCAGGTTGCTGCCGCTATGCCCAGCGTAGCCAGCAAGACCAATGCGAAAAAGGTCTCCGCACTGCCATCGGCGTTCAAGTGATAAAAAACGGGCCGCAGGATTTTCCTGGCGATCACGTAGATCAGTCCGACTGACACCACGCTTTTGAGGATCACCAGGCCCAGCACCATCCAGATCGGCTGGGTGGTGTCATGATGTTGCAGGCCCAACATCCCGACCAGCAAGAGCATGGGCACCACCGCCAGGTCCTGCAAGAGCAGCACAGAAAACACCCCTCGCCCCATGGGTGAAGCCAGCTCATGTCGCTGGCGCAACAGCTGCATCACCACAGCAGTCGATGAAAATGCCAGGACAAAGCCCTGCACCACCGCGGAGGAAAAACGCACCTCATACATCCATGCCGCAATGCCAGCGATCACCAGTGCGGTCAGCACCATTTGCGCCACACCCACGCCAAACACCCACTTGCGCAAGGCTAGCAGGCGTTGAATCGAGAGCTCCAAGCCAATGGTGAACATCAAAAAGATGATGCCCAACTCAGCCAAGCTGGCGACCGCCTCGGGACGTTGAAATGTGAACCACGACATCCAGGGCCAAATGTCATCGAACTGGCCGGCACCATATGGGCCCACCAGCATGCCAGCTGCCAGAAAGCCCAGCACCTGGTTGACGCGAAACCTGGCCAAGAGGGGAATGAGCAAGCCGGACAATGCCAAGAACAGCATCACTTCCCGAAAATGCGGAAGAGCAGCGTGTTCAGCCATGAGACCTCACAAAAAGCGATCGAGCAATCGACGGCTGTGCTTGTCCAGTGTCAGGATATCCCGCAGCAAAAAGTGCAGGCCATGACTGTCTGTGATCATCATGGTGTTGGGCCCCAGACGACGGATATCCTCTTCACCTTTGAGCGTGAAAGAGGTTGTGCCACGGTCAGTCATCACGTCCCAGACACTGGGAGTCGAAAACGTCGAAACAGAGACGATTCGCTGGATTTCCGGCACGAGCTCGCGCGAAGCAAGCTCCTCGAAAATCAATCCTCTGACATCCTGCGGCAACTGAGCAGGATGATCGATCCAGGCGACCTCCTTGCCATCGTTGCTCATGATGGCCATGCCAAATTCGGCATGGGTAATGGGAAAGGCACGAACAGGCACCACACCCTCATGGACTTGGCCATCAGGCAGTGTCAACACCAGCTTTCCAGCAGGGTTGCGATAGAGTTGAAGGTCAGGCATCGCTGTCCTCGGCTTTGACTGTCAAGCCTGCCTCTTCAGCATGTTGCTTGGTCTGTGCATCGTAAAGCGCAAAATACGCACCCTTTTTCTCGATCAGGTCTTCGTGTTGGCCGATTTCGACAATCTTGCCGCGATCGAGCACGACCAGCCGATCAGCCTTGCGCAGCGTGCTTAGGCGGTGGGCGATGGCGATGGTGGTGCGGCCGCGGATCAGGTTGTCGAGCGCCTCCTGGATTTCCATTTCGGTAGTCGTGTCAACAGATGAGGTTGCCTCATCCAGGATCAGGATGCGTGGGTCGATCAGCAAGGCACGCGCAATCGAGATGCGCTGTCTTTCACCACCCGACAAGGCCTGGCCACGCTCGCCAACGAGAGAGTCATAACCCTGCGGCAGCCGCAGGATGAACTCATGGGCACGCGCAGCGCGAGCGGCGGCGACGATTTCCTCACGGGTCGCATCTGGCTTGCCATAGGCAATGTTTTCAGCGATCGTGCCAAAAAACAGGAACGGCTCCTGCAGCACCAGGCCAATGTTGCGACGGTAATCCGAAACGGCATAGGAGCGAAGATCCACCCCATCGACCCGGATGCTGCCCTCGGTGACGTCATAAAACCGGCAGATCAAGTTGACCAGGGAGCTCTTGCCCGAGCCGCTGTGACCCACGAGGCCAATCATTTCGCCATCACCGATGTCGAGGTTGATGTCACGCAGCACCGTGCGGCTGCCATAGCGAAAGCCGACATGTCGAATCTCGATGCGGCCCTGCATGCGATCAAGCGGCACCGGACGCACAGGCTCTGGCACACTGGACACATGATCCAGAATGTCAAAAATCCGTTTTGCGCCTGCAGCAGCTGACTGGGTAAACGAGACGATCCGGCTCATGGAGTCCAGCCGGGTGTAGAAACGTCCGATATAGGCCAAAAAGGCAGCCATCACCCCAACGGTGGTGGATCCACCAGCCACCAGAGAAATGCCAACAATCCACACCACCAGCAGCCCGATCTCGGTCAGAAACGTAATGGTGGGAGAAAACAGCGCCCATACCTTGTTGACACGATCATTGACAGCAAGGTAGCGATCGTTGGCATCGCGAAACCGCTGGACTTCGCGCTTTTCCTGGGCAAACGCCTTGACCACCCGAATGCCTGGGATAGTGTCGGCCAACACGTTGGTGAGCTCGCTCCAGGCACGGTCGACTTTTTCAAAACCATGCCGCAAGCGGTCTCGAACGAGATGAATCATCCAGATGATGAATGGCAAGGGCACCAGCGTCATGACTGCCAGCCAGGGGTCAATCGAGATCATGATGGCAGCCGTCATGACGATCATCAACACATCAGTCGCAAAATCCAGCAAGTGCATGGAGAGAAACAGGCATATCCGATCCGTCTCGCTGCCGATGCGCGCCATGAGATCACCCGTTCGCTTGCCGCCAAAATACTGTAACGACAAGGTTTGCAAGTGCTGAAAGGTGGTGGTTCTCAAGTCAGCGCCAATGCGCTCGCTGACCCAGGCCAAGAGGTAAGTGCGAGCCCAGCTGAGCAGCCAGGCCAGCAGCGCGGATACCACCAGACCGGTCATATAGAGCCAGACCTTGTCATAGTCGATGGGCTTGCCGTTTTGAAACGGGATTAGCACATCATCCATCAGCGGCATGGTCAGATAGGGCGGAACCAGGGTGGCTGCGGTCGACAGCACGGTGAGGATGAATCCCGTGATGAGCAAACCTTTGTAGGGCTTGGCAAAACGACCCAGGCGCAACAGCGCCCAAGTGTTGGGGGGGCTGACTGGCTCCTCGTTGCAAACCAGGCACTCTTCCTGGTCAGGGGCAAAGGGAGTGCCGCAGGCCGGGCAGGCTGCGCCTTGCTCGTCTTTGGCATGCGTGGGGTCCTGCAGGTGACGCTGACGGCTAGCGAACAGGTCGCATAGACGTCGCATCGAGGGATTGATCCCCAGGGTGTGATGCCAAACACCTAGGCGTGTCTGCTCCTCGAACAGCTCAACGGTGCCGACACCGGCATGGTCCCTGCGCTGCAGCGAAAAACCCGGGGCAATTGGCCAAAACGTCCAGCTCTCCCCATCCGGCAGCCTGGCAGCCAGCCGCAGCGTGGTCAGCACCAATACGCCCTTGGAAAACCGCAACTGCAAGTCGAGGTCAGGCTCGGACCATGCAATCACGCGCTCGCCTGTCTCCAGCAGCTCGCCAAAGGGCTTGGCCCAGGCTTCGGGCAGTGTCAAATTGGACGTTGTGGAATCGTTAATCAAGGGTCACGCCGTGACGGGCAGCAAACAATCAATCGGCTCAACAGTCAGTCCAGGTTATCCGGAAACAATCAGCATCGGTTGTTAACAATTTGATACGCAACCGATGATTCCTGATGAGATCAAACGAAGTATAACTACCCTGTGCCTGTCGAATCATCCAGCATGCTTTGTTCGTACAGTCAATCCGGGTTTTTGCTGCGATAATGTGGGTGCTTCGACATTTATTGCAGCGCAGCATTTTCATCGCTCACCCCTTACTCCATCTTTCATGAAAAAACGTGACATCGTCATCCAGCGCATCGTGACCCTCAGGGGTCCCAACATCTGGACGTATCGTCCTGTCCTTGAGGCCTGGGTCGACATCGGCGAGCTGGAGGAATTTCCCTCCAACAAGATCCCCGGATTCTACGAACGCCTGGTCGCCTGGTTGCCCACCCTGATCGAGCATCGCTGCAGTCCTGGCGTGCGTGGCGGTTTTCTAATGCGCCTCAAGGAGGGCACCTGGCCAGGACACATCCTGGAGCATGTCACGCTGGAGCTGCAAAACCTGGCGGGCCTGCCAGGCGGATTTGGCAAGGCACGCGAAACTTCCAAAGTTGGCGTCTACAAAGTGGTGGTCCGTGCCTGGCACGAGCAGGTGACACGCGCCGCGCTCTACGAGGCACGTGATTTGGTCATGGCAGCGATTGAGGATCGCCCCTTTGACGTGGATCATGCCGTGGACAAACTGCGCGACATGGCACAGGACCTTTGCCTGGGGCCAAGCACTGCCTGCATCGTCGACGCAGCCGATGACCGTGACATCCCGGCGATTCGCCTCAACGACGGCAACCTGTTGCAGCTGGGTTATGGCGCCAACCAGCGTCGCATCTGGACAGCCGAAACGGACAACACTGGCGCGATTGCCGAGAGCATCTCGCGCGACAAGGACTTGACAAAGTCGTTGCTCGAGGCTTGCGGTGTCCCTGTGCCGGTAGGCCGCGCGGTTGACAGTCCGGAGGATGCCTGGGAGGCTGCGCAAGACCTTGGCCTGCCCGTTGTCGTCAAGCCTGTCGATGGCAATCATGGGCGCGGGGTGTTTACAGACCTGCAAACACGCGAGGAAATCGATGCAGCCTATGCCGTGGCCGTCGAGGAAGGCTCAGGCGTGCTGGTGGAAAAATTCATCCGCGGCAATGAGCATCGCCTGCTGATTGTCGGTGGAAAGCTGGCAGCAGCATCCCGTGGTCGTGCAGCGACCATCGTGGGAGATGGCAAGCATACGGTGGAGGAGTTGATTGACTTGCAGATCAACTCGGATCCCAGGCGCGGGCGCTCCGAGGACCACCCGCTGAACATCATCCGCCTGGACTCTGCCGCCACCATTGAAATCAAGAAACTCGGCTTGCAAGCCGACTCGATCGTGCCGGCTGGTCAAGAGGTCCTGATCCAGCGCTCTGGCAACGTGGCATATGACTGCACCGATGAGGTTCATCCCGAGGTTGAGGCAGTGGCTGCGTTGGCCGCACGCATCGTCGGCTTGGATATCGCTGGCATCGACCTGGTGGCCGAGGACATCTCCCGGCCTCTGGATGAACAAGGCGGCGCGATCGTCGAGGTCAACGCTGGCCCTGGACTGCTGATGCATCTCAAGCCTGCAGAGGGCCAGCCACGGCATGTTGGCCGCAACATCGTGGAGCATCTCTTTCCACCTGGCGACATTGGCCGGATTCCGGTGGTGGGCATCACTGGCACGCGCGGCAAAACCATGATTGCGCGACTATTGCACAAGTTGCTGGGACTGCATGGCTGGAAAACCGGCGTGGCTAGCAGCGACGGATTGATGGTCGATCGCAGGCGACTGCGCCATGGCAATGGCGCCACCTACGATGATGCCCGACGACTGTTGCTCAACAAGGACGTTCAGGCTGCTGTCATTGAGAACGATGTCAACCAGATTCTGACGCAGGGATTTGCCTATGAGCGCTGTGAGGTCGGCATTGTGACCAACATCGACTACACCCCAGACTTGGTTGCGCACGATGTGCAAGACGCGGATGCACTGATCAAGGTGTTTCGCACTCAGGTTGACGTGGTGCTGCCTTCTGGCGCGGCTGTGCTCAATGCCGAGGACGCACGTGTCACCGAACTCGCGGAGTACTGTGATGGCGAGGTGATCTTCTTTTCGCTTGACCCTGGCTTGGCACTCGTCCAGGAGCACTTGGCCCAAGGCAAACGTGCAGTCCTGGTCGACAAGGGCGTGGTGATGCTGGCCGAGGGTGACAAGCGGGTATCCCTGTGTCCCCTTGAGCAGATCACCATCACGGCTCAAGGCGCAGATCAGGAGCAGTCCCGCAACGTGCTTGCCGCTGCCGCCGCATGCTGGTCGCTGGGGCTGACGCCTGAGCTGATCCAGGCTGGTCTGGTCGGCTTTGAGCGTGACACGATCGATCCCTCTGTGGCGATTGCCTGAACATCTGCGCAAACGTTCCTCCAACATTTTTCGAATCTTCATACGTCGACATCACAGGAAACAACATGGACGTGTCACGCATTCGCGCACTCCGCGGCCCCAACTTGTGGAGCCGCCAAACAGCTATCGAGGCTGTCGTGGCGTGCCAGGGCCCCGAGAACAATCTCGACCTGCTGCCCGATTTCGAAACCCACCTGCGCGCCCTCTTTCCGGACATCCCACCGCTGCGCCCTGTCGGCCACAAAGACCCGATTTCCATGGCACACGCCTTGCAAGCGGTTGCGCTTGGACTGCAAGCGTCTGCAGGCTGCCCAGTTGCATTTGGACATACCGCAGCCACGCCCGAAGACGGCGTGTTTCAAGTGGTGGTGGAGTACACCGAAGAGCCGGTTGGCAGGCTAGCCATGGACTTGGCAGAGTCGCTTTGCCATGCCGCCAGGGACAATGAGGCATTTGATGTGAGCCAGGCACTGGCCAGGCTCAGAGAACTCGATGAGGATGTCCGACTTGGTCCCAGCACAGGATCCATCGTGCAAGCTGGACTTCATCATGGGGTTCCCTACCGCCGGCTGACTGAAGGCAGCATGGTGCAGTTTGGCTGGGGCAGCAAGCAGCGACGCATCCAGGCCGCCGAAACTGACATGACCAGCGCCATTGCAGAGTCCATCGCCCAGGACAAGGACTTGACCAAAATGCTGCTGGATGCCGCTGGTGTGCCGGTTCCCGTTGGTCGGGTCGTGACCTCTGAGGAGGATGCATGGCGGGTGGCCAACGAGATCGGCCTGCCAGTTGCGGTCAAGCCACGAGATGGCAATCAGGGCAAGGGAGTTGCCGTCAACATTGAGACGCGCGAGCAGATGCACACGGC